>Ga0209554_1000061_pt1 | contig 77281 bp, 70 predicted proteins | sample MarorgKNORR_S2LV_5_FD_188221 | JGI IMG/M metagenome (GOLD analysis project Ga0209554, IMG submission 188221) | Marine microbial communities from the Southern Atlantic Ocean, analyzing organic carbon cycling - Bottom_A/KNORR_S2/LV (SPAdes) (version 2) | ecosystem: Environmental > Aquatic > Marine...
ACTTCCTGTTTCAAGAATGCAACGAGATTTAACAGATAGTACTGTTTTACGTAATGTTGGTGTGCCTTTCGGACATACATTGATTGGATTTTCATCGACCTTAAAAGGCTTGAACAAACTATTATTAAACAAAGAAAAGTTTGAGCAAGATCTAGAAAATAATTGGGCAGTTGTGGCAGAAGCTATCCAAACTATTTTACGTAGAGAAGCCTATCCAAATCCGTATGAAGCCTTGAAAGGATTGACACGAACAAACGAAAAAATAACACAACAATCCATTGCCAATTTTATTGACGGACTGGATGTTTCTGCAGCCATCAAAGAAGAATTGAAAGTAATTACTCCTGCTAATTTTACAGGAATATAAGGGAGTCAGAAGCTGGAAGTCAGAAGCTGGAAGTTAAAAAATAAAAATATGATGAATACAATGAAAATAGTGCAATCTGTAGCTTTCAGCTTTTTAATGTTGGCTTTTTACGCTTGTACGGATGTTCCTGTAAAAGACATGAACAATCAATTTAAGACAGGTGTTTTTGAAATTCCTGCTGGCAATGGTTATGGAAAAACTACCATCACCCGAATTGACAGCTTGCAAATAGAACAGTATTCGAAAATCATCTCCATAACTACCGATAGCATTGTAAAAGATAGCATTCAAACTAGAATTGACACCTTGTACATTACTTGGAAAAACAATTTTGCGTACGTGTTGAAGATGAAGAATCCTAAATCGAGTTTGGACAAAGATCCTATTTATATACAAATCAATAAAGTAACGGACAGTTCATATAGCTTTACGGCGAAGATTGGACATTCGAAATTCAAACAAAAAGGAACCGTTTACAAAGCGAAAAATTAATGGAGATATTTACGCAGATTGATACTTGGGTCGCTTTATTAACACTGACTTTTTTAGAAATTATTTTAGGGATCGATAACATTATCTTCATCTCCATTTCTACGTCTAAACTTCCCAAAGAACAACAAAAAAGAGCAACCAATATCGGCTTGTTATTGGCCATGGTATTTCGAATCATCCTCTTATTGGGTGTTTCGTACTTAATTGCCATGAAAGATCCTTTTTTTACCATCAATCTATCGTGGATAAGTACACAAATTACGGGGCAAAGCATCATTCTAATTTTGGGAGGTATCTTTTTACTCTACAAAAGCACCAGTGAAATTCACCATAAAGTTGAAGGCTTACATGAAGAGGCACAAACGGGCCAACAAAAAACAACAACGCTCTCAAAGGTGATACTTCAAATTGTACTCATCGACATTGTTTTTTCATTTGATTCTGTGTTAACCGCAGTAGGAATGACCAATGGTATTGACGGCGCACTGATTATTATGATTACAGCCGTGATCGTTTCCATGCTGATTATGATGATCTTTGCCAATCCTGTAGGCAAGTTTGTCAATGAACATCCAACCATGCAAATGCTGGCCTTGTCCTTTTTGATTTTGATTGGCTTTATGCTGATTACCGAAGGAGCACATTTGGCAAACACCGTTATTTTTAACCAACATATTGGCGCCATTCCAAAAGGCTACTTGTATTTTGCCATTGCCTTTTCTTTGGCTGTTGAAATGTTGAATATGAAAATCCGAAAAAAGAAATAAATAACATCAACAACTTCGTTGAGTTATGAAAAAAGCAGTTAAAAAATTCTAATCATTTTTATTCTATGCTTTTTCAGCTCATGTAGTTCTGACAACACTCAAGAATCTCTTTGTGAAAAACCAGTACACGCTAACTATTAACATGTTAAGAAATATAATTGTATCTTTATGTTTCCCTTTTAAAAAATAATATTAACCTTTTAAATTATTTAACATGAGAAATTATTTTTTAAGTCTTTTCGCATTTGTGTTATTGATATCAGTAGCTTGTCAACAACCAGCAGAAAAAGAAACAGTAAAAACACCAGATTACGCTACTTTCAATAAAAAAGTTGAAACTATACGCTCGTTTATAAAAGCGCATATGGATGAAGATTTAAATGCTCAAGTAGCTCTTTTCTCTGACACTCTTAGATGGAACCCTGCAGTTTATAATGGAAATAAATGGCTTGAAAAAAAAGACTTTGTAGATCGCCTTAAAGAAGTACACGGAAATTTTGAAAACATAACATATACTGAAGGAATCATACTACAAGACAACACCCTGATTAATGGAATGTACTCGGGTTCTGTTTTTCCAAAAGAGACGGCTACGAGTACTCCAAGTAATATTCGCGTTTATGGAACCTGGACGGCAACACATACAGAAACAGGGAAAGAAATTGGAGTAAAATGGTATTCATTATTTGGCGTAAATGCTGATGGAAAAATTACCAACATATCAGAATACTATGATGCTGGTGGTATCGCTTTACAAATTGCAGCAGAATAAATTATTAAAATTTATATCACTAAAAAAGGCTCCCAATTGGGAGCCTTTTTTATTACACTAATTTCTTAGCATTTTTCACTTTTTGTTTGGTAAGTGCAATCTCAATGACTTCGCGCATCTCGGTTACATAATGAAATTTCAAGCCTTTTAAGTAACTCACTTTTATTTCTAAAATATCTTTTTCATTCTCTTTACACAAAATGATTTCTTTGATATTTGCTCTTTTTGCAGCCAATATCTTTTCTTTGATACCACCTACAGGCAATACTTTTCCTCGCAAGGTGATTTCGCCAGTCATTGCTAACTTATTCTTTACTTTGCGTTGCGTGTACACAGACAGTAACGACGTTAACATGGTAACACCAGCACTAGGCCCATCTTTTGGAGTGGCTCCTTCTGGCACATGAATGTGCACTTTGTACTTTTCCAATACCTCAGGATGAACTCCAAAATCTTCTGCATTTGCTTTGATGTATTCCATTGCAATGGTTGCCGATTCCTTCATCACCTTTCCTAAATTTCCTGTAATGGTCAACGTGCCTTTTCCTTTTGATAAGATCGATTCGATAAACAAAATATCGCCACCAACACTTGTCCATGCCAAGCCAGTTACGACTCCTGCAACATCATTGGTTTCGTATTTATCACGTTCCATACGCGCAGGTCCAAGAATTTTTTCAATATCCTCCAACGTTACAGCGATATTGTAGTCTTCCTCCATCACAATCGATTTTGCAACAAAACGCACCACTTTCGCCACTTGTTTTTCCAAACCACGAACACCAGATTCTCTTGTATATCCTTCTACTATTTTTTCGATTGGTCGCTTCCCTAAATTTAAATGCTTAGAAGACAACCCATGTGCTTCCAACTGTTTTGGTAACAAATGTTTTTTAGCGATTTCTACTTTCTCTTCAATAGTATATCCACTTACATTGATCAATTCCATTCGGTCTCTCAATGCCCATGGGATTTGACCTAAATTATTTGCTGTCGCGATAAACAACACCTTTGATAGGTCGAAACCAACTTCTAAATAATTATCATAAAACTCCATGTTTTGCTCAGGATCTAAGACTTCTAACATGGCCGAAGAAGGATCTCCTTGATGGCTTTCGCTTAGCTTATCAATTTCATCCAAGACAAAAACTGGATTCGCCGTTTCTGCTTTTTTTAAATTCTGAATCAAACGTCCTGGCATAGCACCAATATATGTTTTTCGGTGTCCACGGATTTCTGCTTCATCTCGCAAACCTCCTAAAGACATTCGGACATATTTACGTCCCAAAGATTCTGCGACTGACTTCCCTAACGATGTTTTACCAACTCCTGGAGGTCCGTACAAACAGATAATTGGAGATTTCATATCGCCTTTTAACTTTAACACAGCCAAATGCTCAATGATGCGCTTTTTAACTTCTTCCAGTCCGAAATGATCTCTGTCTAATATTTTTTGAGCGTTTTTTAAGTCGAATTTATCTTCCGAATATTCTCCCCAAGGCAATTCTAGCAACAACTCTAAATAATTACGTTGTACGCCATATTCTGCCATTTGCGAATTCATTCGTTTCAAACGTCCCAATTCTTTCGCAAATGTTTTTGCTACTTCTTTGTTCCATTTTTTAGATAGTGATTTGATTCGCATTTCTTCCAATTCTTCATCATTAGAAGCATCTCCTAATTCTTCTTGAATGGTTTTTAATTGCTGATGCAAATAATATTCACGCTGTTGCTGATCCATGTCAGAACGCGTTTTTGACTGAATATCATTTTTCAATTCTAAACGTTGTAATTCTTTGTTCAAGCGTTTCAATGTTAATAGCGCACGTTCTTTTAAATTACTCGTCGCTAACAACTCTTGCTTTTCTTTTACGCCTAAATCCATGTTTGACGAAATAAAATTCACCAAAAACGAATTACTCTGTATGTTTTTAATAGCAAAAGAAGCCTCACTTGGCAACATCGGATTCTCCTTAATCACCTGTAATGCCAGCTCTTTTACAGAATCTATGATGGCCTGAAACTCTTTCGTGTCCTCTACATCTCTATCTTCTACCGCTTCTTTTACAGTGGCTTTTAAATAAGGCTCTTCTTGAACAATTTCGTCAATTTCAAAACGTTTTTTACCTTGAATAATCACCGTTGTGTTACCGTCAGGCATTTTTAAAACTCGTAAAATCTGAGCAACAACACCAATGCTATAAATATCTTTTCCTGAAGGATCTTCTACCTCTTCGTTTTTTTGGGTTACAACACCTATGATCTTATCACCCGCATTGGCATCTTTTATCAGTTGAATGGATTTATCTCTACCTGCTGTAATCGGAATTACAACTCCCGGAAACAAGACTGTATTACGCAATGGCAAGATTGGTAGTACCCTCGGAATCTCTTCTTTATTGATAATCTCCTCATCTTCTGGCGTCATCAACGGAATTAATTCCGAATCTTCATCCAACATGCTATGAAGCGACAAACTGTCTAAGCCTAAAATTTTTGTTTTACTCATCCTTTTTATATGCTGTCAAATTGACATTGTTTTCTAGTTCTTTCTTTTACGATTGCTTGAGATAAATTCTCAACAACTTAACAATCAGTTTGTTGCGTTAATTTTACCACATACCTTCATGCTATAAGTTCAATTGTTATGCCAATTGTCGATGGGTCATCATCTAAAAGATGAAAATTAAAAACGTACCTTTATTTCTACAAACTGTCACAAAACGAAATCACTTTTGTCTATAGTATAGAGCCGTTTCTTTGAAGGAAAATAATCAACATATTAACCAGCTTTTAACACGTTGTAAAAAATCTGATAAACATGCACAAATGCAGATTTATAAGGACTATTACAGAGCTATGTACAACACTGCTTTGCGAATTCTTAAAGATGAATTTGAGGCAGAAGACATTATGCAAGAGGCCTTTTTAACAGCCTTCACAAAGTTGGATAGCTTTAAAGGTGAAGTTAGCTTTGGAGCTTGGTTAAAAAGAATTGTCATTAATAAAAGTTTGACCCAACTAAAAAAGAACATCAAATACCGAGAGGTGAAAATGGAAGTGCTTTCAGATCATACTACCGTTGAAGATAGTATCAATTATTCAGATTTAAAAGCTTCTAAAGTGCTAGAAAAGCTGAACTCTTTAAAAGACAATTATCGAGTCATATTGACACTTAACCTAATTGAAGGATACGATTATGAAGAAATCTCTCAAATATTAGCATATAGCAATGAAAATGTGAGAACAACCATTTCTAGAGCAAAAAAGAAATTAAAGCAGCTGCTTCTATTAGAAACTGCATAAACAACACCAAGAATGAAAGATCAATTAGATACCTTTTTCGAGAACAGTAATTTTGACACCGATGTGCCAAGGTTTGGTCATCTTGAGCGATTTGAAAAGCGTTTGAATCCGACAGGGAAAAAGAAGACTTTTTCTTATAAGTGGATGAGCATTGCTGCATCAATTATTTTAATGCTTGGCTTTTGGTTAGGAACAAATCAAACCAACAGCACCATTGTACTTGCTGATGTATCTCCGCAAATGCAAGAAGCAGAAAACTTTTTTGTAACAACAATTTCTCAAGAAATTAGAGAAATAGAGCGATTTAGAAATCCAAAAACAGAACAGGTTATTGAAGATGCTTTAAATCAATTAGAAAAATTAGAAGACAAGTACCAAGAGCTTGTAAAAGAATTGAACGATAGCAATAAAGACAGACGTGTTATTTATGCGATGATCAATAATTATCAAAGTAGAATAGAAGTATTACAAAACGTATTTAAACAAGTAGACGAAATTAATAACCCAATAAAAAATCAAGATGATGAAATCTATCTATAACATAGCAATTGCCTTATTCCTTATTCCACTCGTGAGTTTCGGGAATGATACAACGCCCACAAAACAACGTAAAAGTAAAACCATTAAAAAAGAATACTCTGTACATAGTAATGCAACAGTTGATATTGACAATAAATATGGTGACATTAACATTACTACTTGGAATAAAAATCGTGTAGAAATAACGGTTGTAATTACCGTAAAAGGAAGCAATGAAGATACCGTAGAAAGAAGATTAAGAAGCATTGATGTAGAATTTAATGCAACTTCTGATTGGGTAAGCGCTAAAACTATTATTGAAAAAAACAGGAGAAGCTGGAGTTTTTGGGGAAGCAATAGAAATAGTAGTTTTCAAATAAATTACTTCATTAAAATGCCCGTAACAAATAATGTGGTATTAGACAATGATTACGGAAGCATTGTTTTAAATGAATTAAACGGTAGCGCAGACATTAACTGTGATTATGGTAAAATTACTATTGGAGAACTAAACCATAAGGACAATGTTATCAATTTAGATTATTGTTCAAGATCTACCATTAACTTTATGAAATCTGGAATTATAGATGTTGATTATTCAAAATTAACGGTAGACAAAACAGCAACTGTAAAAGTAAATTCTGATTATTCTACCTTACATTTTAACAACGCAAACACCATTACTTTTAATAGTGATTACGGAAGTATTACAATTGAAAATGCTAATAACATTACAGGAAACACCGATTATGTAAGCGTTCGATTAGGCACCATTTCTAAAAATTTAAACCTAAAGGCAGATTATGGATCTATCAGAATCAAAGAAATTGCCAAAGGCTTTGAGAACATTGATATTACAGGGAAATATACGAGCATCAAAATAGGAACAAGCGCTCATAATTCTTTTGATTTTATACTCGATTTAAGCTACGCTGGATTTAAATATAATAAAGATCATGTAGACTTGAGAAAGGACATCCAGAAATCGTCAAAAAAACACTTTGAAGGATCTTATGGAAAGGGAACTTCTACTTCAAAATTAACCATCAAATCGCAATACGGTAGCGTAAGCCTTACCGAACTATAATTTAAAAACCACACAATCATGAAAAAAATAATTCTTACAAGCATTCTTTTAACAATGGTGTTTTCTATAAACGCACAAAGTTGGTGGGGAGGAAAAAGAGTACGAGGAAATGGAAACGTTGTTACTGAAACACGTAATACTGCAAACTATGACGCTGTTAGCGTTGGAGGTTCTTTTGATGTTGTCCTTGTAAAAGGTACAGAAGGCAACATTAGCATTAAAGGAGAAGAGAATCTTATGAAGTATATCATTACGGAAGTTTCTGGTGATAAATTGAAAATACGATTCAAAAGAAATGTGAACGTTAGAACTACCCAAAAACTAGTCATCACAGTCCCATATAAAGACTTAGAAAAGGTGTCGTTGGGAGGTTCAGGCACTATCCGCAGTACAGAAACTCTTAAAGCAAATCGGTTTTCAATGAGCGTTGCTGGATCTGGATCTATCGATTTAAAAGTAGATGCAGACACGGTTAAATCATCTATTGCAGGTTCTGGAAACATCAATGTATCAGGAAGTGCTACAGATTTTACATGCTCTATTGCTGGCTCTGGAAATATCAATGCATATGGATTAAAAGTTGTTTCTACCTTAGCAAGAATTACGGGTTCTGGAAACATCAAAACAACAGCTAGCGATCGCATTGATGCAAAAGTTGTAGGTTCTGGCAACATTTATTACAAAGGCAACGCAACACATATTAAGAGCAAATCTATTGGCTCAGGAGATGTCATAAATAGAAATTAAAAAAGAACAGATCAAAAAAAACCTGTAAAGTTTCCTTTACAGGTTTTTTTTGTGTCAACAAACTACGTCGCTACCAAGGGTACGAGGCATTAAGTCCAACACCCCCGCTAAAAAGCGGGATTAGTTCAACTTGCAATGTTGAGCCTACCTACTGTCATAGGCAGGCTCAACATTGAGTTTCACTAATAATTTCGAAACTGTTTGGTTTCTTCAAACACATGTGCAAGAATTTTTTGCTCTCGCTCATCAAAAACCATCGATTTTCGATGCATCACCACAGTTGCCACTTCTTCTACCTTATTCATTTGATAGGTTGTAAATCCGGAAGCGCCACCCCAACTAAAAGACGGAATAAAATTTCTCGGAAAATTACTTCCAAAAATATTGGCACTCACTCCTACTACAGTTCCAGTATTAAACATGGTATTGATTCCGCATTTAGAATGATCTCCCATCATCAAACCACAAAATTGTAGTCCCGTTTTAGCAAATCGCTTCGTTGCATAACTCCACAACTTCACTTCTGCATAATTATTTTTTAAATTTGAAATGTTTGTATCCGCGCCAATATTACACCATTCTCCCAATACAGAATTTCCTAAATAGCCTTCATGTCCTTTGTTAGAATAGCCAAATAAGACCGCATTGTTCACCTCTCCTCCAACGGTACAATAAGGACCAATAGTCGTTGCTCCATAAATTTTAGCACCCATTTTAACAACGGAGTTTTCACACATTGCAAAAGGGCCTCTAATCAAGCTTCCTTCCATTACCAGAGCATCTTTACCAATATAAATAGGTCCGTTGGATGCATTTAACGTTGCGAAAAGCACCGAAGCGCCTTCTTCAATAAAAATAGCTTCTTTGTTGATATAATTAACACCTTCTGGAATAGGTTCTGAGGTTCTGTCTTTCGTTAACAAGTCAAAATCCAATTGAATTGCGGCATCGTTCAAAGAAAAAATATCCCACGTGTTTTTTACTTGTAGCAATTCACTTTCAAATTCAATGTGTTTGTACACACTAAAGTCTACTTCTTCTTGGGTTTCTGTAGTATAAAAAGCAATAACGTCATCTCCTTTAAATACAGCCTCGTTTTCTGACAAGCCTTTCACAGAAGCTACTAGTTCATCCGTAGGAAGAAATGACGCGTTGATTAAAATGTTTTGTTCCATTTCAACCATCGGAAATTTTTCTTCTAAATACTCTTCTGTAATTGTTGTAGTGGTTAACCCTAGTTGTTTTTCCCATTTTTCTCTAATGGTTAAAATCCCGATTCTAATATCGGCAACTGGTCTTGTGTAGGTAAATGGCAATAATGCAGTTCGCACATCTCCATCAAACAAAATATAGTTCATATATATATATTGGTTCTTTTTACAAAGATACATTTTAGGACGTTCTTTTTCTAATCGGATTTAAAAAACTCTCCAGATATTAAATCCGAAGTACACATCTCCTGTTCCCCAATTACCTGCAGCTCTTGTTAAATATCCTGACTCATTCATCAACCTAGCATTTGACAAATGCAATTGAAATACATGTCCGCCCGTTTGAATGTCTACACCCAACGACAATGGATTGGTAAACCCACTTTTTGCAATACGGTTCATATGTGCATGGTATTCCATATTAATAGTTACTCGTTTGCTAATCTTATAACGACCACCAAGTCCAACTAGAAATTGTGAATTTTCTTGTGCGTCATTTCTTACAAAATTTTGATGTAGATAAATGGGCGACAACTCCAACGACAACTGCTCATTGAATTTTCGAGAAATCAAAAACTCATACGCGTAGGTATACCGATGTTTCGTTTCTAAATTCGGATAGTTAACCTTGTCTAGACTTGTGTTTATTTCTACACTATTAAAGCCAACGATGCTTACAGGAAACCCTCCTTCTTCTTGTTTAATCAATCGGTACTTTACATGCGCATCGTATGTTTTATTATAAGAACTTCTAGAGATACCTGCATTGAACCAATCATTAAAACCATATACAAAGCTAAATCGAATATTGGAATCGTCCAATCCAAAAAGATCTTTGATTCCTGACTTTACAGACCCAAACCTATGAGAAATCACAAAGTAAAAATCTCCTTTTTTAGCAAGCTTAGTAGATTCCATATTAATAATCTTCAACCCTTTAAAAACGGACGAAATTGTTGCATCAACAGCAACATCCTCTTCCAATTCATCCAACAGATTGTTTTGTGCTGTCATTGATAAACTGATTAAAAGTACTAATAACAAGGTTCCGATTCGTTTCATAGTTATAAATGTATTAAAAAAAAGCCAACCTACTAGTAATAGTGGTTGACTTTAATTGATTTTAACCCCGATACTCAGCGGTTATTTTTTAATAAATTGTCGTGTTCCTATTTTTCCATCTGCATGTATTTGCAACACATAAATCCCTGTACTTAAGTGTTGAACATCTATGGTTTGTAATTCTGATGTAATCGCTGCCGTTTTTAACAATCGTCCTGTCAGATCATACACATTCACTTCTGCCTTAGAAATTTCAGTTGGCAATTGAATGGTTAGATACGCTGAGGAAGGATTCGGGTACATTGCAAAATCTAATTGTGATTCTCTAGATACTCCTAAAACTGTAAAAGCACCTGTACTTGTCGTAACAATTTCATCTCCGCTTGTTGCTCCATTTCCATTTGCAGCATTTCCTGCTGCATAAAATTTGACAGCTCCTTGATCTGTAGCTGGAGATGTCCACTGAAATGACCAAGAGTTTTGATTGGGATTTGAATGTGTAATTCTAGAACCTGTAACTCTAGAGCCTGTTCCCGCGGTAAAAGAACCTACTTTGGCATCATCACTTGTTCTCTCTGCAGTAAGCTGAAAACCATGATCTGACGCTGATGAGCTTATATTTACAGAGACTGCATATTGTGTGTTTGTTTGGTAACCTCCAGAAGGAATATCGGTAGTGATAATAAGGGAAGCACCAAAACTTCCTCCATTATGACAGCTAGCACAAGTTACTCCTCCATCGCCTGGAGATCCTGTTCGTCCGTCATCTCTTCCTGTAGAACTTGACATCAAAAGAAATGCCGAGAAAGGGATCATTACTAAAATGAATTTAAAAAAGTAGTGATTTTTCATACCTGAGTTTTTTAATGATGTATAATACTAACTTGATCTAGTTTTACCAATCCAAGTAATTCATCGTATCCAATACTTCTTCCTTTCACATGCAAGCTGCTATTTACCTTTGCCTCTAGCATCGTTACACTATCTGTATAACAAACGACAAATTCGTCCAATGTAAAATTATTACTTTCTATTTCTGTCACTTTACCAGAAACTTGAATGGTCTTGTCTATATATTTAGCCATGGCTTTTTCTATGTCTTTTAAAAACTCTGCACTTAGAACTTTTAATTCCATACTAAAATCGGGAACTTCAGTAGCGATGTCTCTATGATTTTTATACATGTAATTATAAATAGCCATTACCGACAAAACTATTAATCCGATGCTTATAAGAATATATTTTCGTTTGAACATCAAGCTAATATAGCTTTTTTATCCCTATATTTATAAATTAAATAGTTAAATATCAATAGTATATGATTATGAAATTATTTTTCAACACAGAAAGAATACTGTTTTTTACGATGTCAATCTTATTTTTCACAAGCTGTTCTTCAGATAGTACAAATGATTTGACAGATCCGATTCCAACTGCCATCACCTACAGTGCAAACGTTAAAAGTATTATCGATCAGAGTTGTGCCGTTAGTGGTTGTCATAATGCTGCAACAAATACAGCTGAACTTACTTTAGAAACCTATGCGCAAGTAAAAGATGCGGTGATGAACAGAGGTGTTGTTGGAAGAATGGAAAGCTCTAGTGCCCCGATGCCTCCAACAGGAAACTTACCTACCACAACGATTTCAATCATTAAAAAATGGAAAGAACAAGGATATATTAATTGACACATTTTATGACGATGAAAAACATACGATTCATTTTCCTATTCTTTCTCTCATTACAGCTTGCTGCTCAAGAAAAATATACCACCAAATCTGGTTCTTTGACTTTTGAATCTTCAGTAGCTTCTTTTGAAGAAGTAAAAGCAACAAACAACAAGGTAAGCGCACTCTTAAAAGACAACGGTACAATAGCGGCTTTGGCATTGATGAAAGGGTTTCGCTTTAAAATTGCGCTAATGGAAGAGCATTTTAATGAGAATTTTATCGAATCCAATTCCTACCCGACAGCAAAATTTCTTGGAAAAATTAACGACTTCTCTATCAATGACCTTTCTCAAAAGAATAAAAAATTCTTGATTGAAGGTGAGTTGACGGTTCGAGAAATTACAAAAAAAATAAGGGTTACTGCTCATATAAAAATGATTGACAACCGCATTTATATACACGCTGATTTTAAGGTAAATCCAACAAATTTTGATATTAAAATTCCGGCTGTCATCAGAAAAAAAATAGCAAAAGAGGTCACCGTTTTTATCGATTTTGAATTCAAAAAGAAATAGCTTTTACACAAAAAAGCAAAGCCCCGAGAACTCTCGGGGCTTTGCTATAACTAAGAATATTTTTATTAAAGATTGGCTTGTATGGATTCCTGTTTTCACAGGAATGACAATAAGGTAAATTATAAAACCCTTTTACTACTAACATACTATCAACTAGCAACTAAATACTGTTTCTTATTTACTCAAATACATTTTACGTCTTGAATACAATTCATAAAACTGATCGTCTTTTAAGCTATCAATAAATAAAATACTTTCACCCGTACTTTTCATTTCTGGACCTAAGTTTTTATTTACATTCGGAAACTTGTTAAATGAGAAAACAGGTTGCTTAATTGCATAGCCTTCTAATTGTGGGTTGAAATCAAAATCGGTTACTTTTTTCTCTCCCAACATCACTTTGGTCGCATAATTCACATAAGGCTCTTTGTAAGCTTTTGAGATAAAAGGAACCGTTCTAGAGGCTCTTGGATTTGCTTCAATGATATACACGATGTCATCTTTAATTGCAAACTGCACATTGATCAAACCAACCGTTTTTAACTCTAAAGCAATTGTTTTTGTATGGTCTTTAATTTGTTGCATCACCAAATCACCTAGATTAAACGCAGGCAATGTGGCATTTGAATCTCCTGAGTGAATTCCACACGGTTCTATATGCTCCATGATTCCGATAATATATACATTTTCGCCATCGCAAATTGCATCTGCTTCTGCTTCAATGGCTCCGTCTAAATAATTATCTAACAGTAATTTATTTCCTGGCATTCTTCTCAATAGACCGACAACGTGCTCTATCAACTCTTCTTTATTGATCACAATCTTCATTCCTTGACCACCCAATACATATGAAGGGCGAATCAAAATAGGAAAGTCTAATTCTTTAGCCAACTCCAACGCTTCATCCGCAGTTTCTGCAATTCCAAAATCTGGATATGGAATGTTATTGGCTTTTAATAATCGTGAAAAACTCCCTCTGTCTTCTGCTAAATCCAACGCTTCAAAACTTGTTCCTATAATCTTAATTCCATATTTGGTCAGTTTTTCTGCCAACTTTAAAGCGGTTTGCCCACCTAACTGCACAATAACGCCTTCTGGTTTTTCGTGTTTGATGATGTCATAGATATGCTCCCAAAAAACAGGCTCGAAATACAATTTATCTGCGGTATCAAAATCGGTAGAAACCGTTTCTGGATTACAGTTGATCATAATGGTTTCATAGCCACATTCTGCAGCTGCTAAAATACCGTGCACACAACAATAATCAAACTCAATTCCTTGCCCAATTCTATTTGGACCAGAACCCAATACAATGATTTTTTTCTTCTTAGAAACAACACTTTCGTTGTCTACATATCGATTTCCATCTGCAGTTTCTACATCATTTTCGAAAGTTGAATAATAATACGGTGTTTTGGCTTTGAATTCTGCCGCACAAGTATCTACCAATTTATAGATACGTTTTACGTTCAATTCTTCTCGCTTTGTATACACTTGACTTTCCAAACAACTCAACATGTGTGCAATCTGTCTGTCTGCAAACCCTTTTTGTTTTGCTTCCAGCAACAATTCTCTTGGAAGTGTGTCTAACTGATAATTTTCAATCTCTTTTTCTAACAAATGTAGCTCTTCATATTGCTTTAAGAACCACATATCGATCTTGGTAATCTCATGAATTTTACTCAACGGAATCCCCAATTGGATAGCGTCATAAATTGCAAAAACACGATCCCAAGAGGCGTAATTAAGTTTGTCAATTATTTGATCATAATCCTTATATCCTTTTCCGTCTGCTCCTAATCCGTTGCGCTTAATCTCTAAAGATTGTGTTGCTTTGTGTAAGGCTTCTTGAAACGAACGTCCAATTCCCATCACTTCTCCAACTGATTTCATTTGCAGTCCCAATGTTCTGTCTGAACCTTCAAACTTATCGAAATTCCAACGTGGAATTTTTACGATTACATAGTCTAAGGTAGGCTCGAATAATGCGGATGTTGATTTGGTAATTTGGTTTTGCAACTCATCTAAGTTGTAACCAATGGCCAATTTACTTGCAATTTTCGCAATCGGATATCCTGTTGCTTTACTTGCCAATGCCGATGAACGTGAAACACGTGGATTGATTTCTATGGCAATAATATCTTCTTTATCATCTGGTGATACTGCAAACTGTACATTACATCCACCTGCAAAATCGCCAATAGAACGCATCATATGAATTGCCATATCACGCATTTTCTGAAATGTAACATCAGACAGTGTCATTGCTGGAGCTACAGTAATAGAATCTCCCGTATGAATTCCCATTGGATCCATATTCTCGATAGAACAGATAATAACTACGTTGTCATTTTTATCACGCAACAACTCCAACTCAAATTCTTTCCAACCGATCAACGCCTTGTCAATCATTACTTCATGAATCGGAGAAATTTCCAATCCGCGTGTTAATAATTCGTCAAAATCTTCTTCTTTATAAACAAAAGAAGCTCCTGCGCCTCCTAAGGTAAATGAAGCTCTAATCACTAACGGAAAACCGAATTCCTGAGCAATTTCTTTTCCTTTTAAGTAGGAAGTTGCCGTAGCTTGTGGCGCCATCGGAATACCAATCTCTTGCATTAAGTTCTTGAACTGCTCTCTATCTTCTGTGATATTTATAGCAGCTATATCTACTCCAATAATTTCTATTCCAAAATCTTTCCAAATTCCTTTTTCATCAGCTTCTATACATAAGTTCAATGCCGTTTGCCCTCCCATTGTTGGTAAAACAGCATCTATCTGCGGATGTTCTTTTAATATTTGAAGAATTGATTTTGTGGTTAGCGGTAACAAATACACATGATCTGCCATCGCAGGATCTGTCATAATTGTTGCTGGATTCGAGTTAATCAAAACGGTTTCTATTCCGTCTTCTCTTAAAGAACGTAAAGCTTGTGTTCCTGAATAATCAAATTCACAGGCTTGACCAATTACAATTGGTCCAGAACCAATAATAAAAATAGATTTAAGATCTTCTCTTTTCGGCATGCTATAGTTGTTGTGATATGGTTGGTAAAAATACTTAATGCTTGGGTATAAAAAAAGGTGTTACTAAAAATAGTAACACCTTAATTATCAACAATTGTTAATCATTATTTTTTATGTCTTGGTTCTGATGAAACAGAAATCTTCTTTCTTCCTTTAGCTCTTCTTCTAGCTAATACTTTACGACCGTTAGCAGAAGCCATTCTATCTCTGAAACCGTGCTTGTTTCTTCTCTTTCTATTTGATGGTTGGTACGTTCTTTTTGGCATTACTTATATTTTTAAATATCTTCTTTAAATATGATTTTGCTTTTGTGAAATTCCGTCTGCTAAAAGCGTGGCAAATATACAACTAGTTTTGTTTTTGACAACAACTATTTCAAAAAAAAAAAAATTATTTTTATCACCCCTAAAACGAAGGTTCTTATCCATATTTTTTCTCTTTTTTGTTTGAGAAAACCCCTAGAGTTAGTACTTTTGCCCAAACCTAACAATACCATGAAAAACACCAAATACGTTTTTGTAACAGGAGGCGTAACGTCATCATTAGGAAAAGGAATTATTGCTGCTTCTTTAGCAAAACTCTTACAAGAGAGAGGTTATTCCGTTACCATCCAAAAACTAGATCCCTATATTAATATCGATCCAGGAACCCTAAACCCTTACGAACACGGAGAATGTTATGTGACTGACGATGGTGCAGAAACAGATTTAGACTTGGGACATTACGAACGTTTTTTAAACATTCCAACCTCACAAGCGAACAATGTAACGACAGGTAAAATTTATCAATCTGTAATTAACAAGGAACGTAAAGGAGAGTATTTAGGAAAAACTGTACAGGTAATTCCGCATATTACCGATGAAATCAAGCGCCGAATTCAATTGTTAGGAAACACAGGCAAGTTTGATATTGTCATTACAGAAATTGGAGGAACTGTTGGTGATATTGAATCGCTACCGTATGTAGAGGCTGTTCGTCAAATGCAATGGAAATTAGGACAAGAAAATGCGATTGTTATTCATTTAACCTTAGTCCCTTATTTAGCTGCCGCAGGTGAGCTAAAGACAAAACCAACACAGCATTCTGTAAAAATGTTAATGCAAAGTGGAATTAGCCCTAATATTTTGGTTTGCCGTACAGAACATCACATCAATGACACCATCAAACGGAAATTGGCATTGTTTTGCAATGTACAACAGCAAGATGTAATTCAATCTATTGATGCAGAAACCATTTATGATGTTCCTAATTTAATGTTTGACGAAGGATTGGATCGTGTTGTTTTAGAAAAATTAGAGTTGTGCTCAGAAAAACAGCCTAAATTAATTGCATGGAATGAATTTATTCAAAAACATAAAAATCCTAAATTTACCATAGAAATTGGTTTGATTGGAAAATATGTTGAATTGCATGATTCGTATAAATCAATTACGGAAGCATTTATTCATGCAGGTGCAACAAACGAAACAAAAGTAAAAGTTCGTTGGATTCATTCTGAAGAATTGACTCCAGAGAATGTAGCAGAAAAGCTAGAAGGCTTAAATGGAATTGTAGTCGCTCCAGGTTTTGGAGAACGAGGTATTGAAGGAAAAATAAAATCGGTACAATACGCAAGAGAAAATAACATTCCTTTTTTCGGAATTTGTTTGGGAATGCAAATGGCGGTTATCGAATATTCTAGAAACGTTTTAGGATTAGAAAATGCCAATTCTACCGAGATGAACGCAAACACACCGCATCCTGTAATCAATTTGATGGAAACACAAAAAACGGTTACAGAAAAAGGAGGCACCATGCGTTTAGGTGCTTGGGATTGTAAAATAAGTGACGGCTCTAACGTTTTTGAAGCGTATACATCAGAATTAATTAGTGAACGACACAGACATCGCTATGAGTTTAATAATGATTATTTAAAGCAACTCGAAGCTGCTGGAATGAAAGCGACTGGAATCAATCCAAAAACAGGATTGGTAGAAATTATTGAAATTCCATCACACCCTTGGTTTGTTGGTGTACAATACCATCCAGAATATAAAAGCACCGTGTTAAATCCACATCCTTTATTTGTGAGTTTTATCAAAGCTGCCTTAACGCAATCCAAAAAATAATTTTTAGTAGTTGTTTTCATCGTATAGATATGACAACTTAACCAAAATTATAAAGTGGAATACTGTTTGAACTATGAATTAAACAGTTTAAAAAAGGAGTCATATAAACAAGTTTTGCTACATTTGTCGAGTTTTCTTCAATAGCTGAAGAAATTAATGACAAGTTGGCATTTAATAAGAATCAATGGAAGAAAAAAAATTCGACGCGAATTCCTTTATCGGAATTCTTTTATTAGGAGCAATCGCACTTTGGTACATGTATACCAATCAAGCCGAAACAAACCCTACAGAAACTACTACAGAGCAAGTTACTGATGCTACAAAAACAGCAACTCCAATACTACAAAACACAAGTGTAGATACTTCATTCGCTGCAGATTCTTTAAAAAACAGAGCCTTACAAAATAAATTAGGCGCTTTTTCTTATGGGGCTCAAATAGCAAAAGAAGGAACTACTGTTTTAGAAAATAGTGTCTTAAAACTAACCATCGATAATAGAGGTGGACAAATTGTAGAGGCTTTAATTAAAAAGTACAACACCTACGATTCATTGCCTTTGTATTTGATTAAAGATAAAAACGCTTCTTTTAACATCAATTTTGGTACAACAGACAATCGTATTTTAAACACAAAAGACCTATTGTTTATTCCATCACTATCTAAAAATGGAGAAAATGATGTGCTTTCTATGAAGTTGAAAGTTTCTGAAACTCAATTTTTAGAATACCGTTACGAAATGAAACCTGATGAGTATATGTTAGGTTTTGCTGTACGATCTCAAGGTTTAAGTAATGTAATCAATGCTTCTAACACCTTAAAGCTGGATTGGGATTTAAAAGGTTATCGTCATGAAAAAAGCATGAAAACCGAAAGCATGTACAGTACGTACTTTTTCGAAAACAGTGACGAGGTTGATTATTACCAACGAAATACAACTGAAGTAGAAGAGGGTGTTAAATGGGCTGCATTTAAACAATATTTCTTTACCTCTATCTTATTGAGTGATACGCCTTTTGACAAAGCAACGATCTTTACCAAAGACCTAATGGCTGATGATGAAGCCAATACTACCTTTACCAAACAATTTGGTTTACAAGCGCCTTTGGCCTTGACAAATGGCGAGTTGAATTACAATATGAAATGGTACTACGGACCTTCTGATTATACCATTTTAAAAAGCTATGAAGATTCCAATATCAAAGAAATAATAGATCTAGGTTGGGGAATTTTTGGCGCCATCAACAGAGCTATTTTTATTCCTATTTTCGGATTCCTTGGTGGTTTTATGTCTAACTACGGATGGATTATCATTTTAATGACCATTATCGTTCGGATCATTATGTCACCTTTGGTGTACAAATCATACCTTTCAAGTGCAAAAATGAAAGTGATTCGTCCAGAAATGCAAGCCATTAATGACAAGTATCCTGGAAAAGAAAACGCGATGAAGCGCCAACAAGAAACCATGGCTATTCAAAGAAAATCTGGAGTTAGTATGATGTCTGGTTGTATTCCAGCCTTATTACAAATGCCGATATTCTTTGCCTTATTCCGATTTTTCCCATCCAATATAGAGTTGCGACAAAAAGGATTTTTATGGGCAGATGATTTATCTTCTTATGATGCTATTTTCCAATTGCCATTTGAGATTCCTTTCTATGGAGCTCACGTAAGTTTGTTTCCAATTTTGGCATCCTTGGCTATTTTCTTTTATATGAAAATGAATCAAAGTCAACAAGCAAACATGCAAGCGCCGCAGCAAGAAGGAATGCCAGACATGCAGAAGATGATGAAAATGATGATCTACTTCTCTCCTATCATGATGTTGTTTTTCTTTAACAGTTATGCCAGTGCATTGAGTTTGTATTACTTTGTTTCTAACTTACTAACAATTGTAATCATGTTGATCATCAAACATTATGTGATTGATGAAGCGAAGATTCATGCACAGATTCAAGAGAACAAAAAACGTCCTGAAAAGAAGAAAAGCAAATTCAGACAACGTATGGACGACGCCATGAAACAAGCACAAGAACAACAAAAACAAAAGAAGAGAAAGTAATCCTTTTGTCATTCTGAACCTGCCTGCGGCAGGCAGGCGGAGTGAAGAATCTTATACATAAAAATCCCAATACAAAAATTGTATTGGGATTTTTTTATTTTCTAAATAGACGCTACCGCACGATTGTATCGTGTGGTTTATATAAACAGAGCAGGTTATTTGAAAACACAGGAGAACGCGATATAATCGCGCACCAGCCAACTTGGTTATCTATTCGTGCGGCAGCGGAGGTAAATAACACTAATAATAATTGTACACTTGTTTTCATAATGATAATAGTTTGTGATTAATAAGCCGAAAAATTAAACTTTTTTTTAATGCCAGTCAACTGTGGGTTTCCGTAGTTTTAGAAATTTAAACACATTATAAAATAAAATAAAACACATATTAAGCCTTACCAGTAAAAAGGTATAGCGTTTTTAGTAAGAAAAAACAGGGTTGTTAAAAACTTTAGGGCAGGCTTTTAAAACGCGAGTAAGTAAGGAATTTAAAAAAAACTGTACCTGTATTAATTATACTAAAGTACCGTCACTGCTGTAAAGATGAAATGAGATACTGAAACAAGTTCAGCATGACAAACAAACAAACAAACAAACAAACACCTGTCACCCTGAACTTGTTTCAGGGTCTAAGCAGCAAGAAGACCTCATAAATTATCCCAATTCGGTTTTTTTTATCTTCTAAATAAGCTTGTTAAGAAAGTGCCTTACGCTTCGAATGTCCATACCACATGATGTATCCATAACATAAAATGGTTAGTATAAATGCAGCTTTAAAGCCAACGCTATCTATTAAAGAGCCAAAGAAAAACGGAATTACTGCTCCTCCAACAATTGCCATACATAATAAGCCTGATGCTTGTGCTTTTAAATCTCCCAAACCTTCTAAACTCAATGTAAAAATTGTTGGGAACATGATGGAGTTGAACAATCCAACAGCTAAAATAGACCACATAGATAATAAACCTACTGTATTGATAGAAATCAGAATCATTGTAATTGCTAACAACGCGAAAATGCTTAGTACTTTTCCTGGAGCCAGAATTTTAGTTAAATACGCTCCTACAAAACGCCCGATCATCGCGCCTCCCCAATAAAAAATCACAAAAATCCCTAGCAGTGATTTAGGATCTTTCCCAGAAAAGGTCTGATTGAACGTATTTGCAATGGTGTTGGCAATGTTCATCATGGTTTCATTTTCTGCAACAACAGTCGCTAGATTCATATCATAAAAGTAGTTTACTAAAAAGCTCCCGATAGCAACCTCAGCACCAACATACACGAAAATTCCCAAAGCGCCCATGAGCATTAATTTGTTTTTCAGGAGTTTAAAATAGCCTCCTTTTGGACTTTCCTCAATCAATTTTGGCAATTTGGTAAACGAAAAAACCAAGGCTAACAAAAGGATAAAACCAGCAATCATTAAAAAAGGCGTTTGTACCGTAGCTGCTTCTGCCAAATAATAATCACTCTTTTCTACAGTTGTCAACGTTGCTATTTCTTCAGATGATTTTACCGAATCACTTAATAAAAATAAGGCACCTACAACAGGTGCAATGGTGGTTCCTAAGGAGTTAAACGCTTGTGATAAGTTCAATCTACTTGAGGCTCCATCTTCACTTCCTAACAGCGCTACATATGGATTTGCAGCGACTTGTAGTATGGTGATTCCACCAGCCAATGTAAAATATCCTATTAAAAACACAGAGAACATCCTGTTGGATGCTGCCGGATAAAATAACAAACATCCTACTGCCATGGTAACCAAGCCTAAAACAATCCCTTTTTTATAGCCAATTTTCGACAACATATAACCTGCTGGCAATGAGAACACAAAAAATGCCACAAAAAAAGCAAACTGAACCAAAACGGTTTTAGCGTAGGTCAGCTCGAAAACATCTTTCAAACGTGGAATTAAAGAATCGACCAAAACGGTAATAAATCCCCAAAGGAAAAATAAAATGGTTAAAAAGATAAAGGCACTTCTATACGATTGTTTCGTTGACATGTATGTAATGTATTAAGAGTTGATATAATGTGTTGATGGTGTGCTGGTGTTTTTACCATCTTGATATTTGGTCATCGTAAAGCCTTTGTGCACCGAGTAAAAACCTGTTTCTCCTTTTTTATTTACGGCGATATACCCTACTTGAAAGTTTTTAAAATTACTGTTCGGTTTGTCTACAATTCGTTTAATTGCCTCTTCACAAGCTTCTTGTGGAGACTTTCCTTGACGCATCAATTCTACAATTAAAAAACTTCCAACTGTTTTCAATACCTCTTCTCCCAATCCAGTTGCCGTGGCACCTCCAATTTCATTATCGATAAACAATCCTGAACCAATAATAGGCGAATCTCCTACTCTACCAGCCATTTTATATGCCAATCCGCTTGTGGTACAAGCTCCAGAAATATCTCCCTTTTTATCAATCGCCAACATTCCAATCGTATCGTGATTCTCTATGTTGATAATCTGTTTGTATTCTGATTTCTCTTTCCACTTCTCCCAAGCTTTTTTAGACGCTTCTGTCAATAAATTTTCTCTTTTAAATCCTTTAGAAACGGCAAACTCTTCAGCACCTTTCCCTGCTAAAATTACATGCGGAGTGTCTTCCATTACTTTTCTTGCCACAGAAATTGCATGGGTGATATTTTGCATACAAACTACGGCACCATAATCGCCATCTTTATTCATAATACAAGCGTCTAACGTTACTTTCCCATCTCTATCAGGCAAGCCACCTTTCCCTACAGATTGTCCTTTTTCATTGGCTTCTTCAATCCTACAACCTTGCTCCATCGCATCCAAAGAGCTGCCTCCGTTTTGAATCACTTCCCAAGCGGTTGCTGTAGATCTTTTTACATCCCAGGTGCCAATAACTACAGGAGTTGTTCCTGTTGTTGCTACCGTTTTTTTAGTTGACTTTTCTTCAGTAGCGCACGATGCAATAACTGGTGCAATTGCCAAACCTAATCCTGTTAAAGAGGCTCTTTTGATAAAATTTCTTCGTTTCATTTTGGTTCTTATTTTGTTGGAGTTGCACTCATTTCAAAAACAAATTCGCCTCCATTCATAATTTCTTTATGTAAAATATAATTCCGATTGATTGTTTTTCCATTGATCGTCAATGTGCGCACATACACATTCTTTGCACTTTGATTGATTGTTTTGATCTCTAATCTGTTCCCATTTTCAAGATTCAATACCGCATTTTTCACCATCGGACTTCCCAATGCATATCTGTCAGATCCTGGTGTAACAGGATAAAAGCCTAAACTACTAAAAATATACCAAGCACTCATTTGACCTGCATCATCATTTCCACACAAACCATCTACACCAGGTCCGTACATAGTGTCTAATATCATTCGCACACGTGCTTGTGTTTTATACGACTCCCCTGTCCAATTGTACAAATACGGAATGTGATGTCCAGGTTCATTTCCATGTACATAGTTCCCTATAATTCCATCTCTAGTAATGTCTTCATGTTTTGCAATATATTTATCTGCCAATTCCATCGTAAATAAAGAATCTAAATGTTGAGAAAAACGCTCTTTTCCTCCCATCATCGAAACCATTTTATCTAATTGATGCGGAACATACAACCCGTAATTCCATGCATTCCCTTCAATAAACCCTTGCCCATGTGTATCTAAAGGATCAAAGTTTTTTCTGAATTTTCCATTTGATAATTTCGGACTCATATATCCATTTACAGGATTGAATACATTATTGTAATATTCTGACCGTTCTAAAAATGTTTTTTCGGTAGATAGATCTCCTACTTCCTTTGCAATTTGAGCAATGGTCCAATCATCATATGCCAATTCTAAGGTTTTAGAAACAGATGAATGACTTTTATCATCGGGCACATATGCGTAGTTGATATAATCTCCCAAGCCATCAAAATAAGAAACATTCGCCGTCTCTACCGACGCTTTCAAGGCTTGCTTTTTATCAAAATCTCCAACATTTTTTACCATAGCATCTGCAATAACAGAAGTAGCGTGATACCCAATCATACACCAATTCTCATTGGCATAATGACTCCAAATTGGCAGCATATTGTGTACACTTTCTTCTTGATGTGCCAACATCGATTTTATCATGTCATTGTTCCGTTCTTGTTGAATGATATTGAATAGTGGATGCAAGGCTCTATAGGTATCCCACAGAGAAAATATGGTGTAATTTGTAAATCCTTTGGATTCATGAATGTTTTGATCCAACCCTCGGTACTGACCGTCTACATCTTCGTATACTATCGGACTTAACATGGTATGATATAAGGCCGTGTAAAAGGTTTCTTTTTGAGACTCTTCAATGGTTTCTATCTCAATTTTCGACAATTCTGCATTCCATTTTTGTTGGGTCTCTACTTTGGTTCTTTCAAAATCCCAATGTGGAATTTCAGCTTCTAAGTTTTTCAAGGCACCTGCGGAGCTTACCGAGGATAAAGCAAATTTCAATTGAATCTTCTCATTTTCTTCAGTGTCAAAATTAAAATAAGCTCTGATGGCTTTCCCTGCCATTTCTGGAAAGTTTTTTGTTTCATCAAATCGACCATAAAAACCATTGTAGGTCAATTGATCGTACTTTTTATGTCCGTAGCTTTTAAACGGCTTTGAAAACTGCATGGCAAAAAAGACTTTCTTCGTTCTCGCCCAGCCTTTTGTTTGTCTATACCCCGTTACCAAACTATCATTTTCTACACGTAAAAATGTCCACACATTTTTATTGTCGTGATGGTATACATTGTATACCAAGTCTAGTAAGATATGTGACTCGGTAGATTTAGGAAAAGTGTATTGATGAAACCCTACTCTTTCTGAAGCTGTCAATTCTGCTTGGATATTGTAATCTTCTAAATCTACTTTATAATAACCTGCTTTGGCAGTTTCGGTTTTATGAGAGAATTTAGAATAAAATCCTTTTGTGCCTTCTTTCGTTTCAATAGGATCCAACACCAAAGCCCCTGTTGTGGGCATAATCAATAGATCTCCTAAATCAGCATGTCCTGTTCCACTTAAATTGGTATGTGCAAAACCTACAATTGTGGTATCTCTGTATTGATATCCTGCGCAATATTCATAGGTTTTAGAATTGTACCTTCCATCTTTAAACATCACCTCAAAATTGGTTTGCGGACTCAATTGAACCATACCAAACGGCGCTGTAGCTCCAGGAAACACATGTCCCATTTTACTAGTTCCAATCATTGGGTTTACATAATCAATAGCATTTTTAGAAGTTGCGTTTTCTTTATTATTCTGAGGATTACAGCTTATAAGAGTAACCACTGCAATGGATAGAACTATTTTTTTTAACATGCGTATAAATTAATGGATGCGTATTATTTTATTTCTATTTCGTCTGCAAACAGCCAAGACCTTCCATCGTGTTTATAGCCTAAATGCCACGTTGGTAATTCGCCTAGTTTTTTGGCTACAATTCGTATATATCTTGCTTTTGTATCTTTTAATGCAAACGCAACCTTTTTGATAGCAACATGCTCTGATTCCGTTGTTGCATCTACCAATTTTGAGGCTATTTTTTTAAATCTTTTACCATCGACACTACTATAACAGCTCACTTCTGTTGGATAAAAAATCCAAGAACGTTGGTCTTCTAAAAACCCCACTTCTACAGAACGAATCGGTTTTACTTTTCCTACATCTACGGTAGCCACCAAATTAATGTCAAAATACCCTTGCCAAGTTCCTGTTCTAAAATCTTCTGCTCCAATAATTCCATCGATCAAGGCATTTTCTCCACCGCCATTGTATTGATTTGCGTACGCATTCTTCAACACAATAGACACATTGGGGTCAATCTTAAAAAACGTCGTAGCAATTGTAGCACTTTTCACGCCATTGTGTTCTGCATAAATCCGTAAGGTACTTTTCTCAGCAACTGTAAATGGCTGTGTGTAAGCTATAAATTCATCATCAAACGTATAAAAGATCTTCGCATCGGTATCAACAGAACTCAACACTACTTCTGTAGTTCCTTTAAACGCAATCTCTCCTTTGGCGATAAAAGGAGCAGCAACAATTAAATGGTCGTTAATTTCAGTTTTCGGTATGTTTTCATCTTCAGTTCCCCATGTTGAAGGAGTGTTTGTCATTTCAAAAGTCAAGCTTCCGCCCTTCATAATGTCGCTGTGTTTTAGATATGAATACGGGTAATTTCTACCATTTAACACGGCAGATGCGATATAGATATTTTCTTTGGAAAGATTATTCGCTATAATGGTAAAGGCCTTTCCGCTTTCTAAATTGATGGTGGCTCTATCAAACAAAGGGGTTCCAATAATATATTCGTTGGACGCTGGCGTTACAGAATAAAAGCCCAAAGAACTCAACACATACCAAGCGCTCATTTGTCCACAATCCTCGTTGCCTGAAATTCCATCTGGAGCATTGGTATACAATTCTGTTAAAATCTGATGTACTTTTTCTTGTGTTTTAGAGGGCTTGTTGACAAAATTATACAAATACGCCATGTGATGACTCGGTTCATTTCCGTGTGCATACTGACCAATTAATCCTGTGATATCTACTTGATCTCTCCCTGAAGTTTCATGTTTTGCCACAAACAATGTATCCAATTGATTTTCTAACATCTCTTTCCCTCCTAGCAATTTTATAAAACCAGAAATATCTTGTGGCACATAAAAACTGTATTGCCAAGAATTGGCTTCTGTATAATTAAAATTCACTTCATAGGGATCAAAAGGAGCAAACCACGTATTTCTAAAACGCCCTCTCATAAACTGAGATTCTGGGTCAAATACATTTTTATAATGCTGTGCTCTTTCTATATACGTTTTGTACGCTTTTTTCTTTCCTAGCGATTTTGCTATTTGAGCAATCGTCCAATCATCATAGGCATATTCTAAAGTTTTAGAAACAGACTCACTCTCTTTTTCAACCGGAATAAATCCGAATTTCTTATACGAATCCAAGCCTAATTTATCTCGCGTGGCAGAATGTTGCATGGCCTCAAACGCTTTGTCTACATCATAATCTCGAATTCCTTTTAAATACGCATCTGCAATTACTGGAACTGCGTGATAGCCAATCATACAACCCGTATAATTCCCTGCCAAGTCCCAAATAGGCATGATGCCTCCATGTTCATATTTCTTGATAAAGGTTTTTATAAAATCATTGGTTCTTTCTTGTTCGATAAGTGTATACAAAGGGTGTGCTGCCCGATACGTATCCCATAAAGAAAAGACGGTATAATGCGTGTGTTCTTTCGATTCGTGAATTTTCATATCCATTCCTCGATATCTTCCATCAACGTCTTGGTAGATGTTCGGAGCAATCATCGTGTGATACAAAGCGGTATAAAAATTCGTTTTATAGGTTGTGTCTTCTGATTCAATAACAATTTTCTCCAATTGTTTTTCCCAAATATCTTGTGCTACTTTTTTTATTTGTTCGAAAGATTTGTCTCCAATTTCAGTTTCTAAATTCTTTTTTGCGCCTTCTATATCAACTGCAGAAATTCCTATTTTAATATATACAGGTTCGTTGTTTGGGTTGATAAAATTCAACGCTATTTTTTGTGCCCCAGCCATTCCTTTTTTTGGTGGCGATTGCAAAACATCAGAAAAAGAATGCGATGTTTTTATCGAAAAAAACAAGCGTTGATCGGTTGCCCAAGCTTCAGAAAAACGATACCCAACAAGTTCTGTATCAGAAATTTTCTCAATGTTGGCGTCTAAGACCTTATCTCGATGTAGTAAATCTAAAATCACAAACTGATTTTCTGCTGAAGGAAATGTATATTTATGAATCCCGCTTCGCTTAGAAACGGTTAATTCAATATCAATATCTGTATCGTCTAAATGCACGCTATAATAGCCTGGTGCAGCAATTTCTCGATCATGAGAAAACTTCGATTTATACCCTTCTTTCCCGTCAGCTCCGTTATTAAAAACTTGTTTATTTGTTGGCATCAATAAGATGTCTCCATAATCAGAAACTCCCGTTCCACTTAAATGTGTATGAGAAAATCCGTATATATGTGCATCAGAATAATGGTAGCCCGAACAGCCGTCCCAACCATCTAATCGAGTATCTGGACTTAGCTGCATCATTCCAAAAGGCATTGTAGCCCCAGGATAGGTATGCCCATGACCACCAGTTCCAATAAACGGATCTACATAAGACAGTAATTGTTGGTCTTTTTTAGCAGAAATAACAATTGATTTTTTCTTACACGAAGTGATTGATACAATTGCAAGAAAAAAGGCTCCTAAAAAATATTTTCTCATTCTAAATGTCAGTTTATTTTTTTGTCTAAATTAGCAAGATAACTACAATCAACCTATTAACAGATGCGTATTTTTAGACAAACAACAAAAATTATACTATGGGCGACATTAGTTTTTGCGCATACGGCATGTTTTAACCCTACAAATGATGTAGTCAAACCTGCCATAATTCCGATTCCTTTAGCACAAAATATCCAAGAAGGGACGTTTTTGATCAATAATGAGACACAATTGGTGTATGATGCCGATTTTAAATCGGTGGCACTTTTCTTAAAAGGATATATAGAAAATGGTAGTAAAATTCGATTAAAAGCTTCAGAAGGGACACATAAAATCGCTTTTATAAAAGATACAACAATTCAAAACACGGAAGGATATCAATTAAAAGTATCCAAACAAGGTATTTCCATTCTCGCAAGCACACCAAAAGGCGCCTTTTATGCCATCCAATCCTTGCGACAGTTGTTACCTGTCAATTTTGAAAACAATACATATGGGCACAATGAAATTGCTGTTCAGTGCATAGAAATTGAAGATGAACCACAATTCAAATACAGAGGAATGCATTTAGATGTTGGAAGGCATTTTTTCTCTGTAGATTTTATCAAGAAGTATATTGACCTGATGAGTATGTTAAAAATGAACACCTTTCATTGGCACTTAACAGAAGATCAAGGCTGGAGAATTGAAATTAAAAAATACCCAAAACTAAACACAATTGCTGCTTACAGAAATGAAACTTTAATTGGTCATTATACTGATCAACCACATCAATTTGATGGAAAAAAATATGGTGGATACTACACACAAAATCAAGTAAAAGACATTGTAAGCTATGCAACAGAACGACAAATAACGGTGATTCCTGAAATAGAAATGCCCGGACATTCTCAAGCAGCTATTAGTGCATATCCTTCATTAGGCTGTACAGGAGAGCAAATTGAAGTTGCCACAAAATGGGGGGTTTTTGAAGATATTTATTGCCCGAAAGAAAGCACCTTTCAGTTTTTAGAAGATGTGATTGATGAAGTAATTACACTTTTCCCTGGAAAATACATCCATATTGGCGGAGATGAAGCTCCAAAAAAACGTTGGAAAAACTGCAAGCATTGTCAGCAATTGATCAAAAAGAAAGGATTAAAAGATGAACATGGCTTGCAAAGTTATTTTATTGCCAGAATGGAAAAATACATCAACTCAAAAGGAAAACAAATTATTGGTTGGGATGAGATATTAGAAGGAGGCTTGGCACCAAATGCTACCGTAATGTCTTGGAGAGGAACCAGCGGGGCTATTATAGCAGCAAAACAACACCATGATGTAATTTTAACGCCAGGTACTCATTGCTATTTTGACCATTATCAATCTACAAATACGAATGAACCCTTAGCAATTGGCGGATTTTTACCTTTAGAAAAAGTATATAGTTTCAATCCGATTCCGGAAGAACTAACAAAAGAAGAAGCCAAATATGTCTTGGGGGCACAAGGTAATGTGTGGACAGAATACATTCCAACTGCTGAAAAGGTTGAATATATGGCGTATCCTAGAGCCATTGCGCTAAGTGAGGTAGTTTGGTCTGCTCCTAAAAATAAAAATTACGACGACTTTAAAATTCGTTTGATCAACTATCAAAAAAGATTGGATGCTAGAAATGTAAAGTATGCAAATCATCAGTAATTAAAAACTGTCATTGTATCCCAAAGACTTGGGATCACTCGATGAAACAAACCACTGTACTATGCTTTTAGAAATCTGTGCCAATTCTTATCAATCAGCCATCAATGCCCAAAAAGCTGGAGCAAACAGAATAGAATTGTGTTCTGAATTGTCGGTTGGCGGAATTACGCCTTCTTACGGTTTGTTAAAAAAAGTACTGCAAGATCTTTCCATTCCTGTGATGGTATTGATCCGACCAAGAAGTGGCGATTTCTCTTATTCTGATGATGAATTCGCCATCATGAAAGAGAATATTCTCCTTTGTAAAAAACTCGGTTGCAAAGGGATTGTTTCTGGCGTCTTACACACAAACAACACCATTGACATGGAACGAACTCAAGAACTGGTCAAGCTTTCTGTGCCCATGTCTTTCACATTTCACAGAGCTTTTGATTGGCTTAAAAACCCGATGGAAGCTTTACAAGGGTTAGAAAAAATCGGAGTTCATCGGATTCTAACTTCTGGTCAAAAACCTACTGCCAAAAAAGGAATAGAGCTATTGATTGAACTTCAGAAGTCAGCAAACAATATCAATATATTACCTGGTGGTGGAATTAATGAATCCAACATACAGTTATTTCAAAAAGCCCATTTTTCAGAAGTACATTTATCTGCTACTTCTCTACATCAAACCATCGAAAAACCAACAATATCGATGAACAGTCAACAGCATTTTGATGAAACGCTATTGGCAATTTCTGACATTCAAAAAATTAAAAATTGTATTGATCTCCTTTCAAATGAAACGTAATTTACTCATTTTTCTTCTTGCATTACTCAGCTTTTCGGCGTGTCAAAAAAACAAAAAAGACATTCCAACCAGCTTTGAAATCAACAAAAATTGGGAGTTCAAAGCTACAGATAGTACTACTTGGAAAACAGCAACTGTTCCTGGAAATGTGTTTACTGACTTACTAGATCATCAACTCATTCCAGATCCTTTTCAAAAAAATAATGAAGAGAAGGTACAATGGGTTTCTACTAAAAACTGGGAATATAAAACCACTTTTACGCTCTCTGAAGAAACCTTGCAAAAGCAGCATGTCTATTTAAATTTTGAAGGACTAGACACCTATGCACGTGTATATTTAAATGACACATTGATACAACAAACTGCAAATGCGTTTAGAACCTATTCAATTCCTATAAAGCAACTTGCAAAAGCGACGAACGAACTTCGAATTCTCTTTGAAAGAACAGATGTAAAAGAAACCATTGAACAAGAAAAACTAGGATATCAATTGCCTGAAGGGAAACGTATATTTACTCGGAAAGCACAATTTCAATATGGCTGGGATTGGGGTCCTAAATTAGCTACTTCTGGAATCTGGAAACCTGTTTCTATAAAGGCATGGGATGGCATTCAATTTAAGAATATTTTTATCAAGCAACAAGCACTTACAAAAGAGAAAGCAAGCCTATTGATTGAAATTAGTATTGAGAGTGATGCTGACCAAGAAACTGCCATTATTACAAGTATAAATGTGGAATCTACCACCGTAAATATTTCTGTAAAAAAAGGGACGCACCGCTATACAATTCCGTTTGAAATAGAAAACCCCAAGTTGTGGTGGACACATAATTTAGGAACTCCTTATTTGTATCATTTTGATTTTAAATTGGTTTTAAACGGTGTCGTAAAAGACAAGAAATCCATCAAAAAAGGAATTCGAACTATTGAATTGATTACTGAGAAAGATACAAAAGGAGCTGGTTTTTATTTTAAACTAAACGGAATTCCTGTATATATGAAAGGTGCGAATTATATTCCTCAAAATAGTTTTCAAAATAAAGTCACAGAGGTACATTACAATAGCCTTTTAAGTGATGTGGTGACCGCAAACATGAATATGTTACGAGTTTGGGGAGGTGGAATTTATGAAAACGATATTTTTTATGATCTCTGTGATCAAAAAGGGATTTTGGTCTGGCAAGATTTTATGTTTGCTTCCGCCATGTATCCAGGAGACACCGCCTATTTAAAAAACGTACAGCAAGAAGCAATTGACCAGGTAAAACGATTGCGAAATCACAGCAGCATCGCACTTTGGTGTGGGAACAATGAAAATTCGGAAGGCTGGAATCGCTGGGGTTGGCAAGCTGATAGAAGCGAAAAAGAAAAACAAGAAATCTGGAAAAACTACCTCAACATATTTGACAGTATCTTACCCAAAACAGTGGCTGCTTTAAGTGATAATACTTCGTATTGGGAAAGTTCTCCAAAATACGGAAGAGGAAATCCCAAATACGAGTTTGAGGGCGATGCTCATGATTGGTGGGTTTGGCACGATGCTGCACCATTTGAACATTTTCAAGAAAAAGTTCCACGATTTATGAGCGAGTTTGGATTCCAGTCCTTTCCAAGTTATAAAAGCATCAGATACATCAATCAAAGTAATCGGATTGACATTCAAACATCGGCAATCAAATCCCATCAAAAACACTCGAGAGGTTTTCAATTGATCGATACATACATGGAGAGAGATTACCGAATTCCGACCAAAGACGAAGACTATGTATATGTAAGTCAGTTGCTTCAAGCCAAAGGAATTACTATGGGAATCGAAGCACACCGAAGAGCAAAACCCTACAATATGGGAACACTCTTTTGGCAATTAAATGATTGCTGGCCTGCAATATCTTGGTCCAGTATCGATTTTTTAGGGAATTGGAAAGCGCTGCAATACAAAGCGAAAAAATCATTTGAAAACATCCTTATTTCATTCGTCTTAAAAAACAATATTCTTGAAACCTATATGGTGAATGACAAGCTAGAAAGCACATCTGGAAACTTAAATTTAAGAATTATTGACTTTTCTGGACAGGAAATTTGGACAAAAAATGTTGCTATTTCTGTTGCTAAAAACACAAGTGCCAATGTATTTCAGTTTTCGTTAGATTCGTTGAAAAGCAATCGAAAAAACACCGTTCTGATTGCTTCATTTTTAAATAATACGTCCTATTATTATTTTGATAAACCAAAAAATTTAGAGCTCCAAAAAGCAGTCATTGAACAAGAAATTACGAAAACAGCTACTGGATTTTCAATCGCATTAAAAAGTACAACCTTGCAAAAAGAGGTCTTTTTGTATAGCAATATAAAAGGTCATTTTGAGGACAATTTCTTTGATTTGCTACCGAATCAGAAAAAAGTAATTTATTTTAAAACAACAGCAACTTCTTTGGATGATGTACAGATAAAAAGTCTGAATTTGGTCTATAACTAATACTTTTTATCATTTACTATCATTCCTGCAAAAGCAGGAATCTATTTTTATTTAATTTTCTTACCCTATGGATTCCTGCTTTCGCAGGAATGACAAATAAAAGTTTTACTTTATATTGAATTTCGATTTCAAAAACCCCAATCCGTAGCCTAAAAATTGTGTAAACGAAGTAATCATACTTAAAAAAGCAACATAGATGCTTTTATTTTGAAGCAAGGAACCTAAGAATATAAGTACAAAATAAACCCCATAAAAAGCCAATAGTTGCCAATAGCCAAAAAAGAGGGCAATGATACTGATATCAAACCCTGTAATAAACAAAGACGGAAACCAATAGGTTATTTTAGCGGTATCTGGGTAGCGTTTATTCAATTGTGGTCTTGCGGTTCCAAATGCAACTGTTTGCTTGAAAAATTGTCGCAATGTGCTCCTACGCTTATGATATACAAATGCTTTTTCAATGAGTTGAGTTTCAAAACTATGTTTCCAAAGTCGGAAGGTCAAATCAATATCTTCTCCAACTTTTAAATCAGAAAAACCATTCGTTTTTTCAAAAGCTGTCTGTGAAATTCCGAAATTAAAGCTACGAGGTTGAAATCTACCCACACTTTTTTTCTTACCACGAATTCCTCCAGTGGTCAGCACCGAGGTCATAGAATAATTGATGGCTTTTTGCAAGGCTGTAAAACTTTCATGTGCCGCATCTGGACCGCCAAAAGCATCTGTATAGTCCAGCTCCAACCCGTTTTTAACTTCAGACAGGTATTGAGGAGGAAGCAATACATCAGAATCCAATATCAAAAAGTAGTTTCCTGTTGCTCGCTGCATCCCGAAATTTCGACTTGCTCCTGGCCCACTATTTTCTTTAAAAAGATATTGTACGTTGAGTTTCGTTTTGTAGCTCTCTACAATTACATCGCTTTTTTGAATAGAACCATCTTCTATAATGATAATTTCAAAAGGATCCGAAAAAGTTTGCTTATATAAACTTTCCAACAACTCGCCAATCTCATTTGGGCGATTGTACACTGGAATTATTATGGAGAAGTTAAATTTCAAATTATTATTATTATTATTTTTTACAAATCACTTTTTACTTTTGAATAAAAACTAATTCAACAATTCTTTTGCATGCGTCATGGCAGAATCTGAAATATTTTTCCCACTCAACATTTCTGCAATCTCTACAATGCGTTCATCTTCTGACAATTTCTTTAAACTAGTTGTTGTCACGCTATTGATTTCTTCTTTAAAGACTTTATAATGTTGGTTCCCTTTAGCAGCAATTTGTGGTAAATGCGTAATGGTAATCACTTGCATTTGTTTACTCATCTGCTGCATAATGGTCGCTATTTTGTTAGATATTTCTCCAGAAACACCTGTATCAATCTCATCAAAAATAATGCTTGGTAATTGAATATTTTCTGACAATACTTTCTTAATTGCCAACATAATCCGAGACAATTCTCCCCCAGAAGCTACTTTTTTCAACTCACCAAAATTCCCACCTTTATTGGCCGAGAATAAAAATTCGATTTGGTCTTTTCCGTTTGAATAATACGTGTCTGTTGTATGTGTTTGAATAGAAAAACGTGCATTTGGCATGCCTAATTCTGATAATAAAAATTCTAGTTCTTTCTGTAATTTCGGAATAATTTTACCTCTCGATGTTGAAATCATTCCAGCAACTTCGTCTAACTTTTTAGAAACTTCATCAATCTGTTGTTGCTTTTGAGCAATGACCGTTTCCGCATTTTCTACCTGCCCCACTTTTTCGGACAAACCATTTTGAATGGCTACTAATTCGGGAATCGAATTAACATAATGCTTCTTTTGCAAATTGTAAATCAATTGCAATCGATCATTTAACACTTCCAACTCATTGGGGTTTGATTCGATATGCTCCGTTGCAGATTCTAATTCTGTAACAATATCGTCCAACTCAATTTTTATACTTGAAATTCGGCTTGCCAATGCTTCGTATTCTTTTGAGAAAGGAGCAATCTTCTGTAAATTATTTTCTAAGGAATGTAATAACGATTGCACTCCAACTTCTTCATTAACAGAAATTTGAAGTGCCTCAGACAAGTTCAATTTGATGTCTTCAACATTCGTTAATTTCTCGATGCTCTCTTCTAAAGTAACTTGTTCATTTGCTATTAAATTGGCTTCAACCAACTCATTAAACAAGTGTAAATTGTAATCATATTGCTGATTTGCTTCTCGTTGTGTAGCTTCTAAATCATGTAATTCTTTTTTAAAAATGTTGAATTGCTTTAACCCTCGTTGATACGAAGCAATTTTCTGACTGTTCTTTGCCAGTGCGTCCAATATCTGAAATTGAAAATCTGCATCAGACAATTGCAGCGTTTGGTGCTGCGAATGAATGTCTACCAATTTCATTTTCAACGCATTCAATACCGACAAGGTAACTGGTGTATCATTTACAAAAGCACGAGATTTACCAGAGGGTAAAATTTCTCTTCTAATGATGGTTTCTGGTTCGTAATCGATATCAACCGATTCAAAAAAAGTAGCTAAGTCGTAATTTTTAATTAAAAACGCTACCTCTACCACACACTTTTTAGAAGAATCTTTTAACGTTGAAGTATCTGCTCTATTTCCCAACACCAATCCTAATGCACCTAATAAAATAGATTTTCCTGCTCCTGTTTCACCAGTAATGATTGACAAACCATTGGTGAAGTCAATAGACAACTGATTGATTAACGCGTAGTTTTGTATAGATAATGAGCTTAACAAATAAATAGATTTTTAAAATCTAAAATTACTTAATTTTTTGCCACTTCTCATTATTTGAAGGAGAAATTCTTTGTAAAACTTCTTGTAGTTGTTTTGACTTAGGTGTTTTAGGTCCATCAGAAAATAGTGTTGCAATCTCATCAGATTTGGCATCAAAAAACAAGCGAATTAAATAATTTCCTATTGTTTTATTATGAAGGCTTTCTAATTGTAAAACAGCATTTTCTATTGCTTTTTTAGCTCTTGGTGTATCCGTAGAGAGCACATCCATCCCATTTCTATGATAGCCGTACAACACATTTTTAAAAGTGGTTAACTTAGAAGATGTTAAATGATCTATCAATGCATATCGATTCTGTTTTCCTGATTGATCTATCCACCCAGAACCGCCACTTTGTTGTGCCAACAAGAGCACGTCCTTTGCTTGTTTAAAATAGGAAGTTCCTCCTTTTAAGGCAAAGGTATCTGCATCCATACCTAAAATTACATAGACATAATAGACAATTGCAGAAACTAAATTCGATTCGAAACTTGTGGTATTATAATACAAAGGCTCAAATTCTGCGTACTTAAAATTCAGATCAGTATCCTTAATATTTACTATTGGAGTTGCATACGAAGTATTATAAACAGGTCGTACTGCCTGTACTTGAATACTCGCTTCAAATCTATTTGTAGCGGGTTGCGCATTGATGGTAATTGTAAAAGCACAGTTAATTTTTTCTTGAGTCTTAAAGTTTTTATCAGTCCATTTTGTCTGATTGATAAACTCCGTTAAAGCGGTTTGTAATGTTGCATACACTTGTTTGTTAGAGCCTGAAATTTTATCAGAATTAATGGTTACCAAGCTATTTAATTCTTGTGCATTCGCAGAAATTGCAAAGCAAAAAAGAATAAGTAACACTACTATTTTACGCATACATTTTCATTAAAATTTGTTGTGTCAGGTCAAGTCTGCTGGTAGGCAAGCTCGAGGGGACAAATAACATTAAGATATTCTTTTCAGAATTTCGTTGATAATATCTTTAGCAACTGCTGATTTCGATTTCAACTCGAAAGAAATCTCTTTAAAACTACTATCGATAATGGTAATTTTATTGGTGTCTGTTGCAAATCCAGCGCCCTTATCTTGCAGCGAATTCAAAACAATCATGTCTAAATTTTTACGTTGTAACTTCCCTTTTGCATTTTCGAGTTCATTCTCTGTCTCCAAGGCAAATCCAACTAAAAACTGATGTTTTTTCATCGCTCCCAAAGAAGCTAAAATATCTTTTGTTGGTTCTAACTCAATCTCTAACGAAGCAACTGTCTTTTTTATTTTCTGCTGTGCAACATTTTTAGGTCTATAATCTGCTACTGCTGCCGATAAAATAGCAATGTCTACCTCCTCAAAGTACGTATGTGCCACAGTGTACATTTCTTCAGCAGAATTTACATCAATTCTGTGAATTAGCGAATGCTGTATTTTTTGATTTGATGGACCAGAAATCAAATATACTTCTGCGCCTAAATTGGCCGCTTCTTTTGCAATTTCAAAGCCCATTTTACCAGAAGAATGATTTCCTATAAAACGTACAGGATCAATAGCTTCATAGGTTGGTCCTGCGGTAATTAATATTTTCTTTCCTTTTAACGGAAGTTTAGACAGAAGATCTTTTTCCATAAAAGAAACAATATCTTCTGGTTCTGCCATTCTTCCTTCACCAACCAAACCACTAGCCAATTCTCCACTTGTAGCGGGAATGATGACATTATCAAAAGATTGTAATTTTTCTAAACTGTTTTTTGTTGATGGGTGCTTGTACATATCCAAATCCATTGCAGGAGCAAAATATACTGGACATTTTGCCGATAAATACGTTGCCAACAACAAATTATCGCAAGTACCATTCGCCATTTTAGATAAGGTGTTTGCTGTTGCAGGTGCAACCAACATCATATCTGCCCAAAGACCTAAATCAACATGATTGTTCCACAATTCATTCTCCTCTTTTTTATCATAAAAAACAGAGGAAACAGGATTTTTAGAAAGTGTAGAAAGTGTAAGTGGAGTAATAAAATCTTTAGACGCAGGTGTCATAATCACTTTGACTTCTGCGCCTGATTTTATAAATAAACGAACCAAACTGGCCGTTTTATAAGCGGCTATACCAGCACTTATACCTAATAGAATCTTTTTTCTGCTTAAAACAGACATTACTCTGTTTCTGGAGTTCTGTGATATATTTTATTCTCTAACCATTCTTCTACTGCAATTGCAGTAGCTTTTGGTAGTTTTTCATAAAATTTAGAAACTTCTATTTGTTCTTTGTTCTCAAAGATCTCTTCTAAACTATCATTATACGTTGCAAACTCTTCTAATTTATCTAGTAATTCTTTTTTCAAATCACCATTAATTTGGGTAGCTCTTTTTGCAATAATTGATATTGCTTCGTAAATATTTTCTGTTGGTGCCTCAATAATATCTTTATCGTACGTAACAGTGGTTATTGGAGCTTTGGTTTCTTTATAATCCATCATTTAACTTTTTACTAATTGTTTTTGTTCCTTTTCTAGAGTCGCTAACATTTTGTTAGATTCTTTTATATATTTCGTTTTAGGGAAATTTCTTTTTAATTTCTCGTACGCTTTAATTGCATCTTTAACACGTTGTTCTTTTCTTCTTGTTGTACTTTTTACCGCTAAATCATGTGCTGCTTTTAATCGGTAGTACAATGCTTCTTCTTTAAAATCTGACCCTAAATAATCCGATAATAAATTATCAAAAGCTACAATTGATGCTTTATAATTTCTTGAATCATACTCGGCAGTTGTATAATATACCTTTGCAATTTCGAAGGATTTCTTTTGCAGTTTATAGCGAATTTCTTGGTAGTATTTATTTGCATCTGGAATTCTCTTAGAATCTGGGTATGCATCTATAAAACCTTGAAAAGAATTTAATGCCTTATGAGTATCTGTTGGATCTAAACTAAAAACAGGTGATGCCAACATATAACTATATGCAGATAAGTAAGCAGCTTCTTCTTTTTTAGAGCTTTTTGGATAATTTTGAGTAAATCTATCAAAATAATACCCAGCCAAATCATATCCTTTGGTATTAAAATTAGATTGAGCAACCATAAATTGAATGCGCTCCATTTGAGGCTTTCCTCGGTAAGAAGGTGTGATTTTCTCAAATAAGGTCAATGCTTTACCATATTTTTTAGCTTCATACATTTCTGTAGCTAATTTATATTGTTCTTGCACAGTACCTTTATTCAATACTTTTTGATAGTGCCCACAAGAGGTCAACAACAATGTAGCAATAACTATGTATGTTAATTTTTTCATTTTATGCATTTGGCAAAAATAGTAATTAATTATGGATTATTAAAACGATTTCATACACTAAAAATTGGGTAGTGTAATTAACCATAAAAACCTTAAAGTTCACGCTGTTGGTTTCCTAAAAGTTTGTTAATGTTATTCTCCACCCCTAGAAACACAGTGATTACTAGCAACTCTCTACAAAATTAGCAATTTTATGCTGCAGAAAACCTGATACTTTTACCAACGGCAAACGAACTTCATCTGAAGTGATCTGTAATTTTTTTAGCATGGACTTAATTCCTGCCGGATTTCCTTCTTCAAAAATCAAATCAATACTGTCTACAACTTTATAATGCAACTGATAGGCTTCTTTTGCTTTTCCTTGAATTCCGAATTGAATCATTTGAGAAAATACTGTTGGCAAACCTTGTCCGACAACACTTATTACACCAGCACCTCCAGCTAATGTCATTGGTAACGCAATCATATCATCACCAGAAATTACCAAGAAGTCTTTTGGTGCATTTTGAAGAATCCTCATTGCCTGAACAATATCTCCAGCGGCTTCTTTTACCGCAATAATATTTCCACAATCGATTGCCAAACGAATCACTGTTTCTGGCAATACATTCGATGCTGTTCTTCCAGGAACATTGTACAAAATAATTGGCAGCTTACACGCTTCTGAAACGGCTTTAAAATGCTGATAAATCCCTTCTTGAGTTGGCTTGTTATAATACGGAGAAACCGATAAAATGGCATCAAAATGGGACAGGTCAGTCGTTTGAATTTCTGCTACTACAGCAGCAGTATTATTTCCGCCAATTCCTAGAACCAAAGGCAATCGCCCATTATTAATTGCTATAATTTTTTCCTTTACGGCTTCTTTTTCTGCTTCGGATAATGTTGATGGCTCACCTGTAGTTCCTAAAACAACCAAGTAATTAATTCCACTTGCTATCTGAAAATTTACCAAACGCTCCAAGCCCTCAAAATCTACTGATTTGTCTTCTTTAAATGGTGTAACCAACGCAACTCCTGTTCCTATAAATTTTTGCATTTTATTCTTTTTAAATAAATTCTATTCTTCTGTAAACTGGGCGACAAAGTTATTGTTTTAAACCTTCTATTTTGTATTGAAACCTCACTATGTCTGCCTTTTCAATGAAATCAAACGAATTCATAATATCCTGTTTAAATTTAAACCTTTTCTTCTATTTTCTTCAGCAAGTCCAAATACTTGTATATTTCATTCATAAAACTCATCACATTCTCAGATTTCTCTGCAATTACTAAGTCAAATAATTTATCATTAATACCTGCAAAACCTACTTTAAATGTAGCTTTAGACTTCAATGTTCCAAATTCTAAATACAATTGCTTTGTGTCAAAAAAACTGATTAACAAATCAAAAGGAGTCTCTAAAAACACGTCCAAACTAGCATCTGTAACGGCACCTTGCCAATTCATGTCTTTTTCGGTAAAATGTTTATAAGACTTCTTATCTGTTTTTTTAAATTTTCGATAACTGTAAATATGCATATTTCTGGAAATCTTCAAAACATCATCAACATGCTGAAGGATATCAAAACGAGAAGAAATTTCGTCTGTTGTTAAAATTCCAACAGAATGAATTTTGTTAGCAGTTGAAGTTCTAGTTTCTGACTCTAATTCCAATGCTTTTTTAAATTTCTGTTGCAGAAACTGTTCTTTAATTTTTCTAATACTCATTTAAAAGTTGATTCGTAAAACTGTATCTTAGCACAGTACAAATTTAATCAAAAAAACACATGTACCAATGAAAAGAATCGCATTGCTATTTTTTATCTTTTTCACATTCCTTTCGTGCAAAAAAGAGAACCATCATCTTACCAAAATAACAGCAAAAACAATTGCTATTGATTCCATTTTTGCTTCTGACAATGAGATTACTAAAACCATTGCTCCCTATAAAAAGAAGATGATTGTAAAAATAAACACCGTACTTTCTTACAGTCCAAAAAACATCACAAGAACTGATGGAGAACTGGAAAGCTCTTTAGGAAATTTATTGGGCGATTTGTCTTTTAAAAGAGTGCAGCCTATTTTTTATAAAAAAACAGGTAAAAATATCCACTTTGCGTTGTTTAATTACGGAGGTATTAGAGCCAGTATTGCCAAAGGGAATGTAAGCAACAAAAACGCTTTCAAACTAATGCCTTTCGAAAATAATTATGTGGTAGCCGAATTGTCTGGAGAAAAAATGGTGGCGCTAATCAATTATTTAATCAACAGCAATAAAGCGCATCCCGTATCAAAACAATTCCGATTGTCAATTACTAAAAACGGATATACACTCGCTATAAACAACAAGCCTTTTGATCGTGAAAAATCTTATTTTGTGCTCACCACAGATTATTTACAATCTGGTGGAGACCGCATGGACTTCTTTAAAAACCCTATCAAATTGTATCCTATCGACTATAAAATGCGGCATGCAATTATGGATGAATTTAAAAGCTTAGACACCTTAAAGAGTAGATTAGACGGACGATTTAAACGAAATTAACATGAACAGACGGAAATTTATACAACAGACAACCGCAGCGGCTTCTCTAACAGCAATTGGCGGACTCACCTTGCCTTCTTTTAATACAAAAAAGCAGCAGCATATTACCATTTTACATACCAATGACACGCACAGTCATGTAGAACCTTTTGAAGCAAGTCACTATAAATATGCGAATAAGGGTGGCGTTGCAAGAAGAGCAACTTTGATTGAAAGTATCCGAAGAGAAAACCCCAATACGTTATTGCTAGATGCTGGAGACATTTTCCAAGGAACTCCTTACTTTAATTATTTTGGTGGCGAATTAGAATTCAAACTAATGAGTATGCTCAACTATGATTTGGCAACCATTGGAAATCATGACTTTGACAATTCTATTGATGGACTTTACAAGCAATTGCCCCACGCAAAATTTAATTTTGTTTCTGCCAATTACGATTTTAAAAACACGGTGTTAGACACCCATGTAAAGCCGTATCAAATTTTCATTAAAGAGGGCATTAAAATTGGAATCTTCGGTTTGGGAATTGAGCTAACAGGCTTGGTAAGTCCAAAAATGTATAAAGAAACCGTATATCTAGACCCTATTGAAATTGCTCAAGATATGAGTCGGATTTTAAAAGAAGAACAGCAATGTGATTTGGTCATTTGCCTTTCTCATTTAGGTTATTATTACAAAAGAAATCCAACGACAATATCAGATCTAAATTTAGCGAAATTGACTAAAAATATCGATTTGATTATCGGTGGACACACACATACCTTTTTACCAAAACCAACGATCGTAAAAAACAGTGTTCATGAAAACATGTTGGTAAACCAAGTAGGCGCCTACGGAATAAACCTAGGTCGTATTGACTTTTATTTTGATAACGAAAACAACAAAACAAGTCAAGGAAAAACAATTTTAGTGTAAAAACTCGACTTTTATACGGATTGCTCTGAATTGCTTTTCACAACCATCGCTTTGCAAATCAAGTATTGTGCAATGATATATGTAAGCATAATTAACAGCCCATATAATTCATTTGGCTCGTAAAAACGATTGATAGAAATCATTCCGTCAGAGGCAATAAAAATAATCGCTCCCAACAACAACCACAAATTTTCTGTTGATTTTTCGCCGATATAATTTAACAAGGCAACCGCTCCAAAAGTAGCAATTGTAATTCCATATACGATCACCGGAATTAGCATTTCTTCGACATTCTCTTTGATTAAAAACAACAATCCAGTAAGAAAAATCACAAAAGGAATGGCAGTCATTAAGATGCTAGATTTCGATGGTGTTTTTAAAAAACCAGCTGTTATTTTTATATACATGATATGCGCAAGTAAAAAAGACCCCAAACCATACATGAAAAAATCAGCCTCCGAAGACAACAAGAAAACATCTCCTAAAAACGAAAAGAACAGCCCTAACACAAACCATTTATTGATTTTTTTCACAGACACTAAATAGACAACTGCCAAAAAGGTAAGAATCAGTGGTTTTGCAAAAGTTCTTAAAACGTCATTGTTAGTGATGACTGCCCAAATATCAGTAGCCGAAGCAGCTAAAAACAAAAGGGTTGCGATGGTAATCTTGGTTTTTTTGGTCATACTATTTATTTTTTAATCATTTCTATAAAATCCTGTTCTGTAATCATTTTAACGCCCAATGTTTCTGCTTTTACTTTCTTACTCGGCCCCATATTTTCTCCTGCAACAATAAAACTTGTTTTCTTAGAGATAGAACTACTTACTTTTCCACCATTATCTTCAATGGATTTTTTGAGTTCATTTCTATTCATCTGATAAAACACACCTGAAACTACAATTACTTTTCCTTTTAATGTATCTGTTTGGTTTTCTAAAGACGCTGCCGAAACTTCTAATTGAACTCCGTGTAATTTTAAACGATCAATCAATTGTATATTTCCCAAATCATTAGAGAAATCGATAATACTCTGTGCTATTCGGTCACCAATTTCATCCACAGAGGTCAGTGTTTCAAAATCGGCATTTAGTAAATGGTCAATACTTTTAAAATGTTTTGCCAATTTTTTAGCAACTGTTTCTCCAACAAATCGGATTCCCAATGCAAATAATACTTTCTCAAACGGAATTTCTTTAGACTTCTGAATTCCTGCAATCATGTTCTCAGCAGATTTTTCTGCCATTCTTTCTAAGGGAATTACTTGCTCAGCCCTTAAATCATATAAATCTGCATAATTCTGTATCAGTCCTTCTTTGCGTAACAAATCTACTGTTTCACCTCCCAAACCATCAATATCCATGGCTTTCCTACTGATAAAATGTTGAATTCTTCCTGTGATCTGCGGTGCACATCCAAATTCATTCGGACAATAATGTTTTGCATCTCCTTCGGTTCTAATCAATTCCGTGGCACATTCTGGACAATGTGTTGCATAGATCGTCGGCTCAGAATTAACCAGTCGTTTGCTCAAATCTACAGCAATGATTTTCGGAATGATCTCTCCTCCTTTTTCTACAAAAACAGTGTCGTTGATGCGAATATCTAACTTTTCAATCTGATCAGCATTGTGCAAAGAAGCACGTTTTACAGTAGTTCCAGCCAATTGTACAGGTTCTAAGTTTGCAACAGGAGTAATGGCTCCTGTTCTACCAACTTGATAGGTGATTTCATGCAGTATTGTTGAAACTTGCGCTGCTTTAAACTTATAAGCAATTGCCCAACGTGGCGATTTTGAGGTATAACCTAATTCATCTTGTTGCTCCAAAGAATTCACTTTTATCACAACTCCATCTGTTTCATAAGGCAAATCATGACGTTTGGAATCCCAAGAGTTTACAAAGTCAAAAACAGCATCAATGCTTTTTGCCAATACGATGGTGTTTGGCACTTTAAATCCAACTTCTCGTGCAACTGACAAACTCTCAAAATGCGTTTCATACGTGCGCTCATCCGTTACCACTTGGTACAGCAAACAGTCTAACGGACGCTTTGCTACTTCTGCACTGTCTTGTAACTTTAAGCTACCACTTGCCGTATTTCTAGGGTTTTTATAGGTTTCTTCTCCGTTTTCAATACGTTCTTCATTCATTTTACGAAAACCATCCAACGGTAAAATAATTTCTCCTCGCATTTCAAAATCATGAAGAAAATTTGAAGTAATCGTTAACGGAATGGAACGAATCGTTTTAATGTTCGTCGTAACGTCATCTCCTTGAAAACCATCTCCACGTGTAACTGCTTTTACAAATTCGCCATTTTTATAGGTCAAATTTATGGAAGCACCATCGTATTTCAATTCACAGGTATAGGCAATATCGTCGGTTCCTAATAGCTTTTGAATACGCTTTTCCCAATCGTATAAATCCTCTTTAGAATAGGAATTATCCAACGAATACATTCGGTTTTTATGAGCAACGGTTTCAAAACTTTTCGTGATTTCTCCCCCAACACGTTGTGTTGGTGAATTGGCATCAAAAAACTGTGGGTTTTCGGTTTCTAATTTTTCTAATTCTTTGAGTTTGACATCAAAATCATAATCAGAAATCGTTGCATTGTCCAACACATAATAATTGTAGGTATGTTGATTGAGTTCTTCTCGTAATGCGGTTATTTTTTGTTGGATTGTCATGTAGTAAAAATAATTCTAATTATTTTTTTTGGTTCCTCTCAATACACTTACTCCCTTTGGAAATGGATTTCCAGACGAACGTCTAAAAGAAACTACTTGCCCAACATGCCAAATTGCATCAGAAATGGGACCATTTAGTTGATTCCAAAATGGGAACTCAGTTTTTCCGAAAATGATTTTATATTGAGAAACATCCTTGCTATTTCGTAAAATTTCGCTTGCTTTTTGAAGGTTTAATAATGTTTTTTCTCTCTTTTCAGCAAATGTTATTTTAGGTTGTGGCGCTCCATTTGCAACTTGTAACGTGGCATTTAAAATCATCTGAGTCAACCCTAAAATATGATCGATGGTTTGCTCAGAAGTTCTAGCTTCATCGTTCGGTTTAAAAGCCAAATCTTTTGAGGTCAACCCTTCAGTTGCCCAATAATACCGAAAGCCTAAACCATCTACCATTCTACTAGCAACAGTTCCTGCTGTATACTCTTTTGCAGCTTCCGGAATCTCATAATATGGAAGCGCATCTTTATCTTGTGCATGTAAACTCATCGATATAAATATAACTAAAATTATGGTGTAACTAGTTTTCATGGTGTCTGTTTTTATTTTCTCGTTAAAAATAACAAAATTGTTGTAGATAGGAAACAAAAAAACCGAAACAAATTTGTTTCGGTTTTAATTTTATAGATTCTTCCACCCACAAGCTCTGTGGGAAAGACAAAGTCTAATAATACGTGTAACGTCTTACTTTAGCAATGTGTTTTGCCAATCGCATTACTTGGTGTGAATAACCATATTCGTTATCATACCAAACATAAATCACCAAACTATCACCATCTGTAATAGTCGCTTTGCTATCAAAAATTGATGACGCTGAAGAACCAATAATATCTGAAGAAACCAATTCGTTGTCAAGAGAATATTTAATCTGCTCTACCAAATTACCTTCTAAAGCAGATTGTTTCATGATTGCGTTTACAGAATCTACGGTAACTTCTGTATGCAATTGCAAGCTTAAAATTGCCAATGAACCGTTTGGAACTGGAACACGAATTGCATTGGAAGTCAATTTACCCTCTAATGCAGGCAAGGCTTTTGCAACTGCTTTTCCTGCACCTGTTTCAGTAATGACCATATTCAAGGCAGCAGCTCTACCTCTACGGTATTTGCTATGCATATTGTCAACTAAATTCTGATCGTTTGTATACGCATGAATGGTTTCTAAATGTCCTTTTTTAATTCCGAAATTATCTTCCAATACTTTTAAAACTGGCGTAATTGCATTGGTAGTACAAGAAGCTGCAGAAAAAATATCAGCCTTATCTGGGTGATGTTCTGTATGATTCACTCCATGCACTATATTCGGTACTCCTTTTCCTGGCGCTGTTAATAATACTTTACTAGTTCCTTTTGCCTTTAAATGTCTAGACAAGGCTTCTTTATCTCTAAAAGCGCCTGTATTGTCAATAATCAATGCATCGTTAATTCCGTATACTGTATAATCAATATCTTCTGGCGCATTTGCAGAAATCATATGCACGGTTGTTCCGTTGATAATCAAAGCGTTATTTTCTACATCTACTTGAACAGTTCCTAAAAAATCTCCATGAACAGAATCTATGCTCAACAACGAAGCTCTTTTTTCTAATACTGTTTGATTGATAGCTCCACGAGTAACGATTGCTCTTAAACGCAATTGAGAACCTTTCCCCATTTTATGCATCAATTCACGTGCTAACAAACGACCAATTCTACCAAAACCATACAAAACAACATCTTTAGGTTTTATATCTTCAGCCTTTGTCGCATCTTTCAATTGATTTTTAACAAAAGCAACTTTATCATGACACGCTTCTTTATTCAAATGACATTCATATGCTAATTTCCCGATATCTAATTTCGAAGATGGCAACTCAATAGATTGGATTGCTTTTGCAATTTCTAAGGCACCAAAAATAGAAATTGGTTTTTCTACAAATTCTTTTGCATAGCTAATTAAGTTTAAAACTTCACTAGCTCTTTTATCTACCAATTGGTTTCTAAACAGGACCAATTCAATAGATTTATCATACCATAAATCGTTTACAATGTTGATAAATTCTACGGTAGCTCTACGCATTTTAGCCTGAGAACTTACTTCTTTTTCGTAATTTGTTAATGTTGACATAGTTGTGCTCTATCTATTGTTTAAATTTTGCTGCAAAAGTAGTTATTTCAATCGATTTCGTAACTCTTTTTTCAAATAAAAATCTCGGTGTTTAAATTCAAAAAAACGAGACACAATTAGAGGGGTAATTTTATGGCTTATCGAAAACGAATCCGTTCTATTTTTTCATCCAAATTCAACATTTCGATAATGATTTTATACCTTCTGTTTCTACTTAAAGCATCTAAAATTTTAACAGCACTTTCCGCATCATGAATATCTTCATCATTTACTTTGATAATAATAAAACCTCTTAAACTGTTTTCTGAATGATCGCCTCCAGCAGTATAAATTCGAACACCTGAAGAAATCCCCTTGGCTTTTAATTCTTTCTTCGTTAAATTTATCAATCCCCACTTAAAAGCCTTCGAAACAAACGTAGGCCTTCTTTTCTTTAACTGCACGCTCTTTACCAGTAAAACACCAGCTCTATCAACAGTTACATTTACAAAATCCCCTGGTCTTTTCGCGCGTAATTGCCCTGCTAAATCAGCATATTTTGAAATTTTTATGTGGTTTATTTTTTTGATAATATCTCCCTTTTCTATCCCAGCTTTATCAGCACTTCCATCTTCTACAATGTTTGACACCTTTACACCGTCAATACTCTCATTTTCTTTTGAAGAATATAAAATTCCCATCGCTACTTCTTGAACACTACCAAACTCCATCAAATCTTCTATCACCCGTTTCGCAATATTAGAAGGTACCGCAAATGAATACCCAACAAAAGAACCTGTTTTTGAAGAAATCGCGGTATTAATTCCAATCAACTCGCCACGAGTATTTACCAAAGCACCTCCACTATTTCCGGGGTTTACAGCAGCATCCGTTTGGATAAAAGATTCTACATTTTTATTTCCCTTTAAATCTCTTCCTTTTGCACTTATAATTCCTGCTGTAACAGTAGATGTTAAGTTGTACGGGTTCCCTACCGCCAACACCCATTCACCAACTTTGATTTGGTCAGAGTTTCCAAAAGGAATATAAGGCAACTCTTCATCTGCATCAATTTTCAACAACGCAATATCATTATCAGGATCTGTCCCAATCAGCTCTGCCTTGTATTTTTTCTGATTGTTTAATGTAATTTCCAATGCTGTTGCATCAGCAATTACATGATTGTTTGTAATTATATATCCATCTGATGTAATAATAACACCACTTCCTGTTCCTACTTGTTCATATTTTCTAGCTCCACTCCCCCTTCCATAATAGTACTCTGCCCACGGATTTATTTTGGTCTTAATGGCGGTATTTTTCACATGGACAACCGCGTTCACCGTTTTTTCTGCCGCGACAGTAAAATCTGTTGCAGTAGCAACATTGTACACTCCTGTTTCTGTATCGTTGGCTTGAATGATATTTGGCAAAGGCTCTATCGTACGTTGAATAATTACCTGTGGCTGTTCTAAAAACAGCTTATAACCTCCAAGAGCGATTCCTCCTCCAATAATTGCAATTCCTAAAATTTCCAGTACTTTCTTCATGGTGCTTTCTTATTAGTTGCTCAAATATACATTTTTAACATTTTGTAAAAATCTGTTTAACTTTTTTTTAACGAATTTTAACCGCTCTTTAACAGTCTTTTTTCTTCGGATTAATTCCTATCTTTGCTCTTTATGAAGTTAACTTTTTACAAATATCAAGGAACTGGTAATGATTTTATACTAGTCGATAATCGGTCTGAAAACTTTCCAAAAGAAGACATTTCTTTGGTCAACAAGCTCTGTGATCGCAATTTTGGAATTGGCGCTGACGGACTCATCTTATTAGAGAATGATGGGGAATCAGATTTCAAAATGGTGTATTTCAATGCCGATGGAAACGAAAGCACCATGTGCGGAAATGGAGGAAGGTGTATTGTTGCTTTTGCACATAAACTAGGATTAATCAATGCTGCAACTTCATTTACAGCGATTGATGGCTTGCATTATGCTACAATAGAAAAAGAACTCGTTGCTTTACAAATGATTGATGTTGCTACAATAACAGTAAATAAAGATTTTGTATTTACAGACACGGGGTCTCCTCATCATGTACAATTGGTTGAAAACCTGATTGATTTCCCAGTAGTTATTGAGGGAAAAAGAATTAGAAATGAAATCTATGGAACAGCAGGAAGCAATGTGAATTTTGCGGAACAAGTAGATGCATCAACATTCAAGGTGCGTACTTACGAACGTGGTGTTGAAGATGAAACCTTAGCTTGTGGAACAGGAGTAACTGCCGTGGCAATTGCTATGCATACAACAGGAAAAACGAAAAGCAATTCAGTAACTTTACCCGTAAACGGAGGCACACTAACCGTTTCTTTCGATGTTGTTAACGGTCAGTATAAAAACATCTTTTTAAAAGGAGCAGCAACTTTTGTTTTTAAAGGCAATATCAAAATTTAATGGACACATTACAAGGAAATATCATACAGTTAAGAGCTTTAGAACCCGAAGATTTACAATTTTTGTTCGAGACAGAAAACAATGAATTTTTTTGGGAAGTGAGCCATACACTAGTTCCTTTTTCTAAATTTTTATTGAAAAAATATTTAGAAAATGCCCATCAAGATATTTACGAAGCAAAACAAGTACGACTCATCATTCAAGAAAACCAAAACAATGAAGCTGTTGGAATGATTGACTTGTTCGATTTTAATCCGCAGCATCAAAGAGCAGGAATTGGTATTTTAATCCATCAAAAATATCAAAAAAGCGGTTTTGCCTCTGAAGCAATCGCATTGCTGATCAACTATTGCTTTACACAGTTGAATTTGCATCAATTATACGCAAATATCACTTCTGATAATTCGAAAAGCATTGCTTTATTTGAAAAACACAACTTCAAAAAAATCGGAGTTAAAAAAGAATGGATCTATACGAGTGGAAAATTTAAAGACGAAATTTTATTTCAACGCATCAATGCATAAAAAACGTATTTACGGAGTTACAGCTGTCATTTTTTTAATTGTAGGAATTGTTGGCACTACCTATTATCAAAAAATATTTGGAAAAAGTGTGACTAAAAATGGAACCATTTACATTCGGTCGAATGCAGACATGTTAAAAGTAAATAAATATGTGTCAGAATATTTGAAAAACCCTAACGATTTTCTTTGGTTAACAAGAAAGAAAAAATTCACAACACCTAAAGGCGGAATGTATCTTCTTAAAAAGGACATGTCATTGAATGATCTTGTAAATTTACTAAGAAGCGGACAACAAACTCCAATTAAAATTACCTTTAACAATCAACATACCTTAGAGAATCTGGCAAGAAGAATTGCACAACAAATAGAAGCCGATTCTACAGCTATTGTAAACGCAATGCGTAATCCTACTTTCTTATCCGAGAACAACCTTCAACCAAAATCTGTGCTAGAAATATGCATTCCGAATAGCTATGAATTCTATTGGAATACTTCTGCCGAAAAATTTAGAAACCGCATGCTAAAAGAATACCATCGGTTTTGGACACCAAACAGGTTGGGAAAAGCAAAAAAACTACAGCTTACAAAAAGTGAAGTCATCACCTTGGCATCTATCGTACAAAAGGAAACCGCACAACAAAAAGAAAGACCTATTGTTGCAGGCTTGTATTTAAATCGATTAAAAAGTGGCTGGCCATTACAAGCAGATCCAACAATTATCTATGTACTGAAAGAAAAATACGGAAACGATTTTATGGTAAAAAGAGTGCTAAATAAAGATTTAAAAATTGACTCTCCCTACAACACCTATAAAAACAAAGGTTTGCCTCCAACACTGATTGGAATGCCCGATATTTCTTCTATTGACGCCGTGTTAAATCCAGAAAAACACAGGTACTATTACATGTGCGCAAGTATTAGTAACATCGGTTTTCATGATTTTGCAAGAACCTTGGCACAACACAACAGAAATGCTGGAAAATACCGACGTTGGATTAGTAAAAAGGGAATCAATCGTTAAGTCTCAAATTTCGGAATTCCTAATAATTTCACGCTACTTTACCAACTTTATAAAAACTGCTACTTTCTTGTTAGAATATGACAACATATGTGAGAATTTTTTCCGTTATTTGCATTCGTAAAAATTGTAAATTCGCTGATTATCAGTTATTTAAAAAAAATATCGTATCTTTGCAGTGCTTAACAGAAAGTATTCTATTATTAGAAATTTTTTATTGATTATCAGTTTTATTCTTTTAACCAGCAACACAGTTGTAGATAGAAAAGAAATTACTCCATCAAAAGAAATAGTTGTTACTCAAGATAACAATACTATCCAAACTCCTTTTTTGCAAAATGACTTTGTTGGTTTTAAAGAAGCATTGGCTTTTAAAGAATCTCAGGGGAAATACAAGGCCGTCAATACGCTAGGGTATTTAGGGAAATATCAATTTGGAAAAACAACCTTAGAGCGTTTCAACATCTACAATACCACCGATTTTTTAAACAATCCAGAATTGCAAGAACGAGCATTTGTGGCGTTATGCTCTGTAAACAAATGGATTTTACGCAAAGACATTAAAAGGTCTGTGGGTACAAAAATTAATGGAATCATCATTACAGAATCTGGAATCCTTGCTGCAGCGCATTTGAGTGGCGCTGGTAATGTTAAGAAGTACTTGCGAAGTGGTGGAGCCCACAATTTGAGGGATGCTTACGGAACTTCTATTCAAGCATACATGGAAAAATTTGCCAATTACAACGTTTCTGAAATCGTAGCTGACAGAAAAGCGAGGGTGTAAATTTTTAATTCTGCTACCAACAAACTTTGTGGAAATAAAACATACTTATAGATAAACAATAGCGTCACTTAAAGATTTAAGACCGCCCTGCCACGCTAAAGCGTGAGGAGCTTTAAGAAACAAGAATCAAGACTGGTTGCAACTAACAATTAACCAGCTTTTGATAAAAACCACAATTTACAACATACTGAACGACAGGAGATTAATATTAATGATGGATAGGTTTTACAAATGAGAATGAGTATAATAAGTATCGAAAGTTTAGATGTAGATTTTTCTAACAACTTACAAATATTTAATCCATTATTATCAATTAATCGAAAATCAGTCTATGCTCTTATATCTAACAGCGTAGCGGTCTAACATCTTTTGTCAAGCATTATTAATTATTTAAAAAACTACCTGACGAAGTTGACAAAAACGGTTACTTATGAATAATAAAAATAGTGGGACGCTTATGTAGATCTGGCTGTTCGTGTTTCCAGTCTTTTACTTCTTTTGTTTTGATATACTCTGTAGACAACGTAATATCTGTAGCAATACACAACCGTGTTGTTGGCGTCAACGAACTTTTTAAATCTGTAAATAATTTTTCGTTTCTATACGGAGTTTCAATAAAAATTTGTGATTGATTTTTGTCTTTCGACAAACGCTCTAATTCTTTAATGGCCTTTTTTCGATCTGCTTTATCAATAGGTAAATAACCAACAAAGGAAAAATTTTGTCCATTCATTCCAGAACTCATCATCGCCATTAAAATAGACGATGGTCCAACCAACGGAACCACTTGCACTCCCTTTTCATGCGCTAAACTCACAATGGTAGCACCAGGGTCTGCAACTGCTGGTACACCAGCTTCTGAAAGCAATCCGACAGAAACTCCTTCTTTACAAATATCTAAATAAGAACGTGTTTCTAATTCATCTGCATACTTATCTAACATGAGTATTGTTAAAGAGGCTTGCGATTTTTTGGGAGTGATTTTTTTAATAAACCTTCTGGCTGATTTTTCATTCTCAACAATAAAATAGTCAATCTCCTCGATCACTTTTTTTACCGATAATGGCATTACTTCCAAAGGTTCGTTGTCTCCTAAAGTCGTCGGAATTAAGTATAGCTTACCCATCATAATGTATCAATTTTAGTTGCAATAATAGCACAAGATTTGTCTAACATTTGAAATACGTTTTCAAAACCTTGTTCACCACCATAATACGGATCTGGAACTTCTTTATGAGTACTTAACTGCAATTCATCTAAGATCAAATGGACTTTTTCCTTATCGTTTTCAGTGGTTGCCAAATCTAAAATATCTTGGTAATTACTTGCATCCATGGCAAAAATCAAATCAAAAGTATCAAAATCAGCTGCTGAAAATTTCCGTGCTCGTTGTTTCGTTAAATCAATTCCGTGTTTTTTAGCAACTGCTATAGAACGCTTGTCTGGCAATTCGCCAACATGATACGCTGCTGTTCCTGCAGAATCTACAAAATATTTTGTTGAATTTTTCTTTTCACCTCTATCTTCCGATACATTAGATAGTTTGGATTGCAAAATACCTTCTGCTAATGGAGAGCGGCAAATATTACCCAAGCACACCATCAATATGTTCATGAAATGTAATTTAGAACGTTAACTTCTTTCTTAAATCATCAACGTATTTTCTGAATTGTTTATCAGTTTCTGTGAGGTTGTTAACTGTTTTACAAGCATGTAATACGGTTGCATGATCTCTATGACCAATTTGAGAACCAATGCTTGCCAAGGATGATTTTGTCATTCTCTTTGCAAAAAACATTGCCAATTGACGTGCCTGAACAATGTGTCTTTTCCTTGTTTTAGATTGTAACGTAGTAACATCCATATCAAAATACTTAGAAACTACTTTTTGAATATAATCTATAGAAACTTCTTTTTTGGTGTTCTTAACAAATTTATCTACAATTTGTCGTGCCAATTCTAGCGTGTATTCTCTTCTGTTAAAAGAAGCTTGGGCAATCATAGAAATTACAACGCCTTCTAATTCTCTAACATTTGATTTGATATTTTTTGCAATATAATCTACAATCTCTTCTGGCATTTCTACACCATCTCTAAACAATTTGTTCTGGAGAATAGAAATTCTAGTTTCGTAATCTGGTGCTTGTAATTCTGCAGATAATCCCCATTTAAAACGAGACAGTAAGCGTTGCTCAATATCTTGCATATCAACAGGTGCTTTATCTGAAGTTAAAATTACCTGCTTTCCATTTTGATGTAAATGGTTGAAAATATGGAAAAACACATCTTGTGTTCCTGTTTTACCTGACAAGAATTGAACATCATCAATAATCAATACATCTATCATTTGATAGAAATGAATAAAATCATTTCTCGTATTTGATTTTACTGAATCAATAAATTGTTGTGTAAATTTTTCCGAAGAAATATATAGAACAGTCTTGTCTGGGTATTTATCTTTTATTTCAACACCAATAGCGTGCGCTAAATGCGTTTTCCCTAAGCCAACACCTCCATAAATTAATAATGGATTAAAAGACGTTCCTCCAGGCTTATTGGCAACAGCCATTCCTGCAGATCTTGCTAAACGATTTGAATCTCCTTCAACAAAATTTTCGAAATTATAATTTGGATTTAGCTGAGACTCTATCTTTACTTTTTGCAATCCTGGAATCACAAAAGGGTTTCTCAATTCTCTATCTTTAACTTCTAAAGGCACGGTAATTTTTTGTGGCTTTAAAGGATTTCTGTTAGAACTTGGAATTTTTACGGTTTGTGGACTATTACTACTGTATGTATTTTCCATACGCACATCGTAAATCAATTTTGCTTCTTTACCCAACTCTCTGACTAGAGCAACACGCAATAATTTGATATAATGTTCTTCTAACCACTCATAAAAAAATTTACTAGGCACCTGAATTGTTAAAGCTTCACCAGATATTTTTACTGGTTTGATGGGTTCAAACCAAGTCTTATATGCTTGCGGTTTTATATTGTCTTTAATAAAAGAAAGACATTCGTTCCAAACTGAGTCAGCAGTTTTAGTCATTCTTAATTAAGTAGATAAATAGTGTTCATATATAAGTGTATTAATCGGAGAGCTTTTATTCTTTTTCTAATGCTCTACAAAAGTGTGAATAAAATTCAGTATAAAAAAATGTATTTGCTATTGATTATTAACTTTTTTTTTCGTAAATATACTCTCTCAAAAAATCAAAAATTAGTGTTATCTCAATCTACCTCATTTAGAATACGTTACGGCGAAACCGACCAAATGGGAGTCGCTTATCACGGAAATTATGCTCAGTTCTTTGAAATCGGAAGAATAGACTGGCTAAGGGCTCTAGACATTTCTTATAAAAATATGGAAGAAAATAGTGTCATGCTTCCTGTAGTCTCTTTACAATGCAATTTTAAAAAATCTGCCAAATTCGACGATGAAATTACGGTAAAAACAATTCTTAAAAAAATTCCAAGTGTTAAGATTGAATTTGAATATGAAATTACCAATCAAAAAAACGAATTATTAACGACTGGAAATACCGTGTTGGCATTTATCAATATGGAAACGAAAAAACCAATGCGCTGTCCAGATTATATTTTAGAAAAATTAAAAAAGGAGCTAGCAACTAAGAGGTAGTTTTTAGTTTAAAAAAATCACGATTCCAATTCTTTAATTTCTACTTTATATATATTGGTGAAAATTTCGAAGATTGATTTGGCTACCGTTTTTCGAACAGAAATCACATACTGACAATCTAATTCTAATTTTTGAGCAATAATATTCAGGTTTTTTTCCTTTACAATTCGCATTACGGTATTCATCAAATCGTAACCAAAAGACAATTGATACTCAATATTGATGGTTTTTTCTACAATTTTTGAAGCTTCTAAGGCTAACTTCGCAGAAGTTTTATATGCATTAATTAAGCCGCCAACGCCTAATTTTGTTCCACCAAAATAACGAACAGACACAACCAATACATTCGTGACTCCAAAGGATTGAATCTGCCCATAAATAGGCATTCCTGCAGAATTACTTGGCTCTCCATCGTCATTTGCACGAAAACGGGGTGTAGAAGTTCCCAATTGCCAAGCATAGCAAAAATGACGCGCCGAATGATGTTTCTTTTTTAAAAGTGCTAAAGAAGCCTTTACATCCTCTTCTGTTAAAACAGGAAAAGCAACTCCGAAAAACTTACTATTTCGATCTTTAAACAGGGTTTCTTCAGATGGTATTTCAATCGTTTTATATGCGTCGTTTTCTTCCAAATTTACGATGATGAAACTACTAATAAAATACTAATCACTGCCAAAGCAATTCCCATCCAATTCTTTTTAATCAATCTTTCTTTAAAAACAAGCAAGGCGAAAACAGTGGTTATAATTACAATGGCCACATTGTTGATTGTAAATAAGGTAGAGCTTTCCATTCCTTTTGTTTGCAATGCTTTTAACAAGAAAACCATCGAATAATAATTAGGAACTCCGAGAACAATTCCTCCAACAACATTTTTCCAATGAAACTGAAATCGACCATTGACCATCTGAATGAGTAAAAAGAAACTTCCCAATACAAATGCAAAACCAAAAATTGTGGCTAAAAACAAGGGCACATCTCCATCAGAAACATAGGTTGTTTCTACATATTTAATCCCTGTATCAATCAGCCCCGAACCCACAAACAAAAGCAACGGAAATAGCAAGTTTTTAAATTTCACGGGGTTGTTATCGCTTTTTGCAGAAGAGAGATAGACTGCAACTAATGCCAGTACAATTCCCAATATTTTTACAGGCCCAGCACTTTCTTTGTAAACGATAATTCCAAAAATAACAGGAATTACTACCGACATTTTCCCTGCAACTGAAGCAACAGATAAGCCGTTTTTTTGTGTGGTGATTGCCATTACATTAAAGACCAAAATAAATAAAAACCCCAGAGAAAAAGCTCCTAAAAACCAAGTCTGATCAGGAATTTGGTTTATTTTTATCGGAGTCTCCGACAAAAAATACCCAAATGCTAACGCAACCATATAGTTCACTACAATCGCCTGTAAAGTATTCACTTTGTACAGATCAAAAAGTTTGAAAATAACAAACAGCAAACTCGAAATTAAAACACTCAACGCTAAATAAATCATACGTACAATTTCTTCTTAATGTAAATATCTACCACATCTTCTTCTTCAGAAATCAAATTCCAAACCTGAATTCCCAATTCTTGTGCAGCTGCTGTATTTTCTTTTAAATCGTCTACAAATAAGGTCTCCGATGCATTCAAATTATTTTCGTTCAACACAAATTTATAAATCTCGGCATCTGGTTTTCTAAAATTAATTTCGTGGGACAAATAGAATTGTTCAAAACAGTTTTTAAACTCGTTATACAACTCCATTCCCCAATGCTGTTGCACCCAAGTAATATGTAACTCATTTGTATTACTCAATAAAAACAATCGATATTGTTTACTTGCAGATAGCTCCCGTAAAAACTCCAACCGATGATTAGGGAAGTCCAACAAGATAGCATTCCAAGCATCTACCAATTCCTGCCTTTTGATAAAAGGAAATTTTTTTTGGTAAAATGCAATAAAGTCATCCGTAGAAATGAGTCCTTTTTCATAGTTGTAATAGTTCGTCATCATCCCCTCAGGAATCTGAGTAACACCCAGTTTTTCCATCTCTCTATACGTTGCCTGTTTGTCTAGATTGATAAAGATATCGCCAAAATCAAAAATAATATTTTTAATCATTTCTATACGTTTTTAACAGGTCTCCATGGTGCTCATTTTCTGATATCAATCTCCCTGAAAAACGAGGTGCCTTCACGCCTTCTCCAAACTTAACATCTCCAATAAAAATCCGAGCTTCATCCCATAAATTGGCATCAATAAATGTTTGTAGAGTTTGCGCTCCGCCTTCAACAAGTACTGACTGAATGTTATGCTTTTGCAATACTTCGCAAATTTGTTGTGCCACATTTTTAGAAAAATCCATACATTCAAAAACGAGTTCCGCTATTTTATATTTCTTTTTATCTTTTTGTTCTGTCAAAATAAGTGTCTTTACACTTCCATCAAACACATTCGCATTTGCAGGAATCCGTAATTTTTTATCCAACACAACTCGTATTGGATTATGTCCTTTCCAAGTTCGCACATTCAACTTCGGATTGTCAGCAATTACCGTAGTAGTTCCTACCAAGATCGCATGCTCTTCGCTACGCCATTTATGAACCAACTGCTGCGAATACGGATTGCTTATCCAAATAGGTTTTTGGACCTCTTTTGCTTTTGGAGCGATATATCCATCTTTGGTTTCTGCCCATTTTAAAAGAATATAAGGGCGTTTTTTATGGTGTACCGTAAAAAATCGTTTGTGATGCTCCAAACATTCTTTTTCTAAAACACCAACGGTAACAACACATCCTGATTTTTTTAAACGCTCAATTCCTTTTCCTGCAACCAAGCTATTGGAATCTACACAGCCAATTACCACATGCTTTAATTGGCGCTTGACAATCAAATCTGCGCAAGGTGGCGTTTTTCCAAAATGCGCACAAGGCTCTAACGTTACATATAGAGTTGCTTTTTGCAACAATGACTGGTCTTTTACAGAATTAATTGCATTGACTTCTGCGTGATTTCCACCATACGGACTTGTATATCCTTCCCCAACAATTTCATCATTTACTACAATAACAGCACCTACTGATGGATTTGGACGTGTGGTTCCAATACCATTTTTAGCCAATTCTAAACAACGTTGTATGTATTTTTTATGTTTCAAAAATTAGGTAACTTTGTACTGGCTAAAATAGCACATTAGAATGATACAAGACGATTATATTATCAGAGAAATTCAACCCAAAGACAATACTCAAATTGCACAAGTTATTCGGGCTGTTTTAATTGAGTTTGGTGTTCCAAAAGCTGGCACAGCCTATGAAGACAAAGCCTTAGAGGATATGCACGAAGCTTATAAAAAAGCCTCTTCTGCCTATTATGTCATTGAGCATCGTCAAAAAATTATTGGCGGAGCTGGTGTTGCGCAGCTAGATAATTATGATGGAAATATCTGTGAATTTCAAAAAATGTACTTTCTAGAAGAAGCCCGAGGCAGAGGGCTAGGAAGTAAAATGATTGCTATTTGTCTTGCCAAAGCCAAGGAGTTTGGTTTTGAAAAATGCTATTTAGAAACCATGCCTTATATGAAATCTGCAAGAGCGCTATATACAAAAAATGGATTTGCTTCTTTAGACAAGCCTCTTGGAAACACAGGACATTATTCATGTAATGTTTGGATGCTAAAAGAGCTGTAATATGTTATTACAAGAATTCAAAACTTATTTTTCGAGTCAACTTTTAGCTGTTTTTCCGCAAACAGAAATTGACTCATTTTTCTTTTTATTGATTGAAGACCGATTGAATTTGCAAAGAATTGACACGGTTTTACAATCTGACTTTTTAATTGCTATAGAGGCTCTTCAAGGTCTGAAAGACATCACCAAAAGACTTCAAAATCAAGAACCCATTCAGTATATTCTGGGAAAAACAACCTTTTACGGCTTGCCTTTTTTGGTGGATACAAACACGTTGATTCCAAGACCAGAAACCGAAGAGTTAGTGGAGTGGATACTTCAAGAGAGAAAAGAGAAAAGAGAAAAGAGAAAAGAGACATCGCCCATTGAGGTTTTAGATATCGGAACTGGCTCTGGCTGTATCGCTATTGCTTTGGCAAAAAACTTACCAAATGCAACCGTATACGCTCTTGATATTTCAAAAGAAGCTTTAGCTGTTGCAACACAAAACGCAACTCACAACAATGTAAAAGTGACCTGCATTCAGGCAAATATCTTAGACGCTAAAAACTTAAATCATGTCATTTCGCAGAGAACAACTCATAATGATGTGAAGCTTGACATCATTGTCTCCAATCCGCCCTATGTTCGGGAATTAGAAAAAAAAGAAATCAATAAAAATGTCATAGAAAACGAACCTCATCAAGCATTGTTTGTCACAGATGAAAATCCGTTACTTTTTTATAAAAAAATTGCCGATTTGGCAAAACAGCACCTAAAAAAAGAAGGCACTCTTTATGTTGAAATTAATCAGTATTTAGGAGAAAAAACCATAGAGATGTTCAAAGAAAAAGGGTTTAAAAACATCCAACTTAAAAAAGATTTTTTCGGGAATGATCGAATGATAAAGGCTGTTTTATAGTATTTCGTGTATTTTTAGAGCACTATTCTATAAAAGATATAAAAGCGTAGCGGTCTAAGTTCTATCAGTAGGTTACCAATAAATTTCAACTAAAACTAAAGTTTTTCGGGTACTATATAAAATCCTACATGGTATATCGCTTTTAATTTAACTATTTTTGCCACATGATTAAAGAGATACAGATTCGCGTTCAGCTTCAAGAAGAAAGCATTCCCAATATCATTCTTAAAAAAGCGGCGCATCAGTTAAGCATATCTCCTACAAAAATTAGTGGCATAAAAGTACTTCGTAAATCTATTGATGCTCGGAAACCACAAATCTACTTCAACTATAAAATTTCCGTATACATCAAAGAACCTGTACCCAACACTTCAGAATATTCTTTTACCTACAAAGATGTTTCTAAAGCAAAAGAAATCCATATCATTGGATTTGGACCTGCAGGAATGTACGCTGCCCTACGTTGTATTGAACTAGGGTTTAAACCTGTGGTGCTAGAAAGAGGCAAAAAAGTACAAGAAAGACGAAGAGATTTAAAAGCAATCAACCAAGACCATCATGTGGATAGCGATTCAAATTATTGCTTTGGAGAAGGTGGTGCAGGAACCTATTCTGACGGAAAACTATATACACGAAGTTTAAAACGTGGCGACGTCAGACGAATCTTTGAAAATTTAGTGCATCACGGTGCTACTGAGCAAATTTTAATCGATGCACATCCACATATTGGAACCAATAAGTTGCCAAAAATTATTGAAAACATTAGAGAAACCATTTTAAATCATGGTGGAGAAATTCACTTTGAAAGCAGGGTTGTTGATTTTATCATTAAGAATCACAAGATACAAGCAATTCAATTGAAAAACGAACTAGAAATGCCTGTCAATGCAGTTATCTTAGCGACAGGACATTCTGCCAGAGACATCTATTATTTGCTCGATAGAAAAAACATTGCCTTACAAGCAAAGTCTTTTGCCATGGGTGTTCGTGTAGAACACCCACAGCATATTATTGATTCCATTCAGTACCATTGCACCGATCAACGAGACGAACTGTTACCTGCCGCTTCATATAGTTTGGTACATCAGGTGCAAGATCGAGGGGTATATTCTTTTTGCATGTGCCCAGGTGGATTTATCGTTCCTGCAGCCACTGCAAATGGCGAAGTTGTGGTCAACGGAATGTCTCCGTCAAGAAGAAACAATCCCTATGCAAACTCAGGAATTGTCGTTGAAATAAATATTGAAAAAGACCTTCCAAAATACCAACATTTCGGGGCGTTAAAAGGTCTGGAATATCAGAAAGATTTAGAGCGATTGGCCTTTACCTCTGGAGAAAGAAACCAAACCGCACCCGCACAACGCTTGACAGATTTTGTAGAAGGCAACGTATCACTTGATTTGAATCCAACCTCTTACCAACCAGGATTGAAATCGGCACCATTACACTCTTTATTACCAAAACTCATTGGCGGAAGATTGCGCAAAGGTTTTGAAGCGTTTGGAAGAAAAATGTACGGATATTACACTTCAGAAGCCAATATTGTAGGTGTAGAATCTAGAACCTCATCACCTGTAAACATCCCTAGAAAAGACGATTTAGAACATCCAGAAATTGAAGGTTTATTTCCTTGTGGAGAAGGCGGCGGTTATGCTGGCGGAATTATTTCTGCAGCAATGGACGGAGAACGCTGCGCCGAAGCTGCCATTGCAAAGCTCTAATTTCAATCACTCCATCCTTTAAAAAAAGTATTAATATTTCGTTAATACGCTCATTTTTTTAGTTCTAATTTCTGCTTTGTTGTATATTTGCACTCGCTAAAAAAAGAAGCATCAGGCACTACTATAAAAATGAGGAAACGGCCAAGAAAAAAATCGAAGAGAAAATTATTGCACCAATACTACTCGTATACAGGTTTCTATAGTTTTATCAATAAGAGCCTAAAAAAAACAATTCTTCCAATTGTTCTTGTAGTTGTCGGATTGGTTGCATTCAACCAGTTTGTTTACAATATCAACGATGGCTTGCAAGACATTACAGAAACGTTTTCTAAAACGGGAATCTTAATTACATTTTTTATTTCAGAGTCTTTCTTAGGGCTGATTCCTCCAGAAATATTTATTGCCTGGTCTAAAAAAACAGCAGACCCAATTGTTACATTGGCAATTTTAGCAACACTCTCTTATATTGGCGGTATCATCTCTTTCTTTATTGGAAAATCTGCTTCAAAAATCACGGTAATCAAAAACTATCTCGAAAACAAAATGGCAAAACATTTAAAAAACACCAGTAAATGGGGTGGTTTTTTAATTGTGGTTGGCGCTTTATTACCAATTCCTTTCTCAATTACCTGCATTGCTGGCGGCTTGATTAAGTACCCTTTAAAAGGAGTCTTATTATTTGGTTTGTTTCGATTTGCCCGTTTTGCGGTGTATGGTTTGGCTATTTTTCAAATGGTAGATTGATGCTTTTCATTTTTAATTTTTAGTTTTTCGTTTTAAAAACAGGTACATTTGCAACATGGGATTAACAAACAATGACATCTTTAAAAAACTACGTGTAGCACATAAGTTACGTGATACTGATATTGTAGATATTTGCGCTTTGGTAGATTTAAAAGTTTCTAAAGCTGAGTTGGGTGCTTTTTTCAGAAATGAAGAACATCCGAAATACATGGAATGTGGTGATCAAATTTTACGTAATTTCTTAAATGGATTGATCATTCATCTACGTGGACCTATGCCTCCAAAAGGAGCAAAACCACAACAACCTGTGAAGAAAAAATAGCAGAAAATACCTTTATTTTTTTACCTTCATAGGCGAATAAATTCTCACTGCTGTTCGCAAAACCTCTTCTTTATTTAGTGTCATTTGTTTAAGTTTCTGAGTTGCAAAAGATGACATCTCTGAAGTAAAATGGGCGCTCGATGGTTTTTCTGAACTACCATACGTATTGATACTTTCTATCTCTACACCGTCTTTCCCAAAGCGTACCAATTCGATATACGATTCTCCCGCAAAAGCTTTATAAGTTCCATCTGTATGCTCTTTACTATATATTGCCGCCAATACATCTGGAGCACCAGCCATCGGTAAATTCAAATCTCCCCTAATCAACCGCTGTACTTCTTTTAAAGGCACTTCTAAAGCACCAAACTTACGTTTCATTTCTTCGGATGCCCTTCGGATTCCCAAGACACAATCTTCTGCAGTAATCGTTCCTCCTCGCACAACTCTATCTTCAGATTTTCGAATTTTATCGATATGCATCCAAGTTAAAATAAACAATGCTGCTGTGGTATTTTCCACATCTGATTTACGATTCCAGTTGGTCAACAATCGTATTCCCTCTGCTATATCTGGATATTTTGTAGTATCTAAATGCATCAACTCTTCTAAGTTAATCGCTTTTGGCGTCATCATCTTTGATGGATATTGATTGTCGTATTTAATGCGTTTAAAATCGGCATAACTCAAACTATCATATTGCGAAATCAATTCTAAAAAACGACTACTTCTATTATTTTCTAGCCCTTTACTTTGATACCCCATCGTTTTATTCAACGTAGTTTCTTTAAAATTTGAAAGCGAATCTGTAGCAGAATAGGGCGTATTGTTGGTATTAAACACCCAACCACTTTTCGGATTTAATACTTGTGGCAAGCTGTCTATCGGAATCAAGGTGTGATCCCACAACGTTTCTGAAGTGTTTCCTGGCAATACTCCTTGCCAATTGTACTTCGGATTCCGAACCGGAAGACTTCCATTACTCAAGTAATAAATGTTATCATCCTTATCTGCGTATACAAAGTTCAAACAGGCAATCCCTCTTAGATTGATTGCTTCTTTAAACTCTTTGAAATTTCTTGCTTTGTTCATTTGATACCATTGTTCGCTCATTTTTATACTTTGAGATACCACAAAACGCCAAGAAAAATAGCCGTTATCTGTTTTAAATGTCGGTCCATACTTACTTTCATAAATGGTTCTGGTGATTAGTATTTTTATCGGCCCCAGCACTTTCAACCAAGAGCGGTATTTTTTTTCTTTTAATGGAATCCATTCTCCATCAAATTGATAGTAGTTTTCTTTGGTTGGATGCATGGTCAATTGATACACATCTGAAAAATCGGCATGGTTTACAGTATGTGCCCAAGCTAAATTTTCATTCACACCATGAAAAATACAGATTCCACCTGCAAAGGTTCCTCCTAAAATATTCATCCCCTCTTCACTAATCAAATGGGCTTCGTACCAAGAATACCAACCTTCTAAAGGTTGATGTGAATTGATGGCTAAATAGGTCTTATCATCCGTAGTTTTTGTCTTCGAAATTGCAAATGCATTCGATCCTTTTGGCGCGTCACTTTGTAAATAGCTACTCATTTTTCCATCTAAAATTTTTGCCAAATCTTTTCCTGCACCAGAAACTTCAACATTCCCTAACAAATAACCTACAATTACATCTTGACCTGTAATTGGAAATAAAGCATCCAACAAAACTTCTTCCGGATGCAAAGCCGCATAGGCATTGACCCCTGCAACAAAACTCTCTAAATAGACTTTAAACTTCCCTGTAACATCTTGCTCATATTTTTGCTGCACCACTTCTTGTAAGCCCATAAATTTGACCCCAAAATCGGCCACCAAACCTTCTTTTCCTTTGATCTCTCCTAACATGCCTTTGCAAGCCGCCATGAGTTCTTGTAACGTTGTAAACTGATCTTCGCATTCTGCCCAAGCCAACCCATAAGCAACTTCTGCATCTGTTTTTGCCATAATGTGCGGAACACCCCAAATATCTCTAGCAATCTGAATATTAGGTAGCTCTTCTCCTACAGGTGCAGAAGTACAACTCATCAAAAAAAGTAGGCAACAACAAAAAAAGATACGCATGGGTTTGGTTTTTTTGTAAAGATAGTAGAATTTTAAAATTAACTGAGCTTACCAAACAATTGACATTAACGACCAATAAACTTCTTAAATTACATCTTCAAAACGAACTAAAAAAAACGATATAAAACAGTACATTTGCAACATGCGAATAGATATTATTACCGTTTCTCCAGAACTCATCCGAAGTCCGTTTGAATACTCCATTATTAAAAGAGCTATTGACAAGGGATTGGTAGAAGTTCATTTTCATAATTTACATGAATATGGCTTGGGAAATTATCGGCAAATAGACGACACCCAATTTGGTGGTGGTGCTGGTATGGTAATGATGATAGAACCGATAGATGCCTGTATTTCAAAATTACAATCTGAGCGTACGTATGATGAAGTTATCTATATGACGCCAGATGCAAAAACACTGAATCAAAGCGCTGCAAACACGCTTTCCTTACAAGAAAATATCATTATCCTAACAGGACATTACAAAGGTGTTGATCAACGGGTTCGTGACACATATATCACCAAAGAAATTTCTATTGGCGATTATGTATTGAGTGGTGGCGAATTGGCTGCTGCTGTTTTATGCGATAGTATTATTCGCTTAATTCCGGGAGTATTAGGAGATGAAACTTCTGCCCTCACCGACTCTTTCCAAGACAACTTATTATCGCCACCAGTTTACACAAGACCTTCAGAATACAAAGGCATGAAAGTTCCAGAAGTATTATTGTCTGGTAATTTTCCTAAAATTGATGAATGGAGAAATGAGAAAGCATATCAACATACAAAAAATATAAGACCAGATTTAATAGATGAGTAGTCAAAAAAGACATCACGAGTTAATTATTGTTGTTCCTTGTTATAATGAAGAAAACAGATTACCTATTAATCAGTTTTCTAAGTTTATAGAGAACAATTCTGATACTCTTTTATGTTTTATAAATGATGGTTCATCTGACAAAACAGATAACGTTATAGATAAATTAGTTGCTGTTTTTCCTGAAAATATAAAATTACTTTCTTTACATCAAAACGTAGGAAAAGCTAGAGCTGTTAAAGCTGGTTTTAATTATTGTGAAGAGAATTATTCCTTTTCTAAAATTGCCTACTTAGATGCTGATTTAGCAACTACATTAGAAGAATGTTATAGCATTAGTACAGAAATAAATACTGATATTCAATTTGCTTTTGGCTCTAGAATTGCAAAAATAGATACTGATATTCAACGTAAAAAGCATCGTTTTTTAATTGGTCGATTTATTGCCACTCTAATATCAAATCAACTAGATTTAAAAGTTTACGATACACAATGTGGTTGTAAAATTTTTAGTAGAAATATTGCTTCTCAGATATTTAAAGAAGATTTTATCTCGAAATGGTTATTTGATGTTGAAATTTTTCATCGATTGATTTTAATTTTCGATAAAGAGAATATGAAAAAAATCTCGCGAGAAATCCCTTTAAAATCTTGGATTGATGCAGATGATAGTCGTGTAAAAATGACTTATTTTTTTAAAATTTGGTTTGATTTACTTTCTATAAAAAAACGATATAAATCCTAAATAATAGATGCGTAATTTAATTTCGAAAAAGAACTTTTTTACAATTGCTGTTCTCTTACTTGTTTTATGGAGAGCATTTTTAAATGGAGCTATTCCTTTAATGGATAAAACCGAAGCTCGTTATGCCGAAATTGCCAGAATAATGGCAGAAACTAACGACTATATTACTCCACAAATAGATTATGAAATTTGGTTTTGGGCAAAACCACCACTTTCTACATGGTTATCTGCATTAAGTTTTGATGCATTTGGAGTTTCTGAATTCACCGCTAGATTACCCTATTTATTATTAAGTATTTTGCTTATTTTTTTAATAGGTAAATATGCGAAAAGAGAAAATTTACCTTTTTTTCTTCCCGGGTTTATTGTACTTACTATTCCAGAATTTTTAATTCACGCCGGCGTAGTTTCAACAGACACTTCTTTAATGTTTGCAGTTACATTAGTAATGCTATCATTTTGGGAAGCATTACATCACCCAGAAAAACCATTTTGGAAATATTTAATTTTTGTAGGTTTTGGGTTAGGGTTACTAGCAAAAGGTCCAATAATATTTATTTTGACCTTACCTCCTATTTTTATATGGACATTAATTTCAAAATCATTTAAACAAGTATTCAAATCAATTCCTATATTCTTAGGAGTCTTAATAATTGCTCTAATTGCAGTTCCTTGGTATTATTTGGCTGAACAAAAAACACCTGGATTTATAGATTATTTTATTATTGGAGAACACTTTAAAAGGTTTTTTGACAGTAGTTGGTCTGGCGATAAATACGGCTTTCCAAAACAACAACCCTTAGGTATGATTTGGGTTTTCCTTTTTGTTTTTGCATTACCTTGGATTCAAGCTATTATTGGTAAATTATGGAAAAACAGAACAACATTATTTTCTAATAAATGGGTATTATTTCTTGGTGCTTGGTTAGTTTGGACTCCATTATTTTTTACTGTTTCTAAGAGTTTAATTCATCCTTACATCTTACCAATCTTAATTCCGATTGCGCTTCTTGTAGTTCATTTCTGGAAAGATATTAAGCAGAAAAAAGCTTTAGTTGTCATTAGTTTAATAATCCCAGTTGCAACAGTGGTAGTTTACGGATTTGGTTTAATGAATGGTAATATTGAGACTTATGCAAATTCAGATAAGTATTTTATCCAGAATTCTTGCAAGAACAATATTCAAACGTATCATTTTGAGACTAAAAGCTACTCAAGTCAATTCTATTCAAAAGGAAAAGTTAAGTCTATTCAGTTTGAAGAATTATCAAAAAAAGCAAAAGAGAATCATCCTTTCTATTTAATTATATCTAAAAGAGATGCAAAAAAAACAGAGTTACTCAATAGCTTAAATTTCAAACTATTAGATGGAAATCAGAAAAAAAATATCTATATCATTAATAGCGAAATCAATTAACTGATATCCAACTTTATAAAACCTTAAATATTATTCAATAAAAATTCGTGATTTGCAATATTTTAATTAAATTTGCAACCTCAAAATTAACCTCTGACGAGAATCGTGTATGTTGATCATTGAAAACCCATAAACTATTATACATGGAAGCTTTAATAAAATTTGTACAAGACGAATTTGTAACAAGAAATGAAAATCCTGAATTTTCAGCAGGAGATACTATTACAGTATATTACGAAATTAGAGAGGGAGAAAAAGTACGTACTCAGTTTTTTAGAGGAGTCGTTATTCAACGTAAAGGCGTTGCATCTTCAGAAACTTTTACGATCAGAAAAATGTCTGGTACTGTAGGTGTTGAGCGTATTTTTCCAATCAACTTACCTGCCATCCAAAAAATCGAAGTAAACAAAAGAGGTAAAGTACGTAGAGCACGTATCTTTTACTTTAGAGGTCTTACTGGTAAAAAAGCAAGAATTACAGAGAAAAGACGTTAATTCTCTTTTACCAACCCATATTATAAAAAAAGCGATGTAAATTTTACATCGCTTTTTTTAATGAACAATTGTTAACAACCCTTGTTTATACTTTGTTGATTTCTAATTGATTGAAAATTAGATTTCTTTTTTATATATCTCTATATTTGAACCAGTATTAACAATGTGATTCAATTATTACAATCGAAAGATTAGAACATTATTACAAGTAAATACCATAAAGTAACGTTCTTTATCATCGTTTTTCAAACACAACAGTAAAATTATTTTTACGAAAGTAACAATAAGATTAAAGACAAAGAGGAACTATTGGTCAAACAATAGCGAGTTGGAAGATTTAAAGCAAAGGCTTCGGCAGTTGTTTTCTGTACATTGAAAAACACATTGAATTGCTACTAACATGTAAGGATGCGCAGAATGTGAAACCTTAAATGAGCAATTCAACCTTGGAATAGTAAAAAAGTAATTTTTTATTAAGGTATAGAAGTTTGAAAGAATTTCTACTTGTAAAGCATTTGTAGAAATACAAATAGGATTACAAACACTATTTCAAAGAAGCCATGTTAAGGTAAGCAATTACACTGATATGGCTTTTATCGTTAAAGAAATCTCCCCCTGAAAACAAAAACTTCAATGAGTTTAATAATAAATTAGCATTATTGACTTTCTTTTTTATAGTATTTTCATGAAAACACTTATATTATTAACAATTTAGCATTATTATTTCCATCTTAAATCACTAAATTTGCGGCACTTCTTAAACCACAAATAAAAATGACAAGAACTGCTAAAATTATTTATACAAAAACTGATGAAGCTCCAGCTTTAGCAACACATTCTTTCTTACCAATTGTAAAGGCTTTTACCTCTTCATCTGGAATTGAAATAGTGAGTAAAGACATTTCTTTAGCAGCAAGAATATTAGCAAATCTATCTGACTATTTAACGGAAGATCAAAAAGTAGCAGATGCATTAGCAGAATTAGGCGACTTGGCAAAGAAGCCAGAAGCAAATATTATCAAATTACCAAACATCAGTGCTTCTGTACCTCAATTAAATTCCGCAATAAAAGAATTGCAAAAATTAGGATATGCAATTCCAGATTACCCAGATTCACCACAAACGGACGAAGAAAAGAACATAAAAAACAGCTACGATAAAGTAAAAGGTTCTGCTGTAAACCCTGTTTTAAGGGAGGGGAATTCAGATCGTAGAGCACCAAAAGCAGTAAAAAATTACGCTCGAAAAAATCCACATTCAATGGGCGCTTGGAGTTCAGATTCTAAAACACATGTGGCAACAATGGAAGCAGGTGACTTTTTTCACAACGAAAAATCAGTTACGCTAAACAAGGCCGAAAGTGTAAGCATTCAATTTATTGGAGAAAATAAAAGTACTTTCTTATTCAAAAAGAACATTTCATTACTGAAAGGCGAAATCATTGACGCTACAGTATTGAGCAAAAAAGCATTGGTATCCTTTTTAGAAACACAAATTGCTGATGCAAAAGCACAAGACGTATTGTTTTCTTTACACATGAAAGCAACGATGATGAAGGTTTCTGACCCAATTATATTCGGACACGGAGTTCGTGCTTTCTTCAAAGATCTTTTTACAAAACACGAAGAAACCTTCACAGAAATTGAGGTAGATATTAATAACGGTTTTGGAGATTTAATCAGCAAACTAGAAGGGCTTTCTGCGGATAAACGTAAAGAAATAGAAGCAGACATTATAGCTACTTACCAAAACGGCCCTGCAATTGCCATGGTGAATTCTGATAAAGGAATTACAAACCTACACGTACCTAGTGATGTTATTATTGATGCTTCAATGCCCGCAATGATTCGTACTTCTGGGAAAATGTGGAATGCAGCAGGAAAGCAACAAGACACAAAAGCAGTAATTCCAGATAGTAGTTATGCCGGAATTTATGAAGCGACAATTGATTTCTGTAAAGAACATGGAGCTTTTGATCCAACAACAATGGGAACTGTCCCTAATGTTGGTTTGATGGCACAAAAAGCAGAAGAATACGGATCTCATGATAAAACATTTGAAATAAAGGCAGATGGAATTGTTCGTGTAATTGATGCAAACGGAAATACATTAATCGAGCATGCCGTTGAAACTGGAGATATTTGGAGAATGTGCCAAGTGAAGGATGCTCCTATTCAAGATTGGATAAAATTAGCGGTACATAGAGCTAAAGTAACTCATATGCCAACTATTTTTTGGTTAGATAAAAACAGAGCGCACGATGCAGAGATCATTAAAAAAATAAACGCTTATTTACCAAATCACGATACAGAAGGGTTAGACATTCAAATTCTATCTCCAATAGAAGCAACAAAATTCACCTTACAACGAGTAAAGGAAGGAAAGGATACCATTTCTGTAACTGGGAATGTGTTGCGTGATTATTTGACAGATTTATTCCCTATTTTAGAATTAGGAACCTCTGCTAAAATGCTATCGATTGTGCCTTTGATGAATGGTGGCGGATTGTTTGAAACAGGCGCTGGTGGTTCGGCTCCAAAACATGTACAACAGTTTTTAGAAGAAGGGCATTTACGCTGGGATTCTTTAGGAGAATTTTTAGCATTGGCAGTTTCTTTAGAACATTTAGGAAACACAACAAACAATGCTGAAGCCTTAATTTTAGCAGAAACACTAGACCAAGCAACGGATGCCTTTTTAGACAATAAAAAATCTCCTTCTCGTAAAGTGAATGAGCTAGACAACAGAGGAAGTCATTTTTATTTAGCGACCTATTGGGCAGAAGCATTGGCAAATCAAACAAAAAACAGCAGCCTTAAAAATCGTTTTAGCGCCTTAGCAACTGAATTGACCAACAACGAAGAGGTTATTATCGCTGAACTAAATGCTGCACAAGGCACTCCTTTAAACATTGGCGGATACTACAAAGCAAATGAGCAATTGATAGAAAAAGAAATGCGACCAAGCAAGACTTTAAATGCCATTTTAAGTTCGTTTTAATTCGATAAAATTATAAAAAAGAGGCGATGTGAATTTCACATCGCCTCTTTTTATTTTACACAAAATGAATGCGTTTCTCTTTCGCACTTTCTTAGTCCAAAAAATTGTATTTTTGAGTTATGAGTTTTACCAAAACAACTGAACAAGATTCTAAGTACAACCATCTTGAAAAAATGGACGTAGCAGAACTGTTAAACCACATAAACAACGAAGACAAAACCGTTGCTTTCGCTGTAGAAAAAGCAATGCCTCAAATAAAAAAACTAAGCAGTCAAATTGTACAAAAACTACAACAAGGGGGACGTTTATTTTATATCGGTGCTGGAACAAGTGGACGACTAGGAATTTTAGACGCTTCAGAATGTCCACCAACTTTTGGGGTCTCTCATGAGTTAGTTATTGGTATTATTGCAGGTGGAGATACCGCAATTAGAAAAGCCGTTGAATTTGCAGAAGATTCTAAGACTCAAGGATGGAAAGATCTACAAAAACACCAAATCTCTGATGCAGATGTGGTAATTGGAATCGCCGCTTCTGGCACAACACCTTATGTGATTTCGGCCTTAGAAATGTGCAACAAAAAGAACATTAGCACAGGTTGCATTACGTGCAATCAAAATAGTCCGCTAGCCAACACTGCCAAATTCCCAATAGAAGTTGTTGTGGGGTCTGAGTTTGTGACTGGCAGCTCAAGAATGAAAGCGGGAACCGCTCAGAAAATGGTGTTGAATATGATTTCCACAACTGCAATGATCTCTTTAGGAAAAGTAAAAGGCAACAAAATGGTAGACATGCAATTGTCAAATCATAAACTAGTACATAGAGGAATTGACATGTTAGTTAACGAATTGAACATCGACCAAGAAACAGCAAAGATCTTGTTAGAAAAATACCAGAACGTCAGAAACGCAATTTTAAATTATAACAATGAGCATTGATACAAACTTATTAAACAAAGGATTTAAACGACTCGCTTTTTTAGTATTTCTATTGATCGTTTCTCCTCTTACATTAAATATTGGCTTTAAAGCGTTGAATGCATATTCAGAAGAGTCTCTTTGGATTGCTTATGGAATCATTGGCATTGGGGCACTGCTGATTATAACCACGATAATTATCGGGCTTAAAACGTTCAAAACAATCCTAGACGCGCTGTTTAATTCCTAATAGTTGAGAAAAATTAGCAACATAACAAAACGCTTTCAATGGGAACATTGGACCACTTCAATGTTCTATGTTCCGAATTTACCGTATGCTTTTTACCTTGCCGTAAGAGCAAAGCATACCGCTTTTTTTAGCGCAGCAAACCCCTGTATCAAAAGTTCTGGAAACGGAACAGAAAGTAAGTTTACAACCATAAATTTAGTCCCCGAAAAGTTCAGACCGAAAACCATCATCATAACAGAAAACACCCCTTTTGAGGTTGTTATCTCTGAAATTAAAAAGCATCAAATTACCTATCCATTAATTGCAAAACCAGACATTGGTTTTAGAGGATTGTTGGTACAGAAAATTAATAATCAAACAGCATTAAAAACATATCTCGAAAAATATCCGATTGCAATTCTTATTCAAGAGTTTTTAGCGTATGAAAACGAATGTGGCATCTTTTATCACAGAAAACCAAATGAAAAAAAGGGCTGTATCAGTTCCATTACCTTAAAACGGTTTTTAAGTGTTATTGGCGATGGGAATTCTAGTGTAAAAGAACTGATCTTAGCCGATGACAGAGCGAAACGATACCTTGATTTATTTCAAAAAATCCACCAAGAAAAACTAGATGAAATTCCAAAAATAGGAAAAAAAGTGACACTTACATCCATCGGAAACCACTCTAAGGGAACACAGTTTATCAACGGAAACCATTTAATTTCCAAGAAACTAGAACAAACCTTTGACGCATTAAGCGCTTCAATTCCTGGTTGGTATTATGGAAGAGTTGATGTTAAGTACAACAGCTTTTCAGCATTAGAAAACGGAACTGATTTTAAGATTTTAGAAATCAACGGAATTCTATCTGAACCGACAGATATGTACGATGCTGAAAATTACACCTATCTAAAAGCGTTAAAGACGATAAGAACACATTGGAAAGCCTTGTTTGAAATTGCAGTTGCCAATCATAAAGAATATCAAGTTCCGTATAAAAGCCCAACGTTATTCATCAAAGAAATGCTAGCGTTAAGAGCCTATACTCAAAAGATAAAAAAACTTTCTGAAACTAACTAAGAACAGCCCTCTTTGGCGTGGTCGGATTGTATCCAAAATCTTCATCAGGCAACTCAATACCCAATCGGTCAATGATAAACCCAATACTCGAAAAATGATGAATTGCATGGCTATGTGCTTGTATCAAAGCACTTCCCAAGGTATACTTTACGGTCACTTTTCCCAACCCTAAATCATCTGAAACCGAAAGCATCATATCAAAATCAGCTCCTTTTAATTCATGCAATTGAGTTTTAATTTTATTGAAATACAAAATTCCTTTAGCCGTAAAATGTTCTACCAACTCATTCCGCTCTCTTGCTGAAAAATCGACATTTTTTGATTCTAATCCGTCAAAGACACATGAAAACACATCCAATACATGACGTATATGACCACCAATACTAGAGTGATAAGGAGCTATCGATGTATTACTATATTGCTCATCTGAAATGGTATTCAATAAGTGAATTCCTCTTTCTAAATTTTTTTCAATAGCATTTATCATTGTATCTAATTTTCAAGGTAAGTCGTATAAATATATAGAGTTTTACGGAGCTGTATAAAATAATGGGTCCGTTTTTCTACACTTTACCGTAAACAACTGACTACCTTATAATTACACGCAACCCTTCTTGTCTGAAATCATTAAAAAAAGTACGCCTTAAATTTTTGGCACGTTCTTTGAAAACTGCTATTCAACGTGGAAGCCGAAAACCGAAAAGAGTAGGCATCAACAAAAATCAAGAAATCATGAAAAAACAACTCCTTTTAGCAACAGCAATGCTCCTTTTAGGTGCAATTGTTCAAGCAAACAATGAGCACAGTCCAATTGAAAAAATAAATGTTTCAGATCAAGTGATTACGTTCACAGAAAGAGGCATTCAATTTCATGTTTTTTTAAATGGCGATTTTGATTTCAATGCCTTGCGCAGAAATACACGTTATGATGAGTACAACGGAAGGCGCACAGGAAACCACCATGCTGGGTTAAGAGTTTCTAGAAATCATCATGGGAAAATTAATAGAATAGGAAGTGTTTCTATCTCTTACGATCATCATGGGAATGTAAGACGAATTGGCTATGTACGAATGAAATACAGACACCATCAACTCATAAAGATTGGTCACTTAAGAATTGACTATCGATATGGGAGCCCTGAATTTTATGGACATGTAAAACATAATGAGTACGATGCATACAACTTTGGTGCTAATTTCTCTATACATATAGGAAGTGCATTTGATTACAACCACCACTTTTTTTATGGTAGAGACTTTAGAAACAACTATCAACAATTAAGAGAAGATCGAAATTACTATTATTACAAATCTCGTTCTAAAAAAGACCATCATAAAATCATTAAAAGAAGAAAGTCCACAAAAAGAAAAGCTACGAAAAGGAAAACACTAAAAAGAAACCCTATGAAAAGGAAAATTGCAAAAACTTATGAAAAAAGAAGAAGCTAATGTCTAGCATTGAAAAACCCGCCAATTGGCGGGTTTTTTTTGTTTGAATACTATCGAATCAATTTTCGATACTTGATACGTTTCGGCATCAAATCTCCGCCCAAACGTTTCTTTTTATTTTCTTCATACTCACTAAAACCGCCTTCAAAGAAATACACTTCACTATTGCCTTCAAAAGCCAATATATGCGTACAAACTCTATCTAAAAACCAACGGTCGTGACTAATTACAACGGCACAGCCTGCAAAATTTTCCAATCCTTCTTCTAAGGCTCTCAAGGTATTTACATCCAAATCATTGGTTGGCTCATCCAATAGCAATACATTTCCTTCTTCTTTTAAGGTCATTGCCAAATGCAAACGGTTTCGTTCTCCACCAGAAAGCATGGATACTTTTTTATTTTGCTCACTTCCAGCAAAATTAAAACGACTTAAATATGCTCGAGAATTTACTTGCTTTCCTCCCATCATGACCAATTCTTGTCCGTCAGAAAAATTTTCCCAAATCGATTTTTCTGGATCTATATTCGAATGTGCTTGATCTACATACGCTATTTTAGCAGTCTCACCCACGTTAAACGTTCCTTTATCAGCAGCTTCCTCTCCCATAATCATTTTAAAAATGGTGGTCTTACCTGCCCCATTCGGACCGATGATTCCAACAATTCCTGCTTGCGGTAAATTAAATTCTAAATTATCATATAACAATTTATCGCCATACGCTTTTGAAACTCCTTTTGCTTCAATCACATTGGTTCCTAAACGCGGGCCATTCGGAATGTAAATTTCTAATTTATCATCCAATTGTTTTTGATCTTGACTCATCAACTTGTCATAGTTCTTCAAACGCGCTTTTTGCTTTGTTTGTCGACCTTTTGCTCCTTGACGAACCCAATCCAACTCGCGTTCTAATGTTTTTTGACGTTTTGATGCTGTTTTACTTTCTTGCGCCAATCGTTTTGATTTTTGATCCAACCAAGACGAGTAATTTCCTTTCCAAGGAATCCCTTCTCCACGATCCAATTCTAAAATCCAACCAGCAACATTGTCTAAGAAATAGCGATCATGCGTTACTGCAATTACGGTTCCTTTGTACTGTGCCAAATGATGTTCTAACCAATGCACTGACTCTGCATCCAAGTGATTTGTTGGCTCATCTAATAATAAAATTTCTGGCTCTTGTAATAACAGGCGACACAAAGCAACTCTTCTACGTTCTCCTCCAGACAATACCGAAATCAACTTATCCGGATCTGGAGTACGCAATGCATCCATTGCTATTTCTAGCTTTGTATCCAATTCCCAAGCGTTTGCTGCATCAATTTGATCTTGAAGCTCTGCTTGTTTTGCCATCAACTTTTCCATTTTATCGGCATCAGAATACACTTCTTCCAAGCCAAACATATCATTGATTTTATTGTATTCATCTAATATTGCTACGGTTTCTGCAACACCTTCTTTTACAATTTCTAGTACTGTTTTTGTTTCATCTAGCTTTGGTTCTTGTTCTAAAAAACCAACTTTATAGCCTGGCGAAAAAACCACATCTCCTTGGTAGTTCTTTTCTGTACCTGCAATAATTCTTAATAAGGTAGATTTTCCAGAGCCATTTAAACCGAGAATTCCGATTTTTGCTCCATAGAAAAAACTTAAATAAATATCTTTTAAGACAGGTTTGTTTGCACTTTGATAGGTTTTCGAAACCTTGTTCATCGAAAAGATGACTTTCTTATCGTCGCTCATTATTTAGGTGTTAGGTGTTAGGTGTTAGGTGTTAGGTGTTAGGTGTTAGGTGTTAGGTGTTAGGTGTTAGGTGTTAGGTGTTAGGTGAAATTAAAAAAAATC
>Ga0209554_1000063_pt1 | contig 76169 bp, 62 predicted proteins | sample MarorgKNORR_S2LV_5_FD_188221 | JGI IMG/M metagenome (GOLD analysis project Ga0209554, IMG submission 188221) | Marine microbial communities from the Southern Atlantic Ocean, analyzing organic carbon cycling - Bottom_A/KNORR_S2/LV (SPAdes) (version 2) | ecosystem: Environmental > Aquatic > Marine...
GATGAACTAGCCATATCCTTAGCTGCAGATGAAATTGTTCCATATGAAGTATTTACAGATTTTAAAGATTCACTAGCACCTTTAATACTTTCAGTATAATCTTTAGTCGCTACAGATGCGTCAGCGAGATCATTTACATGCTTAGTCTGTTCTGCAAGCTTCTTTAAACCAATACCAACACTTCTTAAAAGCTCTGGTTCGATTTTTGCATCTTTCATCATAGCATCCATATTTGCAGTTGGAGATCCAGATTTGCCATCTGGAGATAATTGAGGATAAACTTTAGTCCAGTCTAACTCATGTACTGTTGGTGGGTCAAAAGCACTAATTGCAAAAATAACTGCTTCAGTAAGCAAGCCCGCTATCAACATTGCATTTGCAAATGGCCAATGTTGAAGTTTAAATAAAGCTCCTAATATTACAATTGATGCACCAAACCCATAAATGAAGTTCATATTATCTTCATTCTGAATCCATGCTAAAATTGGATTTGTTGATTTTTGTTTTGTTATCATCTTATTTAATTAATTATTCATGTACTTAAATCTAATATTTTTTTGCTAAAAACCATCTAGATTTCTTCCTATGTGAGGTAAAGCGGTTCTAAATCCAATAAAAGCTCTAGTAGAATCTTTATATTCAAAAGTTCTTGTAGAAACTTCAATAAAAAAAGCAATATCTTTCCATGAACCACCACGGACAGCTTTTTTATCATTTGTATCATCTCTATAAATAGGATTTAAATCCCATACTGTAGGATTATAAGCAACTAAATAAGCATCCTCACACCACTCAGCAACATTTCCAGACATATCGTACAAACCAAAATCATTAGGAAAAAATACTCCTACTGGTGAAGTGTAAGCATATCCATCATCAACATAATTTCCTCTTCCAGGTTTAAAATTAGCAAGAACACAACCTCTTGAATTTCTTGTATATGGATTTCCCCATGGATATTTTACATTATCTCTACCTCCTCTTGAGGCATATTCCCATTCTGCTTCAGTAGGTAATCTAAAAGATGGAAACGGCAACAATCCTTCTTCTTCTCTAAATAAATTTAAAAAATCTCCTCTCCATTTTGCAAATTCTTTTGCAGAAGACCATGAGACACCAACAACTGGATACGCATCAAATGCGGGATGAGACCAATAATATGCTAATAAAGGATCCCCATAATGATGTGTGAAATCACTTGACCAAACAGTAGTATCTGGTTTTAAACTTTCAATAGTTAGCCCTTCAGATAGTTCATAGTCTGGATTATCCTCCAAGTATTGAATAAATTGTCGATACTCATCATTAGTAATTTCGGTATCATCCATATAAAATGCGCTAATAGTAACTTGTCGATTAAAATTACTTTGATCAGCTTGAATGTTTTCATCTGCCTGTCCCATATAAAACCTACCCGTTGGAACATAGACCATACCATACTGAGATGACATCTCAAACCCATCTCTATCGGTTGTTCCAACTAATTGTCCACGAGGATTTTTTTTACTTGCTCCTCCTCCAAGTAAACTACATCCTCCAATTGCTATTACAATAAGAAAATACAAAAAAGAATAAATGCTATTTTTGTTGTTTATCATATAATGACTACAAAGTTATGATTTAACTTTAAAATATCGAAATTATTGTTTCGAATGATAAATATTTAATTTGGTGCTTGACAAATATAATAAAAGTTAGATTTAATTATAAAAAAACTTTTTTTATCGCAAAATGAAATTAATATATAAATCTAGGTGTTCGAATTGGTTTCTTAAGCTGTGGTGTAGGCAAGTCATATCTAAATATAATCTCATGTGAAGTTGCTGACTTTGCACTAACATTATTTGTAACATAATCAAAAGCATAACCAACAAATAACTTATTTTTCTTTAAAAACTTATATCCCAAGAACACCACAACAGCTTCTTCATAACGATATGAAGTTCCAAAATTAAATTTCTCTTTATAAGTTGCCAAAGCACTTACATCAAATGTATAAGAAATTAAATCCGTTCTAAATAACAAATATGGTTCAACAAATAAGTCTCTATCTACAGAAATAGTATATTTCCCAAGAAATGTGACGTTTGTAAATTCTTTATTAACTAAATCTTTTAAACCAAAATTAAATGATGGCTGAGATATATTTTTTACTCCTACACTTAATAATAATTTGTCACTAAAATACGAAACCCCAAAGGCCACATCTGGTTTTGATTGTGTTTCTTTGCCACCCACATTAAAAGGATCTGAAGAATCAACAAATATTAATGAACCAAAATCAAGGGTAGTACTCTTAAAAGATGGAGATAAACTAAAACTTATAAATGAATTTCCTATTTTTTTCTTAAGACCAAAATAAGGCGAAAAATTAAATGATGATTTTGGTCCCAAATCATCAGAAATAAGATTCAATCCAAAAGAATATACTTTATCTCTACTTTTCATATTAAGTGATAATATTTTTGTATTTGGTGAATTTCCATTATTTCCCATTTCCCAAGTAGATGTATAATTTAACCATTGATTTCTATATATAAGAACAACATTATTATTTGTGTTTATAGAAGATAAACTTGTATTAACAATTGATGGATTAATTAAGTAAGTACTGAAATATGGCTCTTGTTGAGCATAAATAGGATTAACAACACTAAAAAAAAGTGTTGTAATAAATATTTTTTTTAATAACAAATTCTTTTTCAAAATTATTTATTCGATTGTTTAATATATAATTCAATAGCCCTTGTCATCGATGGAACATCTTTCATGGGAGCCTTAATATCTAATTTTAATTTATTTTCTTTAATTGCTTTACCAGTATTTCTACCAAAGCCAGCAATTCGAGTATTATTTTGTTCAAAATCAGGAAAATTTTTAACTAAAGAATCTACTCCAGAGGGAGTATAAAAAACCAAAATATCATAAAAAACTTTCTTAAGTTTTTTTAATTGGCTTGGCACTGTATTATATATAATGGCTTCTGAATAAACACAATTTTTGTCTTTAAGAAATTGAGATATCGTATCTCTAGTAATATTAGAACAAGGAAATAAATATTTTTCATCAGGAAATTTCTTCATTATTTCTTTCATAGATAAAATTAATTCTGCAATAGTTCTAGTGCCAATAAAAATCTTTCTTTTTCTAATAACAATATATTTTTGCAAATAGTTTGCAGTTTGTTCTGAAATACAAAAGTATTTCATATCTGAAGGTATGTTAATATTCATCCCTTCAGCAATTCTAAAAAAATGATCAACAGCATTTCTACTAGTAAAAATTATTGCTGTATGATTTAAAATATTAATTTTTTGTTTTCTAAATTCTTTTATTGTAACTGGTTCTATTTTAATAAAAGGAACGAAATCTATTTTTAAATTATATTTTTCAGCTAATCTATGAAATGGTGTGTTATTGTCTTTAGGTTTGGGTTGAGTTACTAAAATTGTTTTTACCTTATTCAATCTTTTTTTGTCATATTTTATATCATTCATATATAAAGTTTAAATTTTTGCAAATTTAATTAATTAATTATTGAATGAAATAATATTAAGCTCCTATAATAGGAATTATTTCTTTGTTTAAAAAAAAGAAAACATAAAGAAAAAATAATGTTGGTAACAAATCAGAAAATAGAATAAAAAAAATAAACTTGGTACTTCCAGAAGAATAAATTTTGTTTGTATTATAAAACAACAATATTGGTCTTAATAAAATTATAAATATTCCTAAAAATATAAAGAATAAATGAGCTATGTCAAATGAAAACAAGCTATAAAAAATATAAGAAAAAAATATAGTTATCAATGAGAAAAATATAGTTATCCTAATAAAATTAATAAGAAAAATATTTTTAAATATTTTTGTTTCACTAAAAAATAAAAAAAACAATTTAATAAGAAAAATTCTCAGAAGAATGTAAAATAAGCATATAAAAAATGAAATAATCCATCCTAATAAAAGACTAAATTTAAATTCTATCAAAAAAGTAGAAATTTCATCTTTTGAAAACACATAAACATAAAAAAATGAAATAATTAATGCGTATATAATTATAGGAATTATATGAACAAAACTAAATAAAGAAAATCTATATAAATAATCCTCCTCATAACTAGAATACAAAATATATTTAAGATGAAAGTATTTTTTAAAGAAAAAAGGATAGTTTGTTTTATAATAAGTAAAAACAAATGTTATTATCACAACAAAAATCAAAATTATATCGAAATCATATACTGATTTCTCCAATATTTGTAATAAATAAATAAACGAATGGCAGGAATATATATTCATATCCCATTCTGTAAGCAAGCTTGTTATTATTGTAACTTTCATTTCAGCACTACAAAAAACCATAATATCTTAATAAAATCTATTCAAGATGAAATTTATTTAAAAAAAAAATTTTTAAATAAAGAAAAAATAGGAAGTATTTATTTTGGAGGAGGAACGCCTTCATTAATTAAATCAAAATATATTAAAAAAATAATTAAAACCTTAAAAGCACATTTTATAATAAAAAATAATTGTGAAATTACTCTTGAAGCAAATCCTGATGACATTAACAATCAAAAATTAAAAATCTGGAAAAAACTAGGAATAAATAGATTAAGTATAGGAATTCAAACATTTGATAATGCCATATTAAAAAGTATGAACAGAAGTCATAATTCACTCTTAGCAAAAAAAGCATTAAAAAAAATTAAAACACAATTTAATAATTACTCTATAGACTTAATTTATGGGGCACCAAAATCTTCAATAAAAACACTAAAAAAAGATTTAAGAATTATTAAAGATATAAATCCCCCACATGTTTCTATTTATAATATGACTGTCGAAAAAAAAACTGTTTTTCATAATTTAAAGAAATTCAGAAAATTAAAATTTCCAAGTATTTCATCAGTTCTCAAACAATATGAAATTATACATAAATCAATGATTGAATTAAAATATATAAATTATGAGATATCTAATTTTTCTAAAAACAATTTTATATCTATTCATAATTCTAATTATTGGAAATCTAAAAAATATATTGGATTTGGACCAAGTGCTCATTCATATGATTTGAAATACCGCTATTGGAATATCTCTAATAACCAAAAATATATTAATGAAATTAACAAGAAAAAACTTCCTGAAAAAAAAGAAAAACTCTCAATAAATAATATTATTAATGAACATATAATGACAAGATTAAGAACTATATGGGGTTTGAATTTAAAAGAAATTAAAGAAAAATTTCAAATAGATTTATATAGCATAAAAAAAAATGAATTGAATTTATTTAAAAAAGAAAAACACATTGAAATTAATAACAACACAATCATATTAAACAAAAAAGGCAAAATTATTTCCGACTATATAACAGAAAAAATTATGCTTTAGAAAATTCTAAATTCAAAAAGTGACCAGTATAGCTTAACTTAGATTTTGCTAATTCTTCTGGAGTTCCCACACATATAATTTTTCCGCCTTTATCTCCCCCTTCAAGACCTAAGTCTATAACATAATCTGAAGACTTAATAACATCAATATTATGTTCAATAATAAGTACAGTATTTCCTCTTTCAACTAATCTATTTAATACCAACATTAAATTTTTTATGTCTTGAAAGTGAAGCCCAGTAGTTGGTTCATCAAGTAAAAAAAGTGTTTTACCTGTATCTTTCTTATTTAATTCCGAAGCCAATTTCACTCTTTGAGCTTCTCCTCCTGAAAGAGTTGTGGCATGTTGACCTAATGAAACATATCCCAAACCAACATCATTTAATGCTTTTAATTTGTTTGAAATTTTTGGTTGTTTTTTAAAAAAATCTACAGCTAAAAAAACTGTCATATTTAATACATCTGAAATAGATTTTCCCTTAAATCTAACTTCTAAAGTATCACGATTATATCTTTTCCCTTCACACGCTTCACAATTAACAAATATACTTGGTAAAAAGTCCATTTCTACTAATCTTAATCCTGCTCCTCTACAATTTTCACATCGTCCTCCCTTTACATTAAATGAAAAAGCACCTTGTTTTAATCCTCTAATTTTAGACTCTGGTAATGAGGCAAATAAATTTCTTATATCTGTAAAAACTCCTGTATAAGTTGCTGGATTTGATCTAGGTGTTCTTCCAATTGAAGACTGGTCTACTTCAATTATTTTATTCAAATATTCAATCCCTTCACAAGAAAAATATTTAAGTGGAATTTTTCTTGATTTATTTATATGAGATTTTAATATTGGAGAAATTGTTTCATGAATTAATGTTGATTTTCCACTACCCGAAACTCCTGTTAAAGATATCATAAGTCCCAAAGGAATAGAACAATTTATTTTTTTTAAATTATTTCCCTCAGCCCCAAAAATTTTTAAAAATTTCCCATTTCCTTTTCTTCTAATTATAGGAATTTTAATATCTAATTCTCTCCTCAGAAACTTAGAAGTAAGAGATTTTAAATTTAAAAATTCTCTTGGATTTCCCGTAGCTACAATTTTTCCTCCATTCACACCTGGTCCAGGACCCATATCAATTATATGATCTGCTTGTAGCATTATATCTCTATCATGTTCCACAACTATAATAGTATTTCCTAAATCTCTTAACTCTTTCAATGACTTAATGAGTTTATTATTATCTCTTTGATGTAAACCGATACTAGGCTCATCTAAAATATATAACACACCTACTAACTGGGTTCCTATTTGAGTTGCAAGTCTAATTCTTTGAGCTTCACCACCCGAAAGAGATTTAAGAGGTCTATCAAGACTTAAATACGTAAGACCTAAATTTAATAATAAATTTATTCTCTGAGATATTTCTTTAAATATAGGTTTAGCAATAATTTTTTGTTCTCCATTTAATTTTTTCTCAACATTATTTAACCAACTTGAAAAAGTTTTAATGTCCATCTGATTTAATTCAGAAATATTTTTGTTATTAATTTTAAAATGTAAAGACTCTTTTTTTAATCTGTCTCCATTGCATACAGAACATTTCTTTTTTAAAAAAAAATCATCCATAAATTCTTTAATTTTTTTAGATTTTACATCTCTACTTTTTTTCATAAAATCAATTACACCACGATACTTTACATACCATAATGTTCCAGGATATTTTTTTGAATTAACAGCTACATCATGATCATCTCCATATAAAATAATATCTAAAACATCTTCTGGTATTTCTTTTATAGGACTAGATATATCTAGCTTATGTTGTTTTAAAATAGATTGTATTTTTTTAAAAATCCATACATCTTTATATTGACCTAATGGAATAATACCTCCTCTACTTATACTTTTATCATAATCCTCAATAATAAGATCTTTCAAAACTTCATCAACAATTCCTAATCCTTTACATGATTCACACCAGCCATATGGTGAATTAAATGAAAAACTATTTGGTGAAGGATCATCAAAAGATAATCCTGTACTTGGATCTACTAAATTTTTTGAATAAAAATTAGAGTTATTATTATCTAAAATATACATCGTACCATCTCCACTTTTTAGTGCTATAGATATAGAATTTAAAAGTCTCTGATTATTATTTTCTTCTATTACCAACTTATCTATTACAATTTCAATATCATGAATTGAATATCTATCTAATTGTAGATGTTTTGTTATTTCAACAATCTTTCCATCTATTCTAACATTAGCAAAACCTTTTTTTCTAATTTTTTGAAATAATTCCTTATAATGTCCTTTTCTACTTTTAACAACAGGAGCTAAAATTGAAATTGTTTTATTTAAAAAATCTTTTTTTACACTATCAATTATTTGTTCTTTATTTTGTTTTATCATTCGTTTACCAGACAAATAAGAATAAGCTATAGAGGCTCTAGCATATAAAAGTCTTAAAAAATCATAGATCTCAGTTAAAGTTCCAACGGTTGATCTTGGATTTTTTGAAGTTGTTTTTTGCTCTATCGAAATAACAGGTGAAAGACCATTAATTTTGTCAAGGTCTGGCCTTTGAATTTCTCCAATAAAAGATCTTGCATAAGCAGAAAAGCTTTCCATATACCTTCTTTGACCCTCAGCATAAATAGTATTAAATGCTAATGAACTCTTTCCACTACCAGATACTCCAGTAATAACTATAAGATTATTTTTTTTAAACTTTAAATCTATATTTTTAAGATTATTTTCTCTAGCACCTAATATTTCTATATGATTTTTCATTAAAAAATTACTTTTTACAATAAAAGTCTATTAATGCATCATCTAAATTTTTATACAAAAATTTAAATTTTAAATTTTCAATTTTTTTAGAAGATACATTTTTGCCATTAAAAATTAAATTAGCTACTTCACCAAATAAAATTTTAATAATTATAGCTGGCGCTTTAACAAATGAAGGATATCTAATTACACCTAATTTTTTAGACAAACAATTGGTAAAATAACTATTACTAACTGGAATGGGAGAAACTGCATTTATAAATCCTCTAATATTATGATGTTTTTGACAAAATAAAATCATTCTAACCAAATCATCTATATGAATCCAACTCATTATCTGATTCCCACTTCCCAAAGGAACTCCTAATCCTAATTTAAAGATCGGAAATAATTTTTTTAAAATGCCTCCATGATTAGACAATACAATTCCTATTCTTAAAATTACTGTTCTGATTCCTAAAGATTTAAATTTAATGTTTTCTTCTTCCCAATCCTTAACAACCCGAGCTAAATAATCATCTTCAAATACACTCTCTTCCTTTTGGGGTTCTTTTGTATTTGATTTATAAATTGCTATAGCTGAAGCTGAGATAATATACTTAGGTAGAATTTCTAATTCTTTAATTTTACTAAATAATAATTGGGTGGTTTTAATTCTACTATTATAAATATTTAATTTTTGTTTTTTTGTCCATCTTTTTTTATCAATAGATTCTCCTACTAAATTGATAATAGTATCTAAATCATTTATTTGACTTAAATCCAATTTATTATTATCAGGATCCCAATTCATAAAATGAATTCCCTCTTTTATATGTGATTTTCTCCTAGTAAGAACAATGATGTTATATAAATCAAAATCTAATTGAGATATAAGTTTTTTTCCAATCAATCCAGTACCACCAGTAATTAAAATAGATTTCATATTATTGCAAATATTTATAATACGTAGTTGTAAATTTAATTATGCAATTAAATTCTTTTTTTAGAAATACAATTTTTTTAATTATTCTACCTTTAATTTCATTTAGTGAAAAAATTAAAATACCAAACATACTTTTTTCAAAAATAGAAATATCTAAACAAGAATTCAATGATTCAAAACATAATTCACAATTTTTTTCATGTCTAATTCCATTAAAAATTATAAACTATGAAGTAAAAAAATTTTACTCAGAATTAGGTTCATTAACAAAAGAAAAAAAAATATTAACGCATACAATAAAAAATAAAAATGAACAATTAAAACTGAGCAGTTTAATTATTAAAAAAAATAAACGATCCTTTATTTATATAACTGATATGAATGAGAAAGAAGAAAATAAATTAATTATAAGGAATTTACTGTTATCAATAAAAAAGATTCTAAAAAAAAGATACATCAATGATTATATAAAAGAAATTGAATCTGACATTAAAAAAATTGACAAAAAACAAAATAAATTAATTCGCAAAAATCCTAAATATTTAGAAAAAAACTCAATTTTTTTTTATAAACTATTTCAAAAAAATGAATCTAAAAAAGTAGATTTAAAAATATCATTAGAAAAATTATATGAAGAATTAGATGAGGCTAAAGCTGCGTATAATAATATATAAAATCAAATTAATTATTTATTTCAATCTTATTTAAGATACTCATAACAATTTCTCTCGTATTAACACCTTCAGCTTCAGCTTCGTAATTCAATATTATTCTATGATTTAATACATCGTATGCAATTTCTTTTACATCTTCAGGAGTTACATAATCTCTATTTTGAAAAAATGCATTAGCCTTAGATGCAAGGACAAGATTAATACTTGCTCTAGGAGAAGCTCCAAAAGAAATATAATTAGCTGCATCCTCAAGCCCAATAGATTTAGGATTTCTTGTTGCAAATACTATTTCTATTAAATACTTCTCTATAGACTCTGAAACAGAAACATTATTTATTTCATTTTTTATTGACGTTATATCTTTTTTTGTAAGAATGGTTTTTATTTTATTATTAAAATTTAAATCCGTCATTCTTCTCATTATTTTTAATTCTTCTTGTTTTGATGGATAATTAACGTTTAACTTCATCATAAATCTATCTTTTTGTGCTTCTGGTAGAGGGTATGTTCCTTCTTGATCAATAGGATTTTGAGTTGCCAAAACCAAAAATGGTTCGTCTAACTTGTATGTGTTATCACCTATTGTAACTTGTTTCTCCTGCATTGATTCTAAGAGCGCAGATTGAACTTTTGCTGGAGATCTATTAATTTCATCTGCTAAAATAATATTTGAAAATATTGGTCCTTTTTTTATTTCAAAAGCTGTTTTTCTCTGATTATAAATCATAGTTCCTATAACATCAGAAGGCAACAAATCAGGAGTAAATTGAATTCTTTTAAAATCAAGCTTCAATACATTAGCAAGAGTATTTACTGTAAGTGTTTTAGCTAGACCAGGGACACCCTCAAGAAGGATATGACCCTGAGTAAAAAGACCCATCATTAATCTTCTCACCATATTATGCTGACCTACAACAATTTTTCCTACCTCCTCAAATACATTTTGAATTTTATTATAATTTTTTGACATAAAAATAATTTTTGCAAATTTAACTATTAAATAACCTTAGAAATCGATAAAATGATGTAAAAAATTGTTAAAATAATAGAAAATTAAAATTTTATGATAATAAAAAAATACATTTCAAAAATTGAAAAATTTAAACCTAACAATAAATCTAAAAAAAGACTTCATAACATTATAGATAGAATTAATTCTTTAACTCAAAAAAGAAAATTAAATTTAGTATTTATCTGTAATCATAACTCCAGAAGAAGTCAATTTGCTCAATTTTGGGGAGAAATCTTAGCCATTCATTATAACAAACAAATTAATATCTATTCAGCAGGGATTATTAAGACAAAAGTATACTTCCAAGTTATAGGATCAATAAAAAGGATAGGGTTTAATGTTTCAAAAAAAAAATCATCTTATCAAATAAATTATAATAATCAAAAAATAAACCTTTCATCTAAACTACTAAAAGAAATTGAAAATATAAATTTTATTTCTATAATGACGTGTTCTGATACTGATGCTTCATGTCCAATTAATTTAAGGTCATCATTAAATTTAAAACTATATTTTCAGGATCCTAAAGTATATGATGGTACTTTTAATGAAGAGCAAAAATATGATGCTATTTGTTTAAAGATTGCTTCTGAACTAAACTATATTTTTAAAAATTTAATTTAATTCAGACGATCAGAGACGGGTTCATTTCTTTTAATAAAAATTGCTGTAAATAAAGAAAAAAATCCTACAAATAATAACCCCCAAGGACTAGATTTTAAAATACCAGATACCGTAGTTGAATTTTTTATTGCTTCTTCAATAGCTGGAATTGATGCATCTATTGTTTCTTGAGGAGCACCAAAATTCTCCATCATCTTAACACTTTCTTCAATTGATAAATCTGTCATTACTTGTGGTAAGTCTGGATCTATAACATTATATAACAAAATCTGAAAGCATATTCCAATTGCATATGATACAATCATTACCAAAATAGAATATTTTAAAGCATCGCCATACGACAAAATTCCGCCTATACTATTTCTATAAGTAATTCCAAGATATATTAATAAACCCACATTTATAATTAAACTTAAAATTCCAAACCACCACTTTACCATAAGTTCAATATTAATCATATAAGTTAGCATAGTCATAATAATAGAAACACCAGCAAGAATAATCCCACTTTTTAAGATTTCTTCTTTATAATTAATTGTATTTGATTCCATATTTATACGTTTTAATAAAATTAACAAATAATAATTATTGTTTTGTTTATTTTCAACACGAATAATTTAACTAATTTTTCATTCTTTCTCTTTTCGCTATCTCTTCAACTTTTTTATCTATATCATTAATTTCTTTAAATACAATTCTTAGCTTTTTTTCTAACTCTCTTAAAGCGGTCCTTGTTTCATCATCTAAATGATCAGATTTGTAAAGACTTAACAAATTATCTGCCGCTTTTGTTATTTTTTCTTTACTATCATCAACAAATCGATCAAATATTTCAAATTTATCTCTATTAATATCTTGATCTCCATAAATAAAACCTATTGTATTGTCACTCATTATTTTGAATTATGATTATAGTAATTTATTTATTGAATATATTTATATTATTCAAAAAAATAAAATAATATCAAAAAAATGATACTTAATCTAAAAAAAATATTTGTAATTATAACCCTTATCTTTTTAACTAATTACTCAGAATTATTAGCACAATCAATTCAATGGAATAATGATGAAAGTGGATTTTATAGAATTAAAGACAATGAATTAATACTTCATAGTACAAAAGGAGATAAAGAAATTATTATAATAAGTAAGAAAGATTTATCACCAGCCAATTCCACCCCTCTTAAACTAAGAGGATATCAATTTTCAATTGATAGAAGCAAAGCATTAATTTTTACTAATACAAAAAGAGTATGGAGATACAAAACAAAAGGAGATTATTGGGTTTTAGATTTAAATAACAAAAAATTAACAAAACTTGGAAAGGGGTTACCAAAAACTAGTTTAATGTTCGCAAAATTTTCTCCAGATGGAAACAATGTCGCTTATGTTAGTAAAGAAAATACAAATGAAAATAAAAGAAGAAATAGCACTACTAATGCAAATATTTTTATTGAAAATTTATCGAATAATCAAATTAAGAAACTCACAAGTTCAAATGGAACAAAAAAACTAATTAACGGAACTTTTGATTGGGCATATGAGGAAGAATTTAATTGTAGAGATGGATTCTTATTTAACAATTCTGGAACTAAAATTGCATTTTGGCAAATAGATGCAAACCAAGTTAGAGATTTTTATATGATAAATAATACTGATTCTATCTATTCATTTAATGTCCCGGTAGAATATCCAAAAGTTGGACAAAATCCTTCTCCTGCTAAAATTGGAATAATAGATTTAACAAATAATAACTCAATCACTTGGATAAAAATTCCAGGAGCACCTGATAATAATTATTTGCCAAGAATGACTTGGTCACCAAATGCTGATGAATTATTTATTCAACAACTTAACCATAAACAAAATCATAGTAAATTATTCATCGCAAACACATCAACAGGTTCAACAAAATTGCTGATGGAAGAAAAAGATAATGCTTGGGTTGATGTTAGAAGTTCTTGGCCAAATCAAGTTCAAGCTGGATGGAAATTTATTAATAAAGGAAAAGAATTTTTATATACTACTGAAAAAGACGGATGGTCACATGTTTATAGATTTAATATCAATACGAAAAAAGAGTATTTAGTTACAAAAGGAGAATATGATGTAATCCAATCTCTAGCAGTAGATGAAAAATCCAAACTACTATATTTTATTGCTTCTCCAAATAATGCAACTCAACGATATCTGTATAAAGTTAAGCTTGACGGAAAAGGAAAACTTGAAATAGTAACACCAAATGAATTAGAAGGATCACATAATTACCAAATTAGCCCTAAAGCAAATTTTGCTTTTCATAGTTTCTCAAATTACTACACAAAACCAATGAGTCAATTAATTCAACTTCCTTCACATAATTCTATAAATAAAGGAGAAAACATATCTGAAAAATTTGATCCTTCACTAAAAGATAATCATCCATTAAATTTCTTTCAAATTACTACAATTGATAATGTAACAATGGACGGATGGATTGTCAAACCAAAAAATATGGATCCAAATAAAAAATATCCTATTTTATTTTATTTTTATAGTGAACCAGCGGGGACAACAGCCATTAATCGATATGGTGTTGGAAACAATAAGCTTTATAATGGAGACTTGAGAGAAGACGGCTACGTATATGTATCCTTTGATGGCAGAGGAACTCCCTCACCTAAAGGAAGATCTTGGAGAAAAGCAATATATAGAAGCATAGGGAAAATAAACGTTAGAGATATGGGAATGGGAGCATTAGAAGTTTTTAAAAAATTTGATTTTATAGACACTACTAGAGTAGCTGTTCATGGATGGAGTGGTGGTGGTTCAGCTACCCTAAATTGTTTGTTTCAATACCCAAACATTTTTCATACTGGAATTGCAATTGCAGCAGTTACCAACCAACTCACATATGATAACATCTATCAAGAACGATACATGGGAATACCTTCAGAAACTAAACAAGATTTTATTGATGGCTCTCCAATAACACACGCAAAAAATTTTAAAGGAAACCTCTTGTATATGCATGGAACAGCAGATGATAACGTACACTATCAAAATGCAGAAATGCTTATAAACGAATTAATAAAACATAAAAAAGTATTTTATTTTATGGCTTATCCTAACAGATCGCATGGCATTCGAGAAAATAATGCTTATGCTCACGTTGCTATGATGTTCACAGATTTTTTAAGAAAAAATTGTCTTCCTGGTGGAAAATAATTTTATTACTTTAAGCTAGAATTAATTTGATTAATTTTTTCTTTTCCAGGACAAAGATCACTTTCAACCAATTTATTTAAAGGAGTATCAACAACATGTAGAATTTCTTTTAAATCCTTAGCTTTAGGATTTATATACAATAAACCAGTTAATACTTTCCCTTGTTGTTCTGATTGCTGAATTTTTTTTATTGCTTCAATTTTGTTTTCAGGATTATAATTTTTTGATATTTTTTGAAGAGATAATATTGATCCATCATGAAGTGATATATCAAGATTTTTTCCATGTTTATAACTTGCTGTAATCGTATTTCCAATTGTTACAAAATCCGTCATAGAAGCTACTGACTCATTATGCTCTCTTACATAATCATAACTTTTTGTTGAATGTTTATGGTTATTAAAAGTAACACAAGGTGAAATGACATCAATAAGAGAAAATCCTTTATGACGTAGAGCCGCTTTCATTAAAGGGATTAGTTGTTCTTTATCTCCAGAAAAACTTCTAGCAACAAAGCTTGCTCCAAGATGAATAGCCATTCCTGCTAAATCAATAGCTGGAAATAAATTGTCTTCGCCATATTTACTTTTTGATTTAATATCATTAGTAGCAGAAAACTGTCCTTTAGTAAGACCATAAGTCCCGTTATTTTCTATAATATACACAACATTTAATTGTCTTCTGACTGCATGCACAAATTGTCCCATACCAATTGATGCTGTATCGCCATCTCCAGAAACACCTAAATATGTTAATTCATGATTTGCAAGATTTGCTCCAGTTGCAATTGATGGCATACGACCATGGACAGAATTAAACCCATGTGATTGTTTTAAAAAATAACCTGGTGTTTTAGAAGAACATCCAATTCCAGATAATTTTGCTACTTGATGAGCAGCAATATTTAATTGAAAACAAGCTTCTATAATTGCAGCACTTATTGAATCATGACCACAACCAGCACAAAGTGTAGAAACAAGACCTTCATAGTCTCTCCTAGTAAGTCCCAATTTATTAATTTTGAGTCTTGGGTGATGGTTAACGGGTTTGGTTATATATGTCATATTATTATTTTTTCATTATTTCTTTAACTTCTTTTTCTGCCAAATAACTACTGATTTCTGTACTGATAAAATGAGCAGTTATTGGCATCCCATCAAAACAAAGAACTGAGATCATTTTATCTGGAGCAACATTTGCTTCAGCTAATATTAATTTTTTCATTTGAGCATCTCTATTTTGTTCAACAACAAAAATCATATCATGATTTTCTATAAAATCATGTACTGCTTTACCAAAAGGGAAAGCCCTTATTCTCATAGAGTCTAAAATGATTCCATCTGAAGACAACTCATCAAGAGCTTCAATCATTGAATAATCAGAGCTCCCAAAATAAATTACTCCTTTGGAATTATTAACTGACTTAATAATTGGTTTTGGAACTAATTTGGCTGCATTGTCATGCTTTTTTAATATTCTAGTCAAATTTCTTGCATTAACTTTTCCGTCTTCTGTATAGACAGCATATTCATCATGAGATGATCCTCTTGTAAAGTAAGCTCCTTTTTCTGAATGAGTTCCTGGATAAGTTCTGTAGGGAATCCCATCTCCATCTATATCCAGATATCTTCCAAATTTTTCCATACTATCTAAATCTTCTTTAGTTAATACTTTACCTCTATCAAACATATGCGTATCCTCCCATTTAAATTCTTTTGTAGTAAAATCATTCATTCCAATATCTAAATCTGAAAGAATAATTATGGGTGTTTGTAGCCGATCAGCTAAATCAAAAGCCATAACTGAAAATTCAAAACATTCCGTAGGATTAGAAGGAATGAGTAAAATGTGTTTTGTGTCACCGTGGGAAGCATAAGCACAACACAAAATATCGGATTGCTGAGTTCTTGTAGGCATTCCTGTTGAAGGTCCTCCTCTCTGAATATCAAATAAAACTGTAGGCACTTCCGCAAAATAAGCTAATCCAAGAAATTCAGACATCAGTGAAATACCAGGACCACTTGTCGCAGTAAAAGCTCTTGCTCCATTCCAGTTAGCACCAATAACCATTCCAATAGCAGCCAACTCATCTTCCGCTTGGACAATTGCAAACTTATTTTTTTGAGTTCTATCATCTACTCTCAATTTTTCACAATACTTTATAAATGATTCAGCTACAGAAGTGGATGGTGTAATTGGATACCAAGCACAAACAGTAGCGCCAGCATAAACACACCCTAATCCAGAAGCATCGTTTCCATTAGTAAGAATCATCCCTTTATTTTTATTTGACTTTCTAACTTTAATATCACATTGATTAGCAAGATTTGCTTTTGCATAATTGTATCCCATTTCTAATGCCTTAACATTTGGAACAATAAGTTTTTCTTTACTTTTAAATTTTTCTGATATTAAATCAACATATACGTCTATTCCCATACCTAATAAGTAAGCTAAAGCACCAACGTATACAATGTTTTTAAAAAGCAATCTTAATTGTGGATTTGAAAACTCACTGATACAAAGTTCAGTTAAGGGAATATCCAATACGTTTATATCATCCCTACCAAAATTTCTTTTCCATGAAGAATCATATAATAAATATCCTCCTGGTCTTATTTCGGCAACATCTTCAGCATATGATTGAGGATTCATAGCCACCGCTATATCAATTTCTTCTCTTCTTCCTAGGTAGCCTTTTTCTGTAACCCTGATTTCAAACCAAGTAGGTAATCCTTGAATATTTGATGGAAAAATATTTTTTGGACTTACAGGAACCCCTAATCTAAAAACCCCTTTTGCAAACATTTCATTAGCACTCGTAGAACCCGATCCATTAACATTTGCAAACTTAATTACAAATTCATTTATTGATTTTATTTTATGCATATTTAGGTTGATTATTTTTTATATCCATAGATGTACAGTTTGAATATGTACGAGACTCCTCATATAAGAAAGTTTGCATATCCCATGCTGCAGTAGGGCATCTTTCTGCACATAATCCACAGTGCACACACATATCCTCATCCTTAACCATTACTCTTTTAGTAGGTAGTTGTTCAGAGACTAATAAATCTTGATCTTTATTAGTTGCAGGAATTCTTAATTTTTTTCTTAATTCTTCTTCAGAATCATTTGCAATAAAATTTATAGTATCTGTCGGACATATATCAACACAAGCATCACATTCAATACACTTACTTTCTGTAAATACAGTTTGCACATCACAGTTAAGACACCGTTGAGCTTCTTCAAATGCTAGTTTTTCATCATATCCAAGTTCAACTTCAACTTTTAAATTTTTTAATGATACTTTTTGATCTGCATGAGGAACTAAAAATCTTTTATCTTGAGAAATATCATTATCATAAGACCATTCATGTACACCCATTTTTTGACTTACTAAATTAGTCATAGGATCTGGCCTATCAGTTAAATCTTTACCATTACAAAGTTTATCAATAGATATTGCTGCATAATGTCCATGAGCTACAGCCCAAATTATATTTTCTGGTCCCCAAGCTGCATCACCTCCAAAGAATATCTTTTCATGAGTTGACTGAAAAGTTATTTTATCTACAACAGGCATATCCCATTCGCCAAACTCTATTCCTATATCTCTTTCAATCCATTGATATGAGTTGTATTGTCCAATAGCAACTAAAACATCATCACATTCCATTATAATAGGTTTTTCTCCAGTTGGAATTAGTGATCTTTTACCATTTTTATCATATTCTGGTTTCACTTTTTCAAATTCCATACCAACTAATTTTCCTTTTTTAAGTAAAAATTTCTTTGGTACATGATTATCAATAATTGGAATACGTTCTTCCATAGCATCTTCTATTTCCCATTCTGAAGCTTTCATATCTTCAAAAGGACTTCTTACAATCACTTTAACATCTTCAGCACCAAGTCTCAGAGATGACCTACAGCAATCCATCGCAGTATTTCCACCTCCTAAAACAATAACTTTTTTACCAACCGAAGTTGTGTGCTCAAAAGCAATACTTGTTAACCAATCTATTCCTATATGGATATTTTTTTTTCCTTCTTCTCTACTATCTATAAAAAGATCTCTTCCTTTAGGAGCTCCAGTTCCAACAAATATTGCATCAAAATCTTCCTCTAATAATGATTTCATGCTTTTAATTTCAGAATTGAATCTAGTCTCAACCCCTAAATTTATAATTTGATTTACTTCTTCATCAAGAACTTCTACTGGAAGTCTGAAAGCAGGTATATTGGTTCTCATAAGACCTCCAGCTTGAGGATCTTTGTCAAACAACACTAGTTCATATCCTAAAGTAACTAAATCTCTAGCAACAGTTAATGATGCTGGTCCAGCACCAATAAGAGCGATTTTTTTACCATTCTTTTTTGGAGCTTTAGGTAACCGATCTCGAATATCACCTTTATGATCATAAGCCACTCTTTTTAACCTACAAATTGCAACAGGTTTTTCATGAGTTCTTGTTCTTCTACATGCTGGCTCACAAGGTCTATCACATGTCCTTCCTAAAATTCCAGGAAAAACATTAGAGTCCCAATTAATCATATAAGCATCCGCGTAATTACCTTGAGATATCTGTCTAATATATTCTGGAACAGGTGTGTGGGCAGGACAAGCATATTGACAGTCTACAACCTTATGGTAGTACTCAGGATCGGAAGTGTCGGTTACAGGCATATGATTATGTGTGGCCGCATTAATTAAACTTTTTGTTTCTAAATTTTTATTTTCTAATCTAGCTCTAGCAATATTTATTTTACTTTTAAATTGATCAACTATTGGCCATCTAAGTTTTTGGGCTTCATTAAGATCGTGCGTCTTTAAAGATTTCCTTAAATCAAAACCCAACTCTTTTTTAAGAGTTCGAGGAACAGCAACCTTTACCCACCAAGTATTATGTCTTTTAAATAAATATTTAGTATCCATAAATGTACCTTACACTTTAATCGGTTTAAATACAATTATATAGCAAAATAAAACAAATAACAATCGTATGGTACATATTTTTATTTTTTTTGTTTGTACCTTACATTTTTAAGGATTTTTAAAAGTATTGATAATAATATTAACGTATTATGTCATGTATGGTACAACATCTTAGAGCGAAGACATATCTATAACGAATCTAAACCTAACATCTTTATTAATTGTTCTTTCAAATGCTTCATTAATTTTAGATATTGGAATCATTTCAACCTCAGGATATATATTATTTTCATTGCAATAATTTATCATTTCTTGAGTTTCGACTATACTTCCAATAGATGAACCAATAATTCCTTTTCTTTTATCAATTAATGAAAAACTTGAAATAGCATGAGGTTCCATTGGCAATCCAACAGTCATTATTCTGCCATCAGTTTTTAGTAAAGAAAAAACCTGTGCCATATCCCTATTTGCAGATACAGTATCCAGAATATAATGGCAAGAGTTTTGAGCCTTAATTAATTGTTCTTTGTCTTTAACATTAACAAAGTTATGTGCTCCCATATTAATGGCATCTTGTTTTTTTGATTCTGAAGTACTAAAAACAGTAACTTCAGATCCCATAGAAACAGCAAATTTAACTCCCATATGACCAAGCCCTCCAAAACCAGTTATACCAACCTTATGCCCTTGTCCAACATTTAAATATCTAAGTGGGGAATAGGTTGTTATTCCTGCACACAGAAGAGGTGCTGCCTTCTTTTTTATCATCCCTTTAGGGATTCCAATAACATAGCTCTCTTTTACAACAATATTTTTTGAATAACCACCATAAGTAATTTTTTTAGTTCCGTATTCATATGAGTTATAAGTAAGAACTATCCCTTCCTCACAATAATGATCCATACTATCATTGCAATTATCACATTTACCACAAGAGTCTACATAAACACCAACACCGACTGAGTCTCCTATTTTAAATTTAGAAACAGAGTTCCCTATAGACTCAACAACTCCAATAATTTCATGTCCAGGAACCATAGGAAAAATTGAAGTATTATTCCATTCATTTCTAACCATATGTATATCAGAATGACAAACACCACAATATTCTATCTTAATCAAAACATCATCACTATTACATTCTCTTCTAATTATATTATAAGGTTCTAAGGGAGTTTTTTCAGATAATGCAGCGTATGATTTAACTTTGCTCATAAATTCTAATTTCATTGATTTATTAATTTATCAAATATCATTTAAATAAAACAAAATGAATAAATTATTAATTTTAATTCTAACACTTTTTATATCCGATTATGCGTTTGCTCAGATTTCAACAGACAGACCAGATCAAACTGAATCTTCTTTAGTTCTTCCCAAAGGAACTATACAAATCGAAAGCGGATTCGTAAGCAGAAAAAATGAATTAATATTTCCAAATACATTATTTAGAATAGGGATATCTAAAAAATTTGAATTTAGAATTAACACAAACTATATATTTAAAACGAATGAGTATGAAAATAAAATTTCCAATTTTTCTGATTTAGAAATAGGAACAAAAATTCAAATTTATAACTCTGAAACTTCTAAAACTAGCATTGCATTTCTTACACATTTATCTATTCCATCAGCAAATAAATATTATTCAAATAACACAACTGGCCTGCTAAGTAGAATATTAATTTCTCACGAATTAAATAATAATTTTGGTATAGGATATAATATAGGATATAATAAATTTAAAGATGAAGAAGGAGATATCGTCTATACAGTAGCTCTTGGAAAAGGCATTAATAATTGGGGTATTTATTGTGAATTATATGGAAATTTAAGTGATTCTCAATCAGATTTATATTTTGATGGAGGTTTAGTTTATCTATTAAAAGATAATTTACAACTTGACGTTTCATATGGTACTGGTATAAATAACACATCTAATTATTTTTCTGCAGGTGTGAGCTGGGCGTTTAATCTTTTTTAAATTGCTATAAATTATTTAATCTATTAAATGCCTTTCTGCTAAGAGCTTCATATTTTTTAATGTCACCTAATAAAATTAACTCATCATTATCAACAATTCTGTGAGTATAACTAGCCATTTTTCCAGTTTTAGTACAAACGGCATGAACTTTTGTTACATATTCAGCAATAGCTAAAAGATATGGTATTGGACCAAAAGGTTTTCCCTGATAATCCATATCAAGTCCAGCTACTATAACACGTTTTCCAGAGTTGGCTAACTCATTACAAACATCCACTATAGTATCATCAAAAAATTGTGCTTCATCAATACCAACTACATCAATATTTTCAGAAAGTTTAATTATTTTACTAGGATTATTTACAGGTTTAGATTTAATAGAATTAGCATCATGAGATGTGACTTTCTTTTTACTATATCTAGTATCATTCTTTGATTTAAATACTTTTACTTTTTGTTTAGCTAATTTAACTCTTCTTATTCTTCTTATTAATTCTTCCGTTTTTCCTGAAAACATTGAACCACAGATTACTTCAATCCATCCAGTTTTATCAGATTTATTAATAGATCTTTCTAAAAACATAACTTGTATTTTTATAAATATAAATAATCTTTAATAAGAGTTCCACCTAAATTCATTAATCTCTTTAATTACCTAAATGTGTTTATGAAATAAGTTTTTATCTTACCTTTAATACATTAAACAAAACCAGTTATTTAAGACTTAATAAGTATTCTTGAAAGCATTTCAAATCATCATACTATGCTTCTACAAATTTGGAAGTATTTTAAAAGAAAAAGGAGATGAGCTTTCAAACATCTCCCTTCAAGTACCCGGAGTGGGACTTGAACCCACACGGACTTTAAGGTCCACAGGATTTTAAGTCCTGCGTGTCTACCAATTCCACCATCCGGGCAAATTATACTTTGAGCGAGATATGGGATTCGAACCCACGACCCCAACCTTGGCAAGGTTGTGCTCTACCACTGAGCTAATCTCGCTTAATTCATAAAGGACTGCAAATTTATAATCCTATAACAAAAATCCCCTTTAAAAAATAGAAAAATTTATAACTTTATTTTTTATTCGATTTTAATATTTCTATCATTTCATTAAGTTTAACAAGAGCCTGTAAGGGATTAATTTCATTAATATTTACATCCGTCAAAATTTTTCTACATTTTTCAAACCTAGGATCAGGCGTTAGAAAAGTTAATTGTTTTTCTATTATTTTTTTAGAATCATTACCCTTTAAAGGTTCTTTCAAATTCTTTTTTTCTAACCTCTCAAGTAACTGATATGCTCGGAGTAATATTTGGTTAGGCATACCTGCAAGTTGAGCTACGTTTATACCAAAACTATGCTCACTGCCACCTGGAATAAGTTTTCGTAAAAAAATTATTTCATTATTAATTTCTTTTACAGAAACATTATAATTTTTTACTCTTGACAAATTAATTGACAATTGATTTAACTCATGGTAATGAGTCGCAAAAAGAGTTTTAGGTTTATATTTTTTGTGATTATGTAAAAACTCAACTATTGACCATGCAATTGAAACACCATCATATGTACTAGTTCCCCTACCTATTTCATCCATAAGGATAAGACTTCTATCACTTAAATTATTCATAATGCTGGAAGTTTCTAACATTTCAACCATAAAAGTAGATTCTCCTTTAGAAATATTATCAGAAGCTCCAACTCTAGTAAAAATCTTATCTATTATACCAATTTTTGCATATGCCGCAGGCACATAAGATCCTATTTGAATAAGAAGAACAATTAAAGCTGTTTGTCTTATAAGAGCTGATTTACCAGCCATATTTGGTCCAGTAATAATAATAATTTGTTGAGATTTATTATCTAGATACACATCATTAGGTATATACACTTCATCAGGCGGCAAAGATCTTTCAATAATAACATGTCTTCCTTTTTTAATATCTATGACATTATCATTAGAAATAGAGGGTAAACAAAATTTATACTCTACCGCAGAATTTGAAAAAGAAATTAAACAATCCACAAAGGCAATAGATAAAGAAGTTGATTGTAGTTTAGAAATATTTTTTGAAAGTTTATTAAGTAAATCATTATAAAGATTATTTTCTATAGAATAAATTTTTTCTTCAGCATTCAATATTTTTTCTTCATATTCTTTAAGCTCTTCTGTTATATATCGTTCAGAATTAACAAGAGTTTGTTTTCTAATCCATTCATCAGGAACTTTATCTTTATGGACATTAGTCACCTCCAAATAATATCCAAATATTTTATTATAGGCAATCTTCAAAGAAGAAATTCCCGTTTTTTTAATTTCATTATTTTGGATTTTAAGTAAAATGTTTTTCCCTGTTTTAGAAATATTCCTTAATTCATCAAGTTCATTATTATACCCTTCTTTAAATACTCTCCCATGAGCTAATAAAACTGGAGCGTCCTCATTAAGTGCGTTATCTATTTTTTTAATAACATCATCACAACAATCTAATTTTTGAGACCAATTACATAATGTCTTATTAGATGAATGTTTGATCAACATTTTTATTTCATTTATACATAAAAGAGAACTTTTTAAATTTATAAGTTCCCTTGGAGTAACACGAAATAAAGCCAACTTAGAAGTTATTCTTTCAATATCAAAAATTGATTTCAAAGAGTCAGAAACGTTTTTTCGAAGATCTTCATTTTTAATAAAATTTGTAACTATAGACTGCCTATAGTTTATCTCTTTTTTATCTAGTAAAGGAAAAAGAAGCCATTTACTCATAAGTCTTGAACCCATTGGTGTAAATGTTTTATCAATAATATCTTTTAATGTTATTGAATCGGCATGAAGGGGTACTATTAATTCTAAATTTCTAATAGTAAATTTATCTAGCCACATAAACTTATCATTTTCTATTCTAGATAGCGAAGTGATATGTCTTAAATTATTATGTTCTGTTAGTTCTAAATAAAACAACGTTGATCCAGCTGAAATTAATCCTTCTGTTTCTTTTTCAACTCCAAAACCTTTTAAATTTTTTACATTAAAAAAAGAAAGTAATTTATCATAAGAATAACCGATTTTATATACCCAATCATCGATAAAGAAAAAATTATTATCACTAAATTTTTCAAGAAAAAATTCTTTATCATTTTTTGAACATATAATTTCTGCAGGATAATAAGTATGAATTAATTTTTCTAGTTGATTATAGTCACAGTTTGTTAAACTAAATTCTCCAGTAGAAATATCGAAAAAAGAAATTCCATAAAGATCTTTATTTTTTGATATTGATGCTAAATAATTATTTTTTTTTGAATCAAGAACGTTATCATTAACTGAAACTCCTGGAGTAACTAATTCTGTAACACCTCTCTTTACAATGTTTTTTGTTTTCTTAGGATCTTCTAATTGATCACAAACAGCAACCCTACATCCTGCTTTAACCAATTTAGGAAGGTATTTCTCTAAAGAATGATGAGGGAATCCTGCAAGCTCAACTCCTGAAGCTGCTCCATTAGATCTTTTAGTTAAAACAATATCTAAAATTTTACTTGCCAATATTGCATCTGATCCAAAAGTCTCATAAAAATCTCCTACTCTAAACAATAATAATGCATCTGGATGTTTTGACTTTATCTCATTATATTGTCTCATCAAAGGCGTTTCTTGTTGCTTGATAGGATCTAACATTAAAAAAAATTAAGTAATTTTAAATTATAAATTTTTAGAGTTTTAAAGATGCTAAATGTAAATGATAAAAAAAAGTCATCTATTAAAAGAGATAAGGTTTTAAAGTATGCAAATAAAGAATTACCCGAATTTCCAAGAAATATCGCTGGATTAGAAGAATACTCTGATAATTGGAATTTTGAAAGTGCAGCACATCTTTTAAGAAGAACATGTTTTGGTCCCAAACTTTCAGAAATAAATCAAGCGATAACCCTAGGTCTAAATGAAAGCATAGATAAATTATTAAATGAAGAAGAGTTCACCCCTGATCCTCCACTAAATGATAGAGATGATGATGAAAATGCTCCTCCAATTGGTGAAACGTGGGTAAATATTCTTGAAAATAAAAACAATGATTTTAAACAAAAAAAATCCTATGAAGCATGGAGAATAAGTTTAATTCTTAATCAACCACATCAAAGTCCAACTAATGTCCCTTTTTCTATAAGAGAAAAGATGGTGTTATTTTGGCAAAATCATTTTGCTACAGAGGCAACAGTTGTTGGGGACTCTAGATATACATACTGGATGAACTACAGATTAAGAAAACACTTTATGGGAAATTTTAAAAATCTAGTTAAAGAAATAAATGTTGACGCCGCCATGCTTGTCTATCTTGGTGGTATTTACAATGTAAAAGAAGCACCTAACGAAAACTATGCAAGAGAATTATTTGAGCTTTTTACAATTGGTAAAGGACCTGTAGATGGAGAAGATAGCTACACATATTACACAGAAGAAGATATTATTCAGGCAGCAAAAGTCTTAACTGGCTGGTATGTAGAAGATGTGTTTTCTGGATCAGAAAGACAAAGGTTTGAAAAAGAAAACCACGATAAAACAACGAAAGTTTTTTCTGAAAAATTTAATAATAAATCTATTCAAAATAATTATGAAGATGAACACAAAGACCTAGTGGATATGATTTTTGAAAATGAAAGAACTTCTGAGTACATCTGTGAAAAAATTTATCGATGGTTTGTCTATTATGTAATAGATGAAGATGTGACATCTAAAATCATAAAGCCTTTAGCCAAAATACTAAGAGATAATAATTATGAAATAAAGCCTGTATTATCAAAATTATTTAGAAGTCAACATTTTTTTGAGATACACACAAGAGGTGCAATGATAAAATCACCATCTGATTTTAATTTAGGTGTCTTAAGACAAATTCCTTTTTCTGATACATCGAGTTTTGATTTTCGGAATCTCTACAAGTTCTGGAAAAACAGAGGATATGATATTTCAAATCAAGGACAAGATCTATTAGATAGTCCAAATGTTGCAGGATGGGCAGCATATTATCAAGATCCTCTCTATAATGAATTATGGATAAATGCCGTGACACTTCCCATGAGAACAAGGGATATAATTACATACTTTAGAGACAGCGGCATCAATGCAACTAGTGGTGAACCAGGAGCGCCAGAAGATGTAAGAATTTATGCCGAACCAATTAAATTTCTTGATGAAATAGAAAAACCTGATGATATCGATTTTATGGTTGAACTTTTTTGCAAGTGGCTATTTCCTGTTTACTCAGAAATTTCTGATGAGCAAAAAGAAGAATTTAAAAATATAGTAGTTGGTAATAATCCAAATATGTGGTATGACGAATACCATGCATACATAAACAATCCAACTGATGAAGCAAAAACCGCAATCAACAAAAAACTTAAAACCCTACTTAAAGAAATGTGTTTAATGCCAGAAAATCATCTAAGTTAATATGAAAAGAAGAGACTTTTTAAAATCATCAGTTCCTCTTGCCTCTATTCCATTATATGTTGGAGGAATGCCAATAAGTGTTCTTGCTGAAACATCAAATATGAGGGCACTTACTAATGCTGGTTGTCCTACTGACAGAGTGTTGGTATTAGTTTTTTTAGATGGAGGAAATGACGGTATTAATACACTAATACCTATTGATCAATATGATATTTTAATGAGAGATGGTAGTGGTGGTGACTCAGAGCCAGCAAGAAGACCTGATCTCATGGTACCCGAAAATTCCATTCATAAAATAAGTGATAATGATGGGTTTCATCCAGGAATGGAAGAATTTAAAAATTTATATACTGAAAAAAAGCTAGGAATTATTAGAAACGCAGGATATCCAAATCCTAATAAATCTCATTTTCGTTCAACTGATATATGGAACACAGGATCTTCTTCCGAAGAATATATTTCAAGTGGTTGGTTAGGAAGACATTTAAGTAAAGATCACCCGAATTATCCTGAAAACTATCCTAATGAAAATTTTCCAGATCCTTTAGCTTTAACCATTGGAAGAACGACTTCTCATACATGTCAAGGTCCCATAATGAATATGGGTATAGCAGTCAACAATCTAAGTTCATTTATTGATGTAAAGGAAGGAGATGGAGAAACCCCAGACACTCCTTATGGGCATGAACTTGCTTACATTAGAAAAGCTTCTAAATTGACTAATGATTATTTAGATAGTATTGAAGAAGCAGCAAATAAAGGAAGAAATTCTAGTAAAGCCTATCCTGAGAGAACAGCCTCTGGCCTTGCCAACCAACTTGAAACAGTAGCTAAATTAATTGATGGTGGGCTCCAAACTAGAATATATGTTGTAAGAATTGGTGGTTTCGATACACATGATAATCAAGTTAAAGATGGTCCAGAAAATGGTCAACATGCTTATTTATTGGACTCACTTTCCAAATCAATAGCGGCTTTTCAGTCAGATATTATTGAAAAAGGCCTAGAAGAAAGGGTATTAACAATGACTTATTCTGAATTTGGAAGAAGAATTTTTCAAAATAGGTCATATGGCACAGATCATGGAGAAGCAGCTCCAATGTTTTTTATCAGCCCTTTCGTAAATCCTGAACCTATTGGGAAAATGCCAACTTTAGCACTTGTAGATAATATTGAGTGGGAGTATGATTTTAGATCGGCTTATGGTTCTATATTAATGGACTGGTTTTGTGTGGAAGAATCAACTATAAAATCAATTCTTTATGAAAATTTTAAATACATTCCAATTTTACTAGGAACCATTACAAGTAATGGAGAAATCATAAAACAAGCTGAGAATATAAAATCCTTCCCTAATCCATTTAAAGATTGGATTACTTTAGAAATAAAAATTGATAATGGGCCGGTAAGATTATACTTGATTGATAGCAATGGAAGATTAATTAAAGAGATTATAAACAAAAACTTAACTTCTGGAATACATAGAATAAGGTATAATGCAAGTAAATTAAAAAATGGACTTTATTTTATAAAACTTCAAAATAATAAATCACAATTTAGTAGGTCAATAATCAAATACAACTAAATCTCTATTAATAAGATGAAAAAAATTAAAAATGAAGACCTCAATAGGTTATCTATAAAAGAGTATAAAAATTCAAAGAAAATTCCTGTATGCATAATATTAGATAATGTAAGAAGTCTCAATAATATTGGATCATGCTTTAGAACTGCAGATGCTTTTTTAATAAAAAAAATGTATTTGACAGGATTTACGGCAAAACCTCCTAGTCGAGATATTGAAAGAACTGCTTTAGGTGCTACAGATTCTGTTGAATGGGAACATGTTAAGGAAATAAAAAAGTTAATCATTCAACTAAAAAAAGAAGGGTGGAAAATAATATTAGTGGAACAAACAGACAAAAGCATTGATTTAAAAGATTTTAAACCGTTTTTTTCTGAAAAATATGTTTTTATTTTTGGCAATGAAGTTTTTGGAGTATCTGAAGATGCTTTAAAAGAAGCAAATGCAGCTTTAGAAATTCCTCAATTTGGAACCAAACATTCTTTTAATATTAGCATATCCATAGGAATAATTTTATGGGATTATCATATTAAAACAAATATTAAATAGGCTCACACATTAGTGGTAATTTTTTCTCGAATAAATTTTTAATCTCAATTAAAAAACTTTTATCACAAGCAACCGTTCTACCATCAATTTCTGTAACAGGAGTGATTTCACCATTTGTTCCAGTAGCAAAAACAAGATCAGCATTAATAAACTCAGCTAACGACATATCTCTTTCTAAAATAGAAATATTATTTTCTTTAAAAAGTAAAATAAAAGTTTCTCTTGTTATACCAGGCAAACAAGCATGAGCAAAAGGTGTAAAAACTTTTTTGTTTTTTACCATAAATAAATTTGTATCATTTAATTCAGCCACAAATCCCCTGTCATCTAACATAACAGCAGCATCATAGCCTGAAATGTTAGCTTGAATTTTAGCAACAACAAGACTCATCATATTGTTATGGTGAATTTTAGAATCTAAATACTGTGGAATACTTCTTCTTATTGATGAACTAATAGCTCTTATTCCAGAAGAAAAATTATTTATTTTTTTCTTCCATTCAGCCAATACAATCAAAGAACAACCACTTTGATTTAACCTAGAGTCCATTCCTGATGTAATTTTTTCTCCTCGTGTTAGTGTCAATCTTATATGGGTGTCATCGCTCATTTCATTAGCTTCTAATGTTTTTTTAATCGCATCTTTTATAAATTCTTTTGAGGGAATTTTTTCATATGCTAATGCATGAGCACCCTCTATTAGTCTAGATAAATGCTTATCTAAACATACAATTCCTTGAGGATATACTCTTAATCCCTCCCATACACCATCACCATTCTGAACTATACTATCAAAAACAGACACCTTTGCTTTATCTCGATGTAATAATTCTCCATTTACATATACTAATATATCTTTATTTCTAGGATTGTATTTCTGTAACATTTTATATTTGAATTGATTTTTCTGTTAATTTATTATAATATTTTAAAGCTTCAAAATAAAGTTCTCTACAATGAAGGGGAAGTTCTCTACTGCTTGTCTTTTGTTTTTTAAATCCTGTTGACCTATGAGCGTTTTTATACCAATACTCTGCCCATACTCCATCCTCTTTAATACCCCCTTCAGACCAACTAAGCATATCATCATAAAAATGTATATTTAATTTATCACACAAATTCTTTAGCAATAATTCTGGATTTTTCAATATTTCTACAGAATCTAAAACAAGCGGAAAAGAATCATTGGTTTTTTTAATCAAATTATACAACTCCCATGATTTTTTTAAACCTATATCATTCATAGTTGGGTTTTTAATTACCCGAGCATAAGAAGCTATAAGTTGTTTTGGATCTCTTATTAAAAATAAGTTTATCATTTTATCTAAAAAATAAAAATCCATTTGTTGGTGATGATGAGCCATATTTTTTAAAAACAAAATCTCACAATCGGTATTAGAAAAAACATCTTCTAATATTTCATTAATATTTGCAGACATCGTTTCCAATGTTTCTTTTCTTCCCGGATGCGATATTCCTGTTGATAAAAGATAATGTGCATAAAAGGGCTCATCAACAACTTTTGTGTCCGGTCTTTGTGCAAAAGAATACATAAGCGCTGTCGATAAATTTCTTGGTCCGGAAATTAAATTTATAATCTTCATAGCATTAATAATAAAAACAAATTCAACATTTAATAAGACCATTAAGGACAACATAAATTTACAAATAACAATAGAAAATATATTGGGATATCAAGATATTATTAATTTATTAAATAATCAGGAAGAAAATATTCTTTAAATTTGTTCTTTAAATTTTAATCTCTTATGAAACTAAAACTCCTATTATTTCTATCTATATTTTGTATATTATCATGTGATGATGGTAGTGATTTAATGCCTCTTGAAGCCATGATTGTAACTAATCTATATGCTCCAGAGTATATCGGTAACGAACCCAACCAACAATCAGCAAATTTTATTAAATTTAGTTTTAAAGAACAAACAACTACCGAAGGAGACAACTGGGATATAGCATTTAGAGGAACGGAAATACTAGTAAACGGAGGCTTTTCTGGAGCTAATGATGAACCAACAAGAACTGGCTTAGGTGCTGGTTATATTACCATAGGTAATTATGGTGGTATTAAATCTGTCAATGAAAATTTACTTAATCAAGACTCACAAACACAAAAAGCTATTCCAAGTACTAACGGAGGATGGTATGAAATTAACAATAATGCAATTTTTCCATATTCAGACAAAACTTTAGTTTTTAGAACACATAACAGCAGATATGCTAAAGTAAAAATTCTAAGTTTTTACAAAGATGCTCCAGAGAACATAAGTCCATTTTCAAGTAAACCAGAGTATTATACCTTCTCTTATACTTATCAACCCAATGAAAATATAACTACGTTTTAAATCAAAATCTGAAAATTAATTAATTTGGGTCTAAAAAAACTCTTTTTATTTAGAATTATTCTAAATATATAATACAGTTACAACTCTATTTAGAATAAATCTAAATAATCTAAGGCTTAAAATTACAATAAATAAAGTTTATTCTGTATCCAGAAGACCAGCTGGCTTAAGACCTGGCTTACCAAGGACATTTACAGCAGGGATTAAGTGTAATTTTTAAAATTTTAATCAATCCATTCAGCAATAAATAAATTAGTGTCTCTGGTATCTCCATTATTTCTATTTGAAGAAAATGCTAATTTTTTACCATCATTAGAAAAAACAGGAAAAGCATCAAAGGTTTCGCCATGAGTAATTCTTGTTAAATTTTTTCCATCTATATCAATCATATATAAATTAAAAGGAAATCCTCTTTCAGCTTCAAAGTTTGAAGAAAAAAGAATCTTTTTTCCAGAAGGATGAAAAAAAGGACTCCAATTAGCATTACCAAGATCCGTCAATTGCTTTAAGTTACCACCATCTGCATCACAAAGATAAAGTTCCATTTCTGTTGGTTGAACCAACCCTTGAGACAATAAAGATTTATACTCATCAACTTCTTCTTTAGTTTTAGGTCGAGATGATCTAAAAATAATTTTAGTTCCATCAGGAGAAAAGAAAGCTCCTCCATCATAACCAAGTTGATTAGTGATTTGTTTAATGTCACTACCATCAAGATTCATGATATGCAATTCTAAGTCCCCACTTCTTGTAGAAGTAAAAACGATTTTATCTCCTAAAGGTGAAATTGTTGCCTCTGCGTCATACCCCCATTCAGAAGTTAGCTGATTCACAATATTACCATCCAAATCTGAAACAAAAATATCATATGAATCATAGATAGGCCAAACATATTTACCCTCTACTCTTAAAGGAGTCTCAGGACAATTTTCATCACCAAGATGAGTAGAAGCATATAAAAAATATTTGCCATCAGGAAAAAAATATGCACATGTGGTTCTTCCCATTCCCGTACTAACCATTTGAGGGATATTATCATTATACACATCATTATAATTCATAATAAACATTTGATCACAGTCAACATTCCATTTATTAAAATTAGACTGAAAGATTAATTTTTTATCATCAAAACTCCAATAAGCTTCCGCATTATCTCCACCAAAAGTTACCTGCCTAAGAGATTTAAAATTTTTTTCGTCCGAATAAATCAAAGCTTCACTATTTTCATTTAAAAATTCCGTTTTTGAATCATTCCTAACATTATTACATCCAACAAAATTCAAAATAAAAAAAAGAATCAATGCGTTTTTCATAACCAATCTTTAAGTATTTTTGCCAAAAATAAATCAGAAAAAATGAAACTTTTAAAGTATTTGTTGTTTTTTATTTTAGTAATCAGCTGTAAACAAAAAACTCCATATCAAAACCACATAAAAGATGATGTGATCTTTCTTTCAAGTGATAGCTTAGAAGGTAGAGAAACTGGGACACAAGGAGAAATAAAAGCTGGAGAATATATAAAAAAAAGATTTATCCAAATAGGATTACAACCTTTAGAAAACAACAATTATTTTCAAAATTTTAATTTTAAACCAAAAACAAACCCACATCAAGAAATATCATTCTCTAACCCAAAAAATGATAGCATCATTACAGGAAAAAACATAATTGGATACATTAACAACCAAGCAAAAAACACCATAATCATTGGAGCTCATTATGATCATCTAGGATACGGCAAAGAAAATTCTCTACATAGAGGTAAAAAAAATCTAATTCATAATGGTGCCGATGATAATGCAAGCGGTGTTGCAATGATGATAGACCTAGCTAGTAAACTTAGAGTTACAAACAAAAACAACAATTATTTATTTATTGCTTTTTCCGGAGAAGAAATTGGACTGCTTGGATCAAATTACTATACAAAAAATGCTATAATCGAAATGTCAAACATAAATTATATGATTAATATGGATATGGTGGGCAGATTGAATAAAGATACAGCTCTAGCTATATACGGATTAGGTACTTCTCCAATTTTTAAACAAACTATTAATGCAAATAATACAAAATTTAAAATAATTCAAAAAGAATCAGGCGTTGGTCCATCAGATCATACTTCTTTTTATTTAAATGATATACCAGTTCTTCATTTTTTTACAGGCCAACATGAAGACTATCATAAACCATCAGATGATTATGATAAAATAAATTTTGAAGGAATGGATATAATTTCTAATTATATTTTTGATATAATATCTGATTTAAATGACAATGAAAAATTGTCATTTACAAAAACAATAAATGAAAGTGAGGGGGTTCCAAAATTTAAAGTTTCTCTTGGTGTTGTTCCTGATTATTTATTTGATGGTGAAGGAATGAGAATCGATGGAGTAACTGAAAATCGTCCAGCTCAAATTGCAGGGTTACTAAAAGGTGATGTTGTAATAAAAATAGGTGAATATGATGTAAAAAATATGATGGGATACATGAAAGCATTATCAAAATTTGAAAAGGGAAACACAACTACAGTTAGTATAAACAGAAAAGGAGATAAAATAATAAAAAAGATTACTTTCTAATTGTATTATTTAAAAAAATTCTTACACACAGGATCAAAATAAATTAAATCGATTTTTTTAAAATCAATAAAAATTTCTTCATTTTCATTAATGCTTTTATTGGAAAAAAAATGCCATATTTCATTCTTATATCTACCTTTAATTTTATATTCTCGTCCCTGAAAAAAACATTTTTCTATTTTAATTTTATGATTAGACTTCTTTACTACCTCAACTTTTTCTGGTCTCACATAATAAGTTTTACTACCAACAAATAGCTTATTCATATAACCAAGAATCATAGCGCAATAGCAATTTATCGGTTCACAATACATTTTTTCTGGTTTATCATATTGTTGAATAATTCCAGCCTTAAAGATTAATATTTTGTCTGCAATATTAAGAGAATCATTAATGTCATGAGTAACTAATATCGTTGTTGTATTTGTTTCTTTTATAATTTTATAAATTTCCTCTCTCATAGATTGTTTAATAGCCGAATCAAGATTGCTAAAAGGTTCGTCCAACAATAAAAGTTCAGGCTCTCTTATTAATGCTCTAGCAACGCATGTCCTTTGTTGCTCTCCTCCTGATAATTCATGAGGATACCTAGAAACAAAATATTTTAGACCTGTAAGAGAAAGTATATAATCTAAATTTTTATGATATTTTTTGTCAAGATTAAAAACTATATTCTCTTCCAAATTAAGATGAGGGAATAAAGGGTAATCTTGAAAAACAAAACCAATTTTTCTGTCCTGAGGCTTAACAAAAATACCCTTATCATTAAGAACCACACTATTTAATAAAATAGATCCTGAATTTATTTTTTCTAAACCAGCTATACATTTAAGAAATGTGGTTTTACCGGAACCGCTTTCTCCCAAAAAAGAAATAATTTCTCCTTTTTTTACTGAAAATCCCAATTTTCTTATTATAGGCAGTTCTTTATTATAATACTTTACTAAATTTTTTACTTCAAGATACATTTAGCTGCTTATTAATTACATTCTTTAAAAATAACAATAACATACTTCCGATGATAATTATAGAAAGAGAATATGCACTTGATAATGGTAACATTTCTTCTATAGCAAATTCATATGTTTGTGTTGCTAGTGTATCAAAATTAAATGGTCTTAAAATCAATGTTATAGGAAGCTCTTTCATAATATCAATAAATGTTACTATAAATGCACTTATAAGTGCAAACTTGTTTATTGGAAGATGAATTTTTTGAAGAAGTTTAAATGGTCCTAATCCTAAATTTTTTCCTGTATCATCATATGATTCCGGGTGTTTTTCAAGACTCGATTTAATAGGAGACTTTCCTACTGCTAGAAATCTTATCACATAAGCATAAATCAAAACATAAAACGAACCTATTAAAGAAATCGAGAAAAAAGAATCAATAATATTACTAAATAGCATTATCAAACCAAGCCCTATAACAGCCCCAGGAATAGCGTAACCCAATGAAATAAATTGACTAATAATAGTATTAATTTTTGTTTTTGAAATTTTTTCAATAAACAAAAAGAAAAGAGCCACAATTATTATAATAAAAGAAGATAAAGAAGAAACAAAAATTGTGTTAAAAGAAAGTGTAAAAAGTCGAACAAAATCTATGCTTAAATAAGTTTGAAAAACATTATTGATTATAAAAATTAAAGGAATAAAAAATCCCAAAATAAATGGAATAGAACAAACTAAATGAATGAATAATAATTTGTCTTTATTAACATAAAGTAGTCTTTGAATTGGTGAATTGGTTTCATAAAAAAATTTTGTTTTAGAGGATGATATTTTTTCCAAAACAAAAAAGAAAAAAACAACTAATAATAATAAACAAGCTAATTGTATTGCTGTACCTATATCTCCTAAAGAGAACCAAGCTTTAAATATACCTGTTGTGTATGTGTTTATCCCAAAATATTTAACGGCCCCATATTCATTTAAAACCTCCATGAAAACGAGAAATAATCCAGAAAAAATTGCAGGCCTTGATAAAGGCAAAATGATTTTATAAAAAATTTTAATCGTAGAAAGACCTAAACTTTTTGATAAGTCAATATAACTTGATCCCAGTAAACTAAAAGCAACTCTTGCAGCGGTATACACATATGGATAAAGAGCTAAGCCTAACAAAATTCCTAATGTTTCTATTTGCAAATAATCTATGTTAAAATAGGTTGCCAACCAAGGAAAATTGTTTCTCAAAAAAGATTGAACCGGTCCAGTAAAACTTAAAATATCAATATAAGTAAATGCCATTATGTATGATGGTATTGCTAAAGGCAAAAAGAGGACCAAGTCATAAAAATTTCTACCAATAAACCTATAATTACTAATAATCCATGCGGGGAATAAACCAAACAACAAAGTGAATAGAGAAGTTATAAGTATTAAATAAAAAGTATTAAAAGTATAATCAATTAAAACCGTTTCCCATAAGTAGGAAAAGTTTTTTCCTGGATCAGAAAATAACTTTATAAAAAGTGTGGCAATCGGAAGTAATAACAAAAGAGCAATAAATAAACTTCCTACAATCCATCTTTTGTTTTCTACAATAAAATAATTTTTTATTATTTCCAACCTGTCTTATCAAAAATTAAGATAGCGTCTTCTCTATATTTACCTAATAAATTTAAATCTAAATTATCTGATTTAAACTTTCCCCAATTTTTAACAATATCTGCTGGTTCAACTTTAGGATTAACTGGATACTCATAGCTATTATTAACATACACTTTTTGAGCTTCTTCTCCCGTTAAATACTCAATTAATTTTATTGCGTTCTCTTTATTGGGAGAATATTTTGTCAATCCTATACCAGAAATATTTATATGACTACCTCTACCCCCTTCTTCTTGATTAGGAAAAAAAACAGACACGGCATTTCCTGCTTTTAATTCTTCTTCTTTTTCTGATGACAAAAGAAGACCTATATAATAAGAATTAACAATAGCGATATCACCTTGCCCCGCAACAATTGCTTTAACCTGATCCCTGTCACTACCTTTAGGATTTCTTGCAAAATTATTAACTAAACCTAAAGACCATGCTTCAGCAGAATCAGATCCAAGATTTGCGACCATTGATGACATAAGTGCCTGATTATAAGCGTTTGAAGATGACCTGACCAATAAACGATTTTTCCATTTTGGGTTAGCTAAATCTTCATAAGTGCTTAGTTCCGAAGGATCAACTCTATCATTACTATACACAACAATTCTTGCTCTATAAGTAATAGGGACCCAATATCCATTTTTATCCTCAAATTCATCTTTTATATTTTCTTTTATTTCTGGTGTAGAAACTTTTTGTAAAAGAGACAGCTCCTTAGCTTTAAATAATTTTCCAGCATCCACAGTAATAAATAAATCAGCTGGAGTGTACTCTCTTTCATTTTTAAGACGTTCGATTAATTCATCCGCATTAGCTTTAACAACATTAATTTTAATACCAGTTAGTTTTTCAAAATTTTTATATTGAATTTCGTCTACAGAATAATGTCTTTGACTATAAATATTTATTTCATTAGATATTTTATTGGTTGGAGAACAACTCACATACAATACTAAAACTAAAAATATATAATAATGTTTGTTCATATTTTTCTTATTTAGATTTATTCTAAACTGCAAGTAATAATAATAATATCAAAAAAACAAAAAGATGTCCAACTATAATATGATAGGTTTTTTGAAGGCATAAAATTTATTTATGTGTAATTTTGTGGTGAAAATGAAAAAAAGAATCGAAAAAGACACATTAGGCTCAATTGATGTTCCTCTCGATAAATACTGGGGGGCACAAACACAAAGATCCTTACAAAACTTTGATATAGGATTTGAAAAAATGCCTTGGGAAATCATTGAAAGTTTTGCTGTTCTTAAAATGGCTGCAGCCGAAACTAATTATGATTTAAATATACTGAAAAAAGAAAAAATGAAATTGATTATTTCTGTCTGTGAAGAAATTCTGGATGGAGAATTAAGTGATCATTTTCCTCTTTCAGTATGGCAAACCGGATCTGGAACACAAACCAATATGAATGTTAATGAAGTGATATCAAACAGGGCTCACGTAGCAACTGGAGGTAAACTTACTGACAACAAAAAAATTATACACCCTAATGATGATGTTAATAAATCACAATCATCAAATGATACTTTTCCAACAGCAATGAATATGGCTAGTTACCACATTTTAAAAAGTTTTACATTAATTCAAGTTGAGGGCTTACACAAAGAATTATTAAAAAAAGTTAATGAATTTAAAAATATTGTAAAAATTGGAAGAACTCATTTTATGGACGCTATACCGCTTACTTTAGGAATGGAATTTAGTGGATATGCTTCGCAACTTGAACATGGAATCACAACACTCAAAGAATCTTTTAATCATCTCTCTGAATTAGCACTAGGTGGAACAGCAGTGGGAACTGGATTAAATACTCCAAAAGGTTATTCTAAATTAGTTGCTAAAAAAATATCTGAAATAACTGGATATAAATTTAAAACAGCAAATAATAAATTTGAAGCATTAGCAGCAAACGACGCAATGGTAAAAGCGTCTGGAGCATTAAAAGCTTTAGCCGTTTCTCTAATGAAAATAGCCAATGATATTAGGATGCTTTCTTCTGGACCAAGAAGTGGTATAGGAGAAATCCATTTACCAGAAAATGAACCTGGATCTTCAATTATGCCAGGAAAAGTAAATCCAACTCAATGTGAAGCTATGACAATGGTTTGCGCTCAAGTTATTGGAAATGATGTTGCTGTTAGTATAGGAGGGATGAATGGTCAATTTGAATTAAATGTTTATAAGCCAATGATTGTTCATAACGTCTTAAATTCAGCTAGACTCATAGGTGATGCTTGCTCTTCCTTTAATTTAAATTGTGTGAAAGGAATAAAAGCTAATAAAGAGATAATTCAAGAAAAAGTTGAAAAATCACTAATGTTGATTACCGCTCTTAATACTCACATAGGTTATGAAAATGCAACAAAAATTGCTCAAAAAGCACATAAAGAGGGAAGCACACTAAAAGAAGCTGCCTTAAAACTAAAGTTAGTTTCTGCGTCAGATTTTGACAAATGGGTTAATCCTAAAAAGATGATTGGTTAATTGGGATTGATGATACCCTATAAGACTTTAGAAGAAATTGAATTAGTTAGAGAAAGTGCACAACTAGTTTCAAAAACATTAGGTGAATTAAAAAATTATATTGTTCCTGGAGCGCTTCCTATTGACCTTGATAAAATTGCCGAAACATTTATTAAAGATCATAAAGCTATTCCTGGTTTTTTAGGTCTCTATGATTTTCCAAACTCACTTTGTATATCTATAAATGAAGAAGTTGTCCATGGAATTCCAGGAAACAAACCATTACAAAATGGAGATATAATTTCAATTGATTGTGGTGTTTTAAAAAATAATTATTATGGTGATAACGCATACACCTATGAAGTAGGAAAAGTGAGCAATGAAATAAAGAAATTATTAAAAGTTACTAAAGAATCTCTCTACAGAGGAATAAAAAAATTAAAAGTAGGAAACAAAATTGGAGATGTAAGTCATGAAATTCAATCCTATACAGAAAGTTTTGGGTATGGTGTTGTTAGAGAATTAGTTGGACACGGTCTTGGTAAAAATATGCACGAAGATCCGGAAATACCAAATTACGGATTAAAAAATACTGGACCAAAAATTCAAAATGGACTTGTTGTTGCTGTTGAACCAATGATAAACTTAGGTACTAAAGACATTCTTCAACTTAATGATGGGTGGACCGTAATAACTAAAGACAAAAAACCTTCAGCTCATTTTGAACATAATGTTGCAGTAATAAATGGTGAGCCAAATATATTATCAACTTTTGACTACATAGAATCTATACATTAGAGGTAAGTTTTAAAATATCATCTAAATATTTTCTGTTGTTTGAAAGTCTAGGAATCTTATTTTGTCCTCCCAACATATTCTTTTTCTTTAACCATTTGTCAAATGTACCCAAATGTAATATTTTAATTTGAGGTATTTCTAAAGCAAGGTCCTTATATCTTTTTGCCTCATAATCTGAATTTAAATTTTTTAATTCTGTATCTAAAGAATGCGCAAAATCTTTGAGATTTTTTGGTGGAGAAAAAAATTCTATAAACCATTCATGTCTTCCTTTATTATTACCAGAAATATAAACCGGACCAGCGGTATAATTATAAAATGAAGCGTTGTGTTTTTTACACGCCAATTCCATGGCAGTATCTGCATTTTCAATAATTAATTCTTCTCCAAAAGCATTAATAAAATGTTTTGTTCTTCCTGAAATTTTAATTTTATATGGATTAACAGAGTAAAATCTAATTGTATCTCCTATTCTATACCTCCACAACCCTGAATTTGTGGTAATTATTAATGCGTAATTTGATCCAACATTTACATTGGATAAATCAACCACTTCTTTAGTTTCTATATTTTCAAACTCATAAAAAATTCCATGATCAGTAAATAAAAGCATTTCTTCTTTTCTTGGATTATCCTGAACAGCAAAAAATCCTTCAGAAGCATTATATGTTTCCAAATATCTCATTCTATTTGATGGTATTAATTCTTTAAACAAATCTTTATATGGTTTAAAAGAAACCGCTCCATGTATAAACAATTCTAGATTTGGCCAAACTTCTAATATGTTTTGTGATTTTGTTATTTTTAAAATTTCCTTAATCAAAACTATAGTCCAAGTAGGAACCCCTGAAATATTTGTAATGTTTTGCTTAGAGGTTATTAAGGCCATTTTCCTTAATTTATTTTCCCACTCAGGCATCATTGCAACATCTAAACTTGGAGTGCTAAATAACCGTGCCCAAAAAGGAAGATTCTTCAGCAAAACAGCAGAAATATCCCCAGTAAATAATCTCTCAGCATTACCAATTGGGTTAATTTGTTTACTTCCCCCTAAAGCCAAAGATTTTCCATCAAATAAATTTGAAGAATTATAGTTACTTAAATAAATAGAAAGCATATCAATCCCAGCTTTGTAATGCCCTTGATTTAATGCCGTTTGTGAAACGGGTATAAATTTACTTTTATCATTTGTGGTGCCCGAAGATTTAGCGAACCATTTTATTTTTTCGGGCCACAACACATTTTCTTCTCCAAATAAGACTTTTTTTATTTCTGGATAAAATTCTTCATAATTGACAATAGGAACCGATTCAGAAAAATCCTTATAATTAATAAGATTATTAAAACCGTATCTTATTCCATAAGAAGTTTTTTTAGAAAACAAAAGAAGCTTTTTTAATACTTTTTTTTGAAGATCTATAGGGTTTTTTCGAAAATTATCAACTCTTCTGTTTCTAAAGCTTAAGTATAATTTAGCTCCTGATGTGAACATCCCCATTATTATAATTTACTTTTCAACTTGAAATGTTTCCCTAAATACAATTTTCTAACTTGATCATCTGAGGCAAGCTCTTCAGAAGTGCCAGATTTTAAAAGACGCCCTTCAAACATTAAATATGATCGATCTGTAATAAATAAAGTTTCTCCAACATTATGATCGGTTATTAATATTCCTATGTTTTTTTGTTTTAACTTATAAACTATACTTTGAATTTCTTCTACCGCAATTGGATCTACTCCAGCAAAAGGCTCATCTAATAAAATAAAATTTGGTTCCGTTGCAAGCGCTCTCGCAATTTCTGTTCTTCTTCTTTCACCGCCAGATAAAATCTTTCCCATATAATTTCTAATGTTAACTAAACCAAATTCGTTTAATAATTTTTCTGTTCTTTCTAACTGATCCTCTTTTGAAATCCCTTGATTTTCTAATACCGCAAGAATATTATCTTCTACAGATAAATTTCTAAATACTGAGGCTTCCTGCGCTAAATATCCAATACCTTTTCTTGCTCTTTTATACATTGGTAATTTAGTAATATCGTTATCTCCAATGTAGACAAACCCAGAATCAGACTTAATTAATCCAACAATTATATAAAAAGAAGTTGTTTTACCAGCACCATTAGGCCCCAAAAGTCCAACAATTTCACCTTGCTTTACATTTAAAGAAACGTCATCAACAACTTTTTTTGAACCGTAAGTTTTAGAAATAGAACTAGCAGATAGAGATAATTTTTTTATCATATAACAAAAATATATATATTTTAGTTTATATATTCAGGCGAATTTAATGATACCCTAAAATTTAACAATGTTAAGAAGAAATAAAGTTCGTCTTTTCTTTTTTTTAAAAAATTTTATTAGAGGTATAATTCTTTTTGCAATAGCTATTTTTTTCTATAAATTAATTTTTAGATATCTTGATTTAAGCGCTTCTGAAAACATTTTTTCATTTGATTTATCTTCGTCATTTGTTTTTATTTTATTTTTCTTCTCAGAATTAATTTTTGGATTAATTCCTCCCGAACTATTCATGATCTGGTTAATTAGTGCTAAATCATTAGACCTATATCCTTATTTCATTGCTGTTCTTGCTTGTCTTTCATACTTTGCTGGATTTATAGCATTTATGTTTGGAAAATATTTACATAAAACGTGGCTTTATAAAATAATGAAAAAATATGTAATAGGAAAATATGAGAAAAAAATTCATTCTTATGGGTGGCTTGTTATTGTTGTTGCTGCCTTAACGCCAATTCCTTTTTCCGCAACTTGTGCAGTTGTTGGAGCAGTAGGATTTAATAAAAATAAATTTTTGTATTATTCTTTAGCTAGATTTATAAGATATACCGTATACGCTTATTTGATATGGCTAGCACATCCATTTTAAAGATTTTTTATTTCCATTATTTTATCAACCACATAGTCAACCTCATCAATGGTATTATTCTTGCTAAACGAAAATCTTACAGAAACATGCTTTTTGTGATTTTGAATTTCTTGAAGAACATGAGAACCAGTGTCTGATCCACTTGTGCAGGCACTCCCTGAAGAAGCAGAAATATTATTAATATCCAGATTAAATAAAAACATTTGTTGATCTTCTATGTCTGGTATCGCTACATTTAAAACGGTGTATAAACTATTATTTAAATTGGCAGACTCTCCATTAAACTTTATATTTTTAATTTTAGATTTAAGTCCATTTATCATCCTTTGTTTTAATTCTAAAATATACTTTTTATCATTTTCAAGATTTGAATCAGCCAATTCTAAAGCTTCCGCAAGACCAACAATACCATATACATTCTCAGTCCCTCCCCTCATATTTCTTTCCTGTGATCCACCATGAATAAAAGGGGATATTTTTTGAGAATTGTTTAAATATAAAAAACCAACACCTTTTGGCCCATGTAATTTATGTGCTGACCCTACTATTGCGTGCGCCCCAAGCTTATCAAGATCAAAATTATAATGGCCAATCGTTTGAACAGTATCCGAATGAAATATAACATTCATATCATTACACAAACTAGAAACAATATCAATATCCAAAATATTACCAATTTCATTGTTTCCATGCATCAAACTCACAAGGCTATTTGAGTGTTTTTTAAGTTTATTTTCTAAATCAGACATATCAATAGATCCTTTTTCATCTGTTTTAAGATATTCTATGTTTATATTTTTTATCTGTTTTAAATATTCCGCACAATGTAAAACCGCAAGGTGCTCTATTTTTGTAGTAATAAAAGTGTCTATGTTTTTCTCAAGAACCGTGTTAATAAGAAATGTGTTGTCTGCTTCCGTACCTCCTGATGTGAAAAATATTTCTCCTGGATCACAATTTAAAATATCAGCAACTTTTGATCTTGATTTTTCAATAGCAGATTTAACTTTTCTTCCTTTTTGATGAAGAGATGATGGATTTCCAAAATTATTACCCATATAAGGCAACATTTTTTCCAAAACAAAATTATCTAATGGAGTTGTTGCTGCATTATCAAAATATACATTCATATTAACTGCAATTTAGACATAATTTCTTTTGCTAATCTTGAAGCTTTTTTCAAATTTATAGCCTCTGCAATAACACGTACCACTGGCTCAGTATTGGATTTTCTTACATGAACCCATGAATTATCAAAATCAATTCTTATACCATCAATAGTTGTTATTTTACATTTTAAATATTCTTGTTTAAAAAAATCAACAACATTTTTAATATTACCATCAAAATTTAATTTTTTCTTAACTATTGAAAACTGAGGTAGCGTTTTCCTAAGTTCAGAAAGAGAAATATTTCTATCAGCTAGCAAGGAAAGTATCAAAACAATACCTATCAATGAATCTCTTCCATAATGAGTTTTTGGATAAATAACACCCCCATTCCCTTCACCTCCAATAATCGCATTTTTTTTTTTCATTTTTTCAACAACATTAATTTCTCCTACCGCAGAAGTATAGTAAATACCTCCATATTTTTCCGTTATAACTTTTAGAGCTAAAGAAGAGGATAAGTTTGAACAAGTGTTATTAAAGTCCGATGAGCTTAAAACAAATTCTGCAGCTGCCACTAGAGTATATTCTTCACCAAAAGGTATTCCTTTTTCATCTACTAAACATAATCTGTCTGCGTCCGGATCAACAACTATGCCAACATCATATTTCCCCTTCTTAATTTCATCACATATTCCTACAATGTTTTCTGGTATTGGTTCTGGATTATGAGCAAATTTTCCATTAGGAATACAATTAATTTTTTTAATATTATCTACCCCTATTTTTTTTAACAAATTAGGAATTGCCATCCCTCCAACTGAATTAATACCATCTACTAAAACAGAAAATTTCCTTTTTTTAATTTTTTCAATATTCAAAAAATCTTGAGATAAAATTAAATTCACATGATCTTTTAAAGCATCTCCATAGATTGAATATTTCCCTTTTTTATTAAGCTTCTTAGAGATTTTTCTTACAGCTGCTTCATCAATTATTTTTTCAACTATTTTCGGAGACAAAAGCTCTCCCTGATCACTAAGAAGTTTCAAAGCATTCCATTTTTCATCATTATGACTTGCGGACAGCATTATTCCCCCAGAAACTTGAAGATTTTTTACCGATATACCTAATGTGGGTGTCGTCACCAATCCAAGATCAACAACATCAATCCCTTCATTTAAAAGTGTATTAGAAACTAAATTAGAAATTCGTTTACCAGACTTTCGTGCATCTCTTCCTATAACAACATTCTTTGTTTTTGATTTTAAAATTACCTCATAAGCATATGCCAAAGTGAATTGAATAACATCTATATCAGACAAAGACTTTCCAGGTATATTTTCTAAAGTTCCCCTTATACCAGAAATAGATTTTATAAGAACCATTTATTTTGATTTTTTACACTCCCCTCCAGGCATCACAACCTTACCACAATAACCACAAGCTTCTCCTTCAGGGCTCATAATACGATTCTGTGATGCACAGGTTCCCTTAAACTCTCCGTTCTTTAATAAAATCATTCTTAGAGAAAGCGCTATAAAAAAGAAAGCTACACATATTATAGCAATTATTGTTGTTGTCATAATTGTAAAGTTATTAAATCAGTTGTTTATCTTTAATTAATAAAGATTTTATTTAAATATAATATGGAAAAAGTCAAATCTTCTCTTAATACCCTTATCGAAATAATGAATGAACTAAGAGAAAAATGTCCGTGGGACAAAAAACAAACACTAAAAAGCTTAAGAGAAAAAACCATTGAAGAAGTATATGAATTATCTGAAGCTATTATTAATAATGATCATAAAAACATTGAGGAAGAATTAGGAGATCTTCTTCTCCATATAATTTTCTATGCTAAAATTGGTTCTGAAAAAAAACAATTTACTCTTAATTCTATTATAAATAAATTGATAATAAAACTCAAAAAAAGACACCCACATGTGTATGGAAAATTAATAATTAATACCATTAAAGAAGTAGAACAAAATTGGGAAAAAATAAAAAAGAAAGAAAAAAAACATAAAAATGTTTTAGAAAATATACCTAAGAGCCTCCCCCCTATAACCAAATCTATGCACATACAAAAAAAAGTTTGTGCTGTTGGATTTGACTGGGATAACAAAGAACAGGTTATGGAAAAATTTGATGAAGAAATCATGGAAATGAAAAATGAAATGAAAAAAGTCAATAATATTGAAAAAATGAAAAATGAAATAGGAGATGTTTTTTTTTCTCTAATAAACTACTCAAGATTTATTGGAATAGACCCTGAAGAAGCACTAGAAAAAACAAACACAAAATTTATAAAAAGATTTAAACATTTAGAAAATGCGATAAAAAAAGAAGGTAAAGACTTAATGAAAATGAACTTAAATGAAATGAATAAATATTGGAATAAATCAAAAAAAGAAACTGTCTAAAAAAATAGTTTTTTAATATTTAACTTAAAAAATTAATTTAAAAAATGAAAAAAACATTAACAGAATTTGTATGTTCTTCGTGTGGTTACACATCACCTAAGTGGTTAGGGAAATGTCCAAGGTGCAATGAATGGAATTCATTAATGGAAGAAAACAAAACAAATAAACAAACCGATACAGTTTTATGGTCTGATGAAATTTTACAAAAAGAACAACCAATTAATATTAAAAAAATTGTTTCTTCTAAAATAGATAGAATAATAACTAAAGACAAAGAGCTAAATAGAGTCTTGGGGGGAGGTATTGTTCCGGGTTCTGTGGTTTTAATTGGAGGAGAGCCTGGTATTGGAAAATCAACACTAATGCTACAAATCACCTTATCTCTAGAGACGGAAAAAAGTTTATACGTTTCGGGAGAGGAAAGCAAGGAACAAATTAAAATAAGAAGCGAAAGGCTAGGAGAAAAACATAATAATTGTTTTGTGCTTACAGAAACAAATCTAGAAAACATTTTAACAATACTTAAAAAATCAAAACCAGACATTTTAATTATTGACTCTATTCAAACAATGAAGAAACAAACTATTGATGCGACCCCAGGAAGTATATCTCAAATTAGAGAATGTGCACATGAATTAATAATGTACGCAAAAAAAAATAGCGTTCCTCTTTTTCTTATTGGACATATTACAAAAGACGGTATAATAGCTGGACCTAAAGTTTTAGAACACATGGTAGATACTGTAATAATTTTTGAAGGTGATAGACATTTGTCCTATAGAATCATAAGAGCTCAAAAAAATAGATTTGGACCAACAAACGAACTAGGGATTTATGAAATGAATTCTAAAGGACTCAGACAAGTGTCAAACCCGTCAGAAATATTAATTTCTCAAAAAGACGCATCATTAAGTGGAGTTTCTATTGGTAGTGTTATGGAAGGTAACCGAACGCTTTTATTAGAGGTCCAAGCTTTAGTTTGTGCATCTAATTACAGCACACCCCAAAGAAGTTCAACTGGCTTTAACTTAAAAAGATTAAATATGTTAATAGCTGTATTAGAAAAAAGAGGTGGATTAAAAGTGAATAATCAAGATGTATTTATAAATATTACCGGAGGAATTAATATTAACGATCCTTCTGCAGATCTAGCTTTATGTTTCGCAATAATATCTTCTTACAAAGAAGTTGCTATAAGTAATAAAATATGTTTTTGTGGTGAAGTTGGATTAAATGGTGAAATTAGATCTATAGGAAAAATTGAATCAAGAATAGCAGAAGCAGAAAAATTAGGTTTCTCAGAAATTATTATATCAAAATACAATACTGAACATATTGAAAAAAAGAACTATTCTATTAAAATATCAGGATTTGGAAAACTTTCTGACGCATACTCATACGTCATTAAAAAACCTTAATCTTATATCATAAGTCTTGTTAAATCCTGTTGTTCCTTATAATACTCCAGTATGTAAAAACAATACTTTTTCCTTTTTTTAAATAAACTTTCTTTGATAGGTTGCAAAGGAGTGTTTAAATTTAATTAAGAGAATTCAATCATGGCAGAACAAATTATAAATAATAATGAAGAAAATCAACAACTTTATGAACACCATAACTTTACTGTAGATCTAAATCAATCCACCATAAGAATAGATAAATTTTTGTTTGATAAACTGCCAAATGTTACAAGAAACAAACTTCAAGAAGCAATAAAAAATGGTTTTATTAAGGTTAACGAAAAAGAAATAAAATCTAGTTATAAAATAAAAGCCGATGATAAAATAATCGTTTCTTTACCTAAACCACCGAAAAATGAAGACATAGAACCAGAAAACTTACCACTAAATATAGTATTTGAAGACGATGATATTTTAATAATAAACAAAGAGGCTGGAATGGTTGTTCATCCTGCCCATCAAAATTGGAATGGAACATTAGTAAATGCATTAATGTATCATTTCAAAAACCTCCCAGAAATGAAAAACAATGTAGGTAGACCAGGATTGATTCATAGAATAGATAAAGAAACTTCCGGGTTATTAGTAATTGCAAAAACCGAAATAGCAATGAATAAACTTTCTAAACAATTTTATGATCATACCATAGAAAGAAAATATCAAGCATTAATATGGGGAACACCCAATAAAGAAAAAGGAACAATTAACATAAACTTAGGAAGATCATTTAAAGACAGAAGAATAATTGACGCATTTGCCGATAATACATTGGGTAAAAAAGCCATAACACACTATAAGGTGATAGAACAATATCACTACATTTCATTAATTGAGTGTGAATTAGAAACCGGAAGAACACATCAAATTAGGGCCCACATGAAACATATTGGTCATCCTATTTTTAATGATAAAACATATGGTGGAGACAGGGTGGTAAAAGGAAACAAATTTACAAACTATAAAAAATTTGTTGAAAACAATTTTAAATTAATGCCAAGACAAGGTCTTCATGCAAAAAGTCTTGGTTTTATTCACCCCACCACTAACCAAAAAGTATTATTTGAATCAGAATTACCAGAAGATTTTCTAAGAGTAATAGACCGTTGGAAAAAATATAATAAATCAACAAACTATTAAACCATTTTCACAAAACTTCCTAAAATTTTAATGTTATTTTCATATCTTTTATAAATAATTTGAAAATTATTATCCAAATAATGGCCATCAAAATCAATAAAAAAAATGTATTTAAAGTGTGTTCCTTTTTTTGCCGGTCTACTTTCCAATTTTGTTAAATTAATCTTTGCGTCATGAAATTCTTGAAGAAAACTTACCAAAACCCCATGCCCATCTGTAAGATTAACTAAAATAGAAGTTTTATCGCTTCCTGATTTGATTTCATTTAATTTATTTGACAAAATAATAAATCTTGTGTGATTATTTTTAGAATCTTCAATATTATTAAAAAGTATAGGTATGCCTCTTTGAACTGCAGCAAACCTTGAGCAAATAGCTGCTGAATTTATATCTTTATCAGCATGCCTTACTGCCGCACTTGTGCTATTTACAGGAATACACTTTATTTTGTCATCAAAATATTCATCTATAAAGTCTTTACATTGTTTAAATGCTATATCTTTTGAATAAATTTTTGTTATTTTTTTAACAGATTTAGACCTAGTTGCAAATGAAAAACTTATTGACAAGGGAAGTTCTGCAACAACAAAAAGATTACTTTTTCCTAATATATCGATCGTTTCTTGAACAACCCCTTCTTGATTATTTTCAAGTGGAATAATGCCATATTTTGTTTTTTTTGTTTCAATAGAATTAAATACAGCTTTAATAGAATTTAATGCTAAATAATTACTTGTTGATCCAAAATTGTTTTCAGCCGCTTGATGAGTAAAACTACCCTCAGGGCCAAGATAGGATATTGTCTCTAGAAATTCTATGTTTCTAGATGCAGCAAAAATTTCTTGAAATATTGGACGAATCGATTTGATATCAAGTTTTCCTTTAGATTCTTCACAAAGCCTATCAATAATAGCCTTTTCTCTTTCAGGCCTATAAACGCCTTCCTTTGAAGCGTTTTTGATTTTTCCTACATCAAAAACAATCCCCATTCTTTGATTTAACAACGTTAAAAGTTGAGTATCAATTTTATCAATTTTACTCCTTAATTCTTCAATGTTCATTACTTTTATAAAAAGTTTTGTTTAATTATACAAATTAAATAATATCCCGCTAAAATAATGAATAATATAAAGTATAATGATAGATAAAAAAGTATTTGATCTAATTGAAAAAGAAAGAGTACGACAAACTAATGGTATTGAGCTTATTGCTTCAGAAAACTATGCTTCTAATGAAGTTATGGCCGCCGCCGGAAGTATTCTCACAAACAAATATGCTGAAGGTTTACCTGGAAAAAGATACTATGGGGGATGTTCTGTTATTGATAACATAGAGGATTTGTGTCGAGAAAGGTTAAAAAAACTTTTTGATGCATCATGGGTAAACGTCCAACCACACTCTGGAGCACAAGCCAATGCTTCTGTTATGTTGGCTTTATTAAAAACAGGCGATAAAATTCTTGGATTTAACTTATCACACGGAGGACATTTAACACATGGTTCACCAGTAAATTTTTCTGGTAAATATTACAAACCATTTTTTTATGGGGTGAACAAAAAAGATGGTTTAATTGATTATAACAAACTTGAAGAAACAGCTAAAAAAGAAAGGCCGAAACTCATAATATGCGGAGCATCAGCATATAGTAGAGATTGGAATTATAAACTAATCCGTGAAGTTGCAGATAAATATGGGGCCTTTGTGCTTGCTGATATTGCCCACCCTGCTGGTTTAATTTCAAGAGGGCTACTAAACGATCCTTTAGAATATTGTCATGTTGTAACATCAACAACACACAAAACACTTAGAGGACCAAGAGGGGGGATTATTATGATGAGACAAGATTATGATAATCCTTTTGGAATAAAAACCCCCAAAGGAATTACAAGAAAAATTTCTTCTTTGCTTGATTCGGGTGTTTTTCCAGGAACACAGGGAGGACCATTAGAGCATATCATTGCAGCAAAAGCTGTTGCTTTTAAAGAGGGATTATCTGAAAAATATTTTGAATACATTCTACAAGTTAAAAAGAATGCTAAAGCAATGTCAAAAGCTTTTTTAAATAAAGGATATAATATAATTTCAAAAGGAACTGACAACCATTTAATGTTAATAGATTTAAGAAACAAAAATTTAACTGGAAAAATTGCAGAAGAAATTCTGGATTCTTCAGATATAACAATAAATAAAAACATGGTTCCTTTTGATACTCAATCACCATTTATTACCTCTGGAATGCGAATAGGAACAGCTGCGGTTACAACTAGAGGAATGAATGAAAAAGATATGAAAAAAATTGTTAATTATATTGATATTGTTTTGTCAAACGTTGAAAAGAAAAACACAATCAAAGAAATTAAATCTGAAATAAATAATTGGACAAGCAAATTTCCTCTTCACAAATAAATGAAAAAAGAAAAAGAAATGTCTTTCATAGATCATCTTGAAGAATTAAGGTGGCATATTATAAGGTCTTTAGGCGCAATTCTAATTTTTTCAATTATTGCGTTTTTATCTAAACAAATTGTTTTCGGAATAATATTATTAGGTCCATCTAAAGCTGATTTTTGGACATATCGTTTTTTGTGTGATATCGGCCAAAAAATCAACGTGTTTACTTTTTGTATTACAGAACTTCCTTTTATAATTCAAAGTCGACAAATGGCGGGTCAATTCATGATGCATCTTTCTTCTTCATTTGTTATAGGATTAATTTGTACTTTTCCATATGCTTTTTGGGAATTTTGGAGATTTATTTCTCCCGGATTGTATGCCAATGAAAAAAAGGCTGCAAGAGGAGCCACTTTTTATGTTTCATTGTTGTTCTTTATCGGAATCCTATTTGGGTATTTCATTTTAACGCCTATCTCTATAAATTTTCTAGCAAACTATCAAATAGACCCTTCCATTTTAAATGAGTTTGACATAATTTCCTATATTTCAACTATCATCATGTTAGTGTTAGCTTCTGGATTATTATTTCAACTACCTATGGTGATTTACTTTTTAACTAAAGCTGGTATTGTAAATAAACAAATGCTTAAACAATATAGACGTCATGCTATTGTTATTATTTTAATATTTGGAGCAACCTTAACACCGCCCGACCCTTTTAGTCAAATTGTAATGGCTGTACCGTTGGTAGGATTGTATGAAATAAGTATATTCATTTCAGGAAAAGTAAAACCAAAATCCTAATGAAAATAATTATTGGATCTGATCATGCTGGTTTTGAATATAAAAAACTCTTAATAAAATATTTCCATACTAACAAAATTTCTTTTGAAGATTGTGGCACACACAATAATGACCCTACAGATTATCCAGACTATGCTCATGTGGTTTCCAAAAAGGTAAATCAATTTAAAAATAATATTGGTGTATTAGTTTGTGGTAGTGCAAACGGAGCCGCAATGGCGGCAAACAAACACAAAAACATAAGGGCAGCAATTTGTTGGAGCGAAGAAATAGCGTCTCTATCAAGGACACATAACAACGCTAACGTTATTTGTATACCAGCTAGATTTATTAGCAAAGAAGAACAAAAAAAAATAATTGATATTTTTCTGTCTAAAAAATTTGAAGGTGGTAGACACGCAAATAGAGTGAATAAAATTAATTGTTAGTAATAAATGAAAAGAACAAGAATTGAAAAACATGAAAGCTTAATTCATCAGGTTATAAGTGAATATTTAATAAAAAAAGGGAAAGGTTTTTTAAAAAATGAATTTATTACAATAATGGGAATCAAACTATCTTCAGATCTAAGCATTGCGCTGATATTTGTAAGTGTTTTAAACCAAGATAAGAATGAATTTGTAGAAAAATTACTTAATTCTAAAAAATATGATGTTAAAAATTATCTTTCTAAAAGCATAGGAGGGAAAATAAGAAAAATACCTGAGATAAAATTTATTATTGATAACAGTGAGCATCAAGCATCAAAAATCGATATTATTTTGTCTAATTTAAACATTCCACCAAAATAAAAGTAGAATGGGTTTTTCTTTATTCATCGCTAAAAAATTTATTAATTCAAACAAAAAAAAAACATTCATAAATTTTTTATCACTACTTTCTACAATTACCTTAATAATAGGAACAGCGTCTATGATTATTGTGCTTTCTGTTTTTAACGGATTAGAAGAAGTGCTTAAATCAATTTATGCAGACTTTGACCCTGAAATAAAAATAGAAAACAAAACAAAAAAATATTTTGATGATCTTTTTTCTGAAAAAATTTCAAACATAAATAATGTTAAAACAATATCTGGAGTATTAGAAAATAAAGGATTAATAACACTTAATGATAATAAAGTCGTTGCAAAAATAAAGGGCGTTAGCCCATCTTTTATTGATCAAAATAGAATTCAAAAAAATCTGGTAGAAGGAGAGTTTTATTTTAAAAAAAATAATCTAGACTATGCTGTTGTTGGTCGAGGAATAAAATATGCTTTAGCTATACGTTCAAATAACGACTTTCAAAATCTAAAAGTTTTTGCATTAAAAGAAACCTCTGAGCTTAAACCAGGGGTATTAAATACAGGTTTATATGAATCAAAATCACTTAAAACCAGTGGTGTTTTTGCTATTGAAAATAATTTTGACAATAATTTTATTTTCACTTCATTAGATTTTGCTCAAAAATTATTTAATAAAAAAAACAAAATATCATCTTATGAAATTAAAGTCAATAGCAAATCAATAGCAAAAAAAACATCAAATCAAATTCAACAAATAATGGGCCCCTCATTCAATGTTCTTACAATAGAACAGCAAAGGGCTGGATTATATAAAATTTTACAAACAGAAAAATTTGTTGTTTATTTAGTTTTTGCATTAATAATAATTCTAAGCTCTTTTAATATTTTCTTTCTATTAAGCATGATGGCTATTGAAAAGAAAAAAGCAATTTCAGTCATTTATGCATTGGGAGGCAAAAAAAATCAAATTAAAAAAATTTTTATTTTTCAAGGAATTATAATAGCTATTAAAGGTGTTCTTTTTGGAACATTTATAGGTTGTTTAATTTGTTATTTGCAAGATACTTTTGGTTTAATTTCTATTAACATGAGTAGTTCAATTATTGAGAACTACCCTGTTAAAATAATTTATAATGATGTGTTGTTGGTTGCTTTAATTGTTATTTTTATTTCAAGTATTGCATCCATAATTCCGGCTAATTATGCTTCAAAATATGAAAATTTTTTAAATTTAAATAAAAAATGAAATGAAACTTAAAATTGGTGATTTTTATAAAGAAGAGTTTATAATAACACAAGAAATGGTAAATCAATTTGCTAAATTAAGTGGAGACAAAAACCCGTTACATATCAATAAAGATTTTGCCTCAAAAACAAGATTTAAAAAACCTATAGTACACGGTTTGTTTTCTGTCACTTCCTTTGGAAAAGTAATGGGAACTAAATTTCCTGGTTCTGGATCAATTCATATAAGCCAAAACCTAAGCTTTAAAAACCCCTTATATCCAGACCAAAAATATTATGTTTACGTAGAGCTAATAAGAATAATAAAAGATAAACATTTTGGTATTTTCAAAACACAAATATTTGATATGAAAGATAAAATTGTTGTAGACGGAACAGGGATTGTTTATCACCAAACAAAATTATAATTAATAACCACAATTATACCAGTTGTTAATATTCGATCCAATCGGAGATCCGTCAGGAGGGATAACAAAGTTAGGAATAAATAATTCAACTTCTCCATCTAAAAACTTATCTATTTTTCGAAGTAGATATGTCTGATGTGAAGATAATATTTTTTCTTTTTTACCCTCTCCTCTTAATTCATTAGCTATCATAAATATATTAGAATACAATATAGCATTAACTTGTTCGTGCGTATTTTTATTATTAGCTAATAAAAACATATGATTTAAAACCCTATAATTTACAAGTTTTTGTGTTTCTAATTCTAATCCATTCAAAGAGATGTTTGTTTTCAAAATTGTATTATTTACTAATTGTTTTATCATATAGTCTAATCCCAATTGATTATTATTTCTAGATTTTAATACAATCAATCTAGATGCTCTTTCATGATTTAACAACATAGACAAAGTCATATCGATAGCTGTTTCAGCTGCTGTTAATGGATCAAAAGTTAAGCCGGTTTTAGACTTAAAAGTTTCCCTTGTTCGTGGATACCCATATGCTCTTGGTGGTATTAATTTAAGTAAAGATTCTGGAAGAACTAAATTGCTTGGATTAATTGAATTTATTAATGCTTTAAGCGCTCTGTTTTGTTCTTCAAAAGTAAGCATTTTTGTAATCAACTGCCCATCTCCCTTCATGGCATAAAAATAATCCAATCCCCCAACAACTTTAGATGCGGCTTCTATCTGAAATCTATGAAGTAAATATATAGGAACAAGAACCTCTTCTATACTTGACATAGGGCTTCCTTTTTTTATTGCGTTATCAGAAAAATTATCTAATATATAACGCCTTATTAACAACATTCTATTTAATTCATCCGAAGCACTGTATCCATTGTCCCATAAATGTGATCGAGGATGAGCACTACCTTGTGGTCTAGAATCTTGATCGGTTATAAAATAAATTTTTTCTTTGTACCCTTCTTGAAGAATTTCTTCCAAATATTTTTCTTCATTTTTAAAATTAAATTCACGATACCCCCAATTTATAGCAAGCTTATCCCAATCGCCAATACCATGATCATACGCTTGCGATAGATCAATTTTATTGTCTTTTAATTGTATTAATGGATGTGGATAATCCATAACGCTTTTTCTATTTCTTGCACTAGAAATATAATTATGAGAAAGACCTAATGTGTGTCCAACTTCATGTGCAGATAGTTGCCTAAGTCTTTCTATAGACATTTTTTCCATTGAATCGTTTAATTTACTGTTATTATATGGTCTAAGTAATCCTTCAGCGATTAAAAAATCGTGCCGTACTCTTAAAGAACCTAAAGACACATGTCCTTTTATTATTTCTCCTGTTCTTGGATCAACAACAGAAGAACCATAAGACCACCCCCTTGTAGACCTATGTACCCATTGAATCACATTATACCTAACGTCTAACATATCTTCACCTTCTGGTAAAACTTTAATTTGAAATGCATTTTTAAATCCAGCTGATTCATAAGCATCATTCCACCATGAGGCTCCTTCAATTAAAGCAGATTTTATAGGTTCTGGCGCTCCTCTATCTAAATAATAGACAATTGGTTTAATTGGTTCACTTATTTCTTGATTAGGATATTTTTTTTGTAGGCGATGTCTTCTTATAAACTTTTTTTCTAGTGATTCATTAATAGGAGAAGCATAATCAAAATAAGAAATGGCACCAAACCCAGATCTTGAATCAAATTTTCTGGGAACATAATTATCATCAGGAAGCTTAACAAATGAATGTCTTGTTCTTACTGAAAAAGACTCTGAATTAGGAGAAACTGATCTTAATTCATTTCCCGTTACCTGTCCTCTAAAAGTAAGGAATGATTCTAACTCTGTATTAAACGGAAAATTTTTTGAATTTAAATTGTCAAAAGAAGAACTTTTTTTATCAACACTAAAATTACCTTGTTTTTGTCTTTTCAATCTGTTAATAATACCATGAGAATCTCTTAAAAGAAATGAGGTTGCATCTATCACATAAGTGTTTTTATTTCTAGCAACAATATCAAAACCCCAAATTACCGATCTAGCAAAAGCATCCTCAACAGATTTTTTTTCGTCTTGATTTTCTGAAATAGCTCTAAACTTATAATTAGGCTGAACCATTAATATCTTAGGTCCTTTTTTAATAAAAGAAACAATTTTAGTTCCCCCTATTTGTCCCCTATCAAGACCTATATCATTAGAACCCACCCCGGCAGACAAATAATTAATATAAATAAGCTCTTGGTTTAATGAAGATATATTTAAATAAATTTTTCCTTGGGAATCATCCCAATAAAAGTCAACAAAACCTTCGTTTTTTAACAAATCTTTTAAAAAGCTATCTGAATCTTTTACTTGAGAAAACAAAAGCAAAGGAAAGAAAAACAGAAGTAGAAATAAAAAAAATTTCATAATTATGGAATTGGTTTATTTAATAATAATTTCATAAAACAATATAGGATCTTTTAATCTAATTGTTGTTAGTTTTTGATTGGCTTTAAAATATATAAGATTTTCTTGTCCTTCAAAAGTTTCAAACAAAGAAGTATCTTTTATTTTAATTTTTTTTATTTTTTTTATTTTATTAATTTCAAAATAACAATTAATTATTCCATCTTCATATTCATGGCCTAAATATTCAAAATCATATTTTTTATCATTAATAACAAATTCAATATTGTTTGTTAAATAATCCCTTATATAATCATCAACCAATATTTGGTTTGATTTTAAAATATCAAAATCTTCATTTAAAAATTGTTTTTTTAGTGTTTTTTCAAAATCATCAAAAAAAATTTTTTTATGTGCCTCTATTGCATTTCTTTGATCATCATATTCAATATAAGAAACGCTAACAAAAAAATCATGAATAAAAAAAAGAGCTAGCTTAACTAAAAGAAGATACATGTTGTTATATTTTTTAATAAATTTAACAATCAATTGTTATCTAAAACAACAAAATGCAAGAATTCAAAATATGGTTTGAAATTGGCTTTGATCATATAATTAACTATCAAGCTTTAGATCATATATTATTTATAGTGGCTCTAACCGTTATTTATGATATAAAAATGATTAAAAAAATTGTTATTCTTATAACCGCCTTTACTGTAGGACACACATTAACATTAATTTTATCTACACTCAACCTTATACAATATGATCAAAAAATTATTGAATTTGCTATCCCTTTAACTATAGCTGTAACTGCGATTAATAATATTCTTAAAAGAAATCAAGCTTTATCAGGAGGTGTTAATCCTAATTATTATTTGGCTCTTTTTTTTGGATTAATTCATGGTTTAGGTTTTTCAAATTATTTAAAAGCTTTATTAATTGGAGATAATATTTTATTAGAACTTTTTTCTTTTAACATCGGGATTGAAATTGGCCAAATTGTTATCGTTTTACTTTTTTTATGTATTGGTTTTATATTTTCGAAATTCTTTTTTTCCAAAAGAAATGAGTGGATTTTATTTGTGTCTTCATTAATTTTGGGGATAAGTTTGATTTTAATCACCGACGCTAAATTTTGGTAAAACATAAACTAAATCCCATGAAAAATATAACAATATTTATTACACTACTCCTTTCTCCTTTTTTTCTTTTAAGTCAAGGAAAGTGGGAGGGAAAATTTGAACAATTAGGCACAACATTACCATCACCCAATAGCTACAGAACAGCGTCAGGAGCACCTGGAGTAGATTACTGGCAACAAAAAGCCGACTATAAAATAAAGGTTACTGTTAATGATGAAAATCAAATTCTCACCGGATCTGAAAACATCACATATTATAATAATTCTCCGGACGTTCTCACTTACTTATGGGTTCAGCTCGATCAAAACATGAGGGCACAAGATTCTGAAACACCCTTAGTTACTCCTAATAAAATGAAAAATGTTATGAGTGGGTCAGGACTTCAGTCTATTACAAATGAATATACTAATTCTTCTGGTGAGCGTTATGATGGGGGCTTTAAAATACATAAAATTACCAACACCTCAAATAAACCACTTTCATTCAATATCATTAAAACTATGATGAGAATTAATCTAGAAAAACCATTATCCTCAGGAGAATCGTTTTCTTTTAATATTGATTGGTCATATACAATTAACGATAGAATGAAATTAGGAGGAAGAGGTGGTTATGAATATTTTCCAGAAGATAATAATTACAGCTACACTATTGCTCAATTTTTTCCAAGAATGGCTGTTTATGACGACAAAGAAGGTTGGCAAAACAAACAATTTTTAGGGCGAGGAGAATTTACTTTGACTTTTGGAGATTATGAACTTGAAATAACTGTTCCAGCTGACTTTATCGTTGGAGCAACAGGCACCCTTCAAAACCCAAAAGAGGTTTTATCAAATAAAGAAATAGCAAGATTTGAATTTGCAAAAAAAACTTATGATAAACCCATTATAATAACAACTCAAAAAGAAGCTATAATTAAAGAAGCCAAACCAGAAAGAAATAAAACAAAAACATGGAAATTTAGTTCAACGATGGTGCGAGATGTTGCGTTTGCCGCATCAAGAAAATATATATGGGATGCTATGGCTGTTGATCTTGGTGATTTTCAACCCTTAGCAATGTCTTTCTACTCAAAAGAAGGAAATCCTCTATGGGAAAAGGAGTCTACTATTGCTGTAGCAAACACATTAAGAACATATTCTAAACACACCATCAACTATCCTTATCCTGTAGCTATTTCTGTCCACGCAGCCTCTATTGGTATGGAGTACCCAATGATATGTTTTAATTTTGGAAGACCAAATAAAGATGGTGTTTATAGTGAAGCTATTAAGTGGAGAATGATTGGGGTAATAATCCATGAAGTTGGTCATAATTTTTTTCCTATGATAATTAATTCTGATGAAAGACAGTGGACTTGGATGGATGAAGGATTAAACACTTTTGTACAATCATTAACTCAAAAAGAATACTATAGTCATGGTCCATTAAGAAGGGGGACCGCAAAAAGTATGGTAAATTATATGAAGGGGGATAAAGAAGGAATTCGCCCAATTATGACAAACTCTGAACAAATTTTACAGTTTGGAAATAACGCATATGGAAAACCTGCTGCTGCATTAAGCATCTTAAGAGAAACAATTATGGGCCATGAGTTATTTGATTATGCTTTCAAAGAATATGCTAGAAGATGGGCTTTTAAACACCCCGACCCTGCCGATTTTTTCAGAACAATGGAAGACGCTTCCGCGATTGATTTAGATTGGTTTTGGAGGGGTTGGTTTTATACAACAGACAACGTCGATATTTCAATAGAAAATGTTCGTTGGTTTAAAATGAAAACACCAAACAAAAACTTTGATAATAAGGTTGATTTTGACGACAAAGAAATTTTAATCGAAAAAAGACGACCCGCAGAAGATAAAATTCCTTATGTTCTTCCAGAAAAACCAGAATATTTTGAATTTAAACAAAGACAAGAAGGGTCTTTTAGAAACAGGGAGTTTAGAAACCAAATAAACGACGAAAGAGTAAAAATTTTAAATTCAGAAAAAAACTTTTATGAAGTTAAATTTAAAAATATTGGGGGATTAATAACGCCTTTAATTATTGAATGGACATATGAGGATGGTAGTAAGGAAATTGAAAAGATTCCTGCGGAAATATGGAGGGCCAATGAAAACGAGGTAACAAAGGTGTTTGTAAAAAATAAAATAGTAAAGAACATTAAGTTAGATCCGTTTTTAGAAACAGCAGACACAGATGTTTCTGACAACAACTTCCCAAGATTAATTCTTAAAAGTAAATTTGATAAATTTAAAAACTAAAAAGGTAAATTTAAAAGGTCAACATTACCCCCTGTTAATATTAAACCTACTGATTTGTTTTGGTATTTAGGTCGATTTTTTAAAACGACAGCCAACGGGAGTGAACAAGATGGTTCACATATAATTTTTAATCTCTCCCAAATCAATTTCATAGAGTCTATTATTTCTTTTTCGGTTACTGTAACAATTTCATGGGCTCCATTAATAATTATTTTAAAAGTCTTGTCACCAAGCGAGGTTTTTAGCCCATCAGCTATTGTGTTAGGGTTGTTAACGGTAATTAATTTTCTTGATTTAAAAGACTCAAAAGCATCGCTTGCATTTAATGGTTCCGCCAATACAACTTTGGTTGAAGGAGAAAAAACTTGTGTTGCCAAAATAGTTCCTGAAGCAAGCCCACCACCACCAACAGGGATTATTATATAATCTAAAAAATTTTTTGATTCATATATTTCTTTTGCACAAGTTGCTTGTCCATAAATAACATTATAATTATTGTATGGATGTATAAAATTTGCTTCTGTTTTCTTTATAATTTTATCACACATTTCAATCCTTGATTGTTCATTATTATCACAAAAAGTTATGTCTCCTCCATATTCCCTAACAGCATTTACTTTAATTGAAGAAGCACCTTTAGGCATTACAACGTATGCTTTGGTTTTTGCTATTTTTGAAGATAAAGCAACAGCTTGAGCATGATTTCCTGATGAATGTGTCACAAACCCCTTTTTTATTTTTTCTTTTGAATAAGAAAAAACAGCATTTAAGGCTCCCCTCATTTTAAAAGCTCCAATTTTTTGAAAATTTTCACATTTAAAATAAATGTTTGCTCCTGTTATTTTGTTGATATTTTGGGATGATAAAATTGGAGTGTTATGTATGTGTTTTTCTATTCGTTGATGAGCTTGTAGTATGTTTTTTTTAATATTATTCATTTTAATGTGCCTCTAACCAGGTTTTTCCTACACCAAGATCTACCGTTAAAGGTACTCGCAGTTTAACAACATTCTCCATTATCTTTTTAATATTAGATTGAAAATATTCTAACTCATTTTCACAAACATCAAAAACCAATTCATCATGAACCTGCATTATCATTTTTGAATTAAACTCATTTTTTTTTATCCATTTTGAGATTTCTATCATTGCAAGCTTTATAATATCTGCCGCACTTCCTTGAATCGGAGAGTTAATTGCGTTTCTTTCAGAAAAACTTCTTAGAGTAAAATTTCTAGAATCAATATCTCTTAAATATCTTCTCCTTCCTAATAAAGTTTCGACATACTTTTTTTTTCGAGCTTTAATTATAGCATTATCTATATAATTTTTTACATCAGAAAACTTATTAAAATATGCGTCTATAATTTCTTTCGCTTCAGCTCTTGAGATTTGTAAATTTTGAGATAAACCAAAAGGAGAAATACCATAAATTATTCCAAAATTTACTTCTTTAGCCTTCCTTCTCATGGTACCGTCCACAGAACTTAACGAAACATTAAATACTTTAGATGCTGTTAGTTGATGAATGTCCTGTCCTTCTTTAAAAGCTTTAATCATTTCTTTATCTTGACTAAAATCCGCCATTATTCTTAGCTCTACCTGTGAATAATCTGCAGCAAGAATAATATTATTATTGTTTCTAGGAATAAAGGCAGATCTTATTTTTCTTCCTAATTTTGTTTTTATAGGTATGTTTTGTAGGTTAGGTTTATTAGAACTTAGCCTCCCTGTCACTGTTACAGCTTGTGCATAATCTGTATGAATTAAATTGTCTTTATTAGAAACCATTTTTGGAAGAGCATCCACATATGTAGATTTTAATTTTTTATACTCTCTATATCGAAGTACTAAGTCCACAATTTCGTTTTTTTTCGATAATTTTTGTAAAACATCTTCACTTGTTGAATATTGTCCTGATTTTGTCTTTTTTGGATTATCTTCAATTTTTAATTTTTCAAACAAAACATTTCCTAATTGTTTAGGTGAAGAAATATTAAAAGTTTTTCCTGTTTTTTTATATATTTTCATTTCTGTTTTATTTATTTTTTGGAATAATTCTTTAGACATAATAGTCAAAAAATCTACGTCTATATTTACGCCATTCCCCTCCATGTCAGCAAGAACAAACAACAAGGGTTGTTCAATTTTTATCAACAACTCTTCTAATTTTAATTTAACAATTTCTTTTTCTAACATGCTTTTAAGTCTGAAAGTTATGTCTGCGTCTTCACACGCATATTTATACACATCTTTAACAGGAATATCTTTCATGTTTTTTTGATCAACCCCCTTTTTCCCGATTATATCTTCAATGGGTATTGTTTTGTGGTTTAAAAAACTTTCTGAAATAGAGTCTAATTTATGACTGGTTTCTGGACTTATCAAATAATGTGCAAGCATTGTGTCAAAAACATTTTGAGATATGTTAATGTTGTATTTTTTCATAATTTGAACATCATATTTTAAATTATGTCCTATTAAAACAACAGATTTGTTTTCTAAAATTGGTTTTAAAAGACTTGTGACATTTTTTCGTTCTTTTTTATTTAATGTTGGGATATAAAATGCTTGTTTTTGTTTATAAGAAATTGATATTCCAACCAATTCTGCTTCCTGAATATTTAAGCTTGTTGTTTCTGTATCAAAACATATTTGTTTTTGTTTTTTTAATTCCTCAACAAAAACATAAATCTCACGAGAAGATACAACAGAGTAACTAACTTTTTCAGATTCTATAGTTTCAAGACTAGTAGAAAACAACCTCAACTGAGATTCTTGTTGTTTTTTTTCTTCTTCTTGTTCTATTATGAGGCCCATATCATAAATTCTCTTTTTAATAGTTCTAAACTCCAAGTCTTCAAGTAAAGCCAAAAGCTTTTCTTTGTTTGGTTTTGACAAAATCAAATCCTCAAATGTTGTTGATACAGGAATATCTGTTTTTATTTTTGCTAATGATTTAGATAAAATAGCAGAACCTGAGTATTGTTCAATTTTATCACCTAAAATACCTTTTATTTCTTCTTTGTTTTTAATTATTCCTTCAACAGAATCGTATTTAGCCAATAATACCTGCGCTGTTTTTGGTCCAACTCCTGGTATCCCGGGAATATTGTCTACACTATCACCCTGAAGCCCTAAAAAATCAATTACTTGATCTACTCTATTTATTTTAAATTTGTTTAACACCTCTTTTTCTCCTAAAATATCTACCCCCCTTCCCATAAATGCCGGTTTATATAAAAAAACATTTGAAGATACCAATTGAGCAAAATCCTTATCTGGAGTCATCATAAAAATTTGAGTTTCTTTTTCTTTTGAAAAAATATTTGCAAACGTTCCAATAATATCATCTGCCTCAAACCCATCTTTTTCTAAAATAGGAATATTAAAAGATTTTATTATTTTTTTTATATACGGAATGGCAATTTGAATGTCTTCAGGTTGTTTTTGTCTATTGGCTTTATACTCTTTAAACATTTTAGACCTAAAAGTTGGTGCTTTAGTATCAAAAGCAACACCTATATGAGAAGGGTTTTCTTTTTTTATAACCTCTAGAAGAGTGTTGAGAAAACCATAAATAGCACTAGTGTTTATTCCTTTTGAGTTTATGATAGGATTTTTAATAAAAGCAAAGTGGGCTCTGTATATTAACGCCATAGCATCTAAAAGAAATAATTTATTTGGTTTTATCAAGTTGTTTTTTTAAAATAAACAAGAAAAAATTAATCTGTATATTAGGCTTAAAATACAAAAATGATTTTAAAAAAATCAACTTATTGGATAGTATTATTGTTAATTTCCTCTTTTGTAAGTGTTGGTTATTATAATCAGTTATCAACGTCAAATATAACGGCTGCGCTTAAACTTTTTAATATAGAATTCTCTAAAAAAAACACAAAAACTTTATTACCATATATTAAAAGAAATCAAAAGGGATATGCTAACATGAGAACCTTTGCCCTTGACAAAAACACCCAACCGGCTTTTTCTTTTAATTTACCAATAAAAAACACCCAATATATAAATCTGCAATTTGAAGAAGACAGTACTTCTATAATTAAAGATGAAAAAGAAATTGCTTTTTTACCAATAAGTAAATTGGCTTATTTGATAAAAAACAAATTAATTTCTTCAGAAAAATTAACAAAAATTTATCTTAACAGAATTAAAAAATACAACAAAGATTTAAATGTAATTGTTACCCTTACTGAAAACTTAGCAATTAAACAAGCAAAAAAAGCTGATTTAGAATTAAATAAGGGTCTTTATAGAGGGTTGTTACACGGAATTCCATATGGGATTAAAGATTTAGCTTCATTTCCTGGATATCCTACTACTTGGGGTGCTGAACCATATAAAAATCAACTTATTAATGAGAAAGCAGAGGTTATACAAATTCTTGAGGAAAGCGGTGCTGTTATGCTTGGAAAATTATCTTCAGGTGCATTAGCTAGAGGTGATGTTTGGTTTGGAGGTAAAACAAAAAACCCATGGGATTTAAATCAGGGCTCTAGTGGGTCTTCAGCTGGTTCTGCGTCAGCAACTGCCGCTGGACTTGTTGGGTTTTCTATTGGCACAGAAACACTTGGATCTATTATTTCCCCGTCAACAAGGTGTGGTGTAAGTGGATTAAGACCAACATACGGAAGTGTTAGCACAAATGGTTTTATGACTTTATCTTGGAGTATGGATAAAATTGGTCCTATTGCTAGAACAGCAAAAGGTTGTGCTATTGTTTTTAATAAAATACAAAAAAAAGAAGGGCTAAACAAAATAAACAAATCCTTTAATAAAAATGTAAATAATTTAAAAGTTGCTTTTCTTGAGGGTCTTTTTTTAAACGACACTTCAAGATATGCTAAAAACAACACAAAAACATTAGCTTTTATAAAAAGGAAAATACCAGTTTTACACCCAACATCGCTTCCAAAAAAATTTCCTTTTGATGTTTTTGATATCATATTAAGGGCTGAAGCGGGTGCTTTTTTTGATGAATTTTTGTTAACAAAAAAAGACGAAACAATGGTTGAACAAGGTGAAAAATCAAGAGCAAACTCATTAAGACAATCAAGGCTTATTCCTGCTGTTGAATATATTCAAGCCAATAGATTTAGAACAAAGCTTATTGAAGAAACAAATAAAATATTTAACAACTACGACATAATAATTTCTCCAAGTTTTGGAAAAAACCAACTATTAATTACAAATTTAACTGGACACCCAGCTATTTCTATTCCAAATGGGTTAGACGAAAACAACAGACCAACAAGTATTACTTTTATTGCAAATTACCACCAAGAAGATGTTTTACTTTCGTTTGTTAATTTAATTCAAAAAGAAACAAACCACCACCTAAACAAACCACCTTTGTTTTATTAAATTCACGTTGTGTTATGAGGTGTCAAAAAGAAAAATTTATTCTAACTGGAAAAAAAACATATTTAAATTGTGCTTACATGTCGCCTATGCTTAAAAAGGTTGAAAAAGCTGGAATAAAAGGATTAAAAAGAAAAAGAAAACCATATAACTTATTACCAGAACATTTTTTTGATGAGGTTGAAACACTACAAAAAAACTTTTCAAATCTTATTAATTGCAAAGAACACAAAAGAATTGCTATTATCCCTTCTGTTTCATATGGTTTAGGAAACATAACAAATAACATAACTATCTCAAAAGGAGAAAATGTTATTTTGGTTCAAGACCAATTTCCGAGTAATGTTTATCCGTGGTTAAGTTTAACAAAAAGAAATAACGCTGAAATTATATTTGTAGAAAGACCAAAAGGTGTTGATAATATTGGGGAAAATTGGAATAAAAAAATAATTAAATCCATATCTAACAAAACGAAAGTTGTTTCAATTGGAACAATTCATTGGGCTGACGGAACTATTTATGATCTACAAAAAATAAGAGAAAGAACAAATGAGGTTGGGGCAAAGTTTATTCTTGATGGCACACAGTCTATTGGTGCTCTCCCTTTTGATGTAAACAAAATAAAACCAGATGCTCTTATTTGTGCTGGCTACAAATGGTTAATGGGCCCTTATGGTATTGGTTTAGCTTATTATAGTTCTGCTTTCGATGATGGGGTACCTATTGAAGAAAGTTGGGTAAATAGAAAAGACAGCAAGGTGTTTTCACAATTGGTTAATTATAAAGATAGTTATGGTGATTTAGCTAAAAGATATAATGTGGGGCAACAAAGTAATTTTATTAATATCCCTATGCTAAACCAAGGCATAAAGCAACTTCACGCGTGGGGTGTTAATAACATTCAAGAGTATTGTAAAAATATAACAAAAGAAGGTTTAAAAACAATTGATAAAAACAAGATTTGGTATGAAGAAGATGATTATAGGGCTTGGCATTTGTTTGGTTTATTTCCAAAAAAAAATTTAAAAAAAATATTAAAAAAAATAAGAGAAAAAAACATTCATATATCTTTAAGAGGAGAAACAATTAGGGTTTCTCCCAACGTATATAATAACAAAAGAGACCTTGACAAATTTTTTAACACAATTTCAAAAAATATTTAACCTTATTCTGCTGTGGTTGTTTTTGTTTTCCCCTTATGTTTTTTATGGGCAATTTCAAAAAACATCAACCACACCACCAAACCTAAAATGGCATTATAAAAAAAGTGAAAACTTTAAAGTCATTTTCCCAAAAAATTTAGATTCTATAGCTAATTACACAATTAATTACCTAGAAAATAACATAAATAACATAAAAACAAAACCTGGTTTTAAAATAAGAAAAAGCCCTATAATTTTACACAACTATAACTCTATTTCAAATGGATTTGTGACTTCTGCTCCCAGAAGATCTGAACTATTTATAACAGCCACACCAGAATCAAGTCATTTTTTACACAACAATAATTGGATAGACCTTTTATCAACACACGAATATAGACACTTGGTGCAAAAAGAAATTGCTTTTAGAAAACCGTTTAATAAAATGGTTTATATGTTGTTTGGAGAGCTTGCTTTCTCTAGTGTTTCTAGGGCCACAATGCCTTTATGGTATTGGGAAGGTGATGCGGTTGATATTGAGACACGAAACTCAAACTTTGGAAGAGGAAGAATTCCTTATTTTAATCTTATTTCTAGAAACAACTTAATTGATGGAAGAAAAATAAACTTTAACACTCAACTTCTTGGAAGTTTTAAAACAAACACTCCCAACATATATGAAAGCGGTTATCTTATGGTTAAATACTTAAAAGATACTTTTGGAATAGAAACATTTAATAAAATAGTTGACAAAGCACAATCTCAATCAATGCTGCCTTTATCTTTTTCTAGAGCCCTAAAAAAAGAGACAAACTTAAATTTTAGATCTTTATATTTAAAAAGTCTAAACACACTAGCAGTTTCATCAACAAAAACAACCAACGAACCAATTAACAAAAGAAAAAAAGACAACTACACAAGCTACTTATACCCTAAAGAAACCGATGATGGTTCTATTTTCTTTTTAAAGCAAGGGTTGGGAAGCTTTCAATATTTTAGAAAAATAAATGAAGACGGATCAACTAGTAAAGTTTTTATGCCTGGTTTAATTAATGATCATGGTAGAATCTCTTCTACAAAAAACAAATTAGTTTGGTTGGAATTTGACAAAGATCCTAGGTGGGACAAACGAGTATATTCTGTAATTAAAATATTAGACACAAAAGAAAAAAAAATACTTTCTAAGTCTAAAAAAACATATTTTTCTTCTGTTGATATTTCTAAAAATGGAGAAAAATTAGTTGCATTAAGCAACAACCCAAACGGCACACAAAGTTTGGTGTTTCTTAATGTTGAGGGGTGTGTAAAAACAAATGAAATTAATCTTAAAAATGGTGTTTATTCTAATATTCGTTTTTCAGAAAAAAACAAACTTATAGGAATAAAAAACAGCAACGGAATAAAACATCTTTTTGTTTATTCAATTAATGAAAATGTATTTGAAACACTTTTTAAAACAAACCAAAACATTGGACAACCAACAAAACATGGAAATTTAATTGCTTTTAACTCAGATGTAGATGGGGCTGATGAAATTATATTATATAATGTTAAAAGCAAAAAAACTTTTATGTTAAAAAAGAGTTTATTAGGAAACTATTATCCTTCGTTTAGCGTTGATGGTGATTTTATTTTATTTAATTCAATGACCCCAAAAGGTTTTGATATTTTTAAATTAAAAATAAAAGAAAACATTGAAGAAATAAACTTTTCTATTTTTTGTGCAAGTTGTCCTATTGTTGGTTTTAAAACAAAAGAAAAAGACAAAACAAGTTTTCAGTACGAATCAAAAAAATTAGAAAAACCATTTACTTTAATTCGACCTATTTCTTGGGGAGTTACTGACTTTAATAGTTCTTCGCATGGATTAGATGATATAACTTTTGGAGTAACATCTCAAGATATTTTTGGTTCGCTTCAATTTAATGGGGGTTATAAATATAGCACAAGAGATAAAAAAGGAGAAAGGTTTTTTGGGTTTAGTTATCAAGGTTTGTATCCTATTTTTGATTTTAATCTTGCTTTAAAAAACGAAACTTCACAAGAAACTATTAACGACAAGCCATATGATGTTTTTTGGAAAGAGAAAGATATGACTTTTGGAATAAGGATACCTTTAAGTTTTACAAAAAGTAAATATTTCACAAATTTTTTAACCTCAATAGAATACTCTAACTCTAAAGTATCTAATTTTAGAGCCCCTACTTTTAATGGAACAGTTAGTATAACAAAAGATTTTATTGGTCATTATGATGTTTTTATTTATTACTCTAGACTTCATAAAAAAACAAAACGACAAGTCTCTTCCCCTTGGAGACAAACCATTCTTTTTGAATCAAAAAAAACAATTTCCTCTAGTGATTGGTCTGGTAGTTATTTAAGGTCTGATGTTTATTTAGATTTTCCTGGAATTAACACAACTCATTCTTTAAGAACAAAGTTTAGATATGAAAGCCAAGACATTAATGACTACAAGTTTCATAAAAAAATAAATTTTATACATGGTTATGAAAACGATGGTGTTTTTAAAAAATTTTATGGATGGGGTGTTGAGTATGAACTGCCTATTGTTTATCCAGACATTTCTATTGGACCATTAATAAACATGCAACGAATACGATACACCTCTTTTATTAACGGAGGACAAATTGATGGTAAAAAGAACACATTTCCATATTTACCTTTTAAAGAAAATCCTATTTCTTTTGGTGGAGAAATTACATTTGATATAAACCTTTTTAGACAAGATGCTCTTTTTGATTTAGGATTACGTTGGTCTTATATAACAAATACTTTGAGCGGTGAGGATGATTTAGTTTTTGAATTAATGTTAGGAAGTATTGGTCTTTAATGATTAAATTTTTATTTTCGAAAAAAAAACTATGTTCCCTACTAACCCCGCAGTAACAGATGGTGTTGAATTGTTTGTTTGGATTATTGTAATTTTAATAGGTTTTGCTGGTGCACTCTCTTTTATAGATTACAGAAAAATCAAAAAAAATGACTAAATTTCAGAGTCTTTTTGGTGATTGCTTACTTTATTGTTTGGTATAAAAAATGCACTTAAAATTGCCGAAACAAACAAAACAAATATTAAAATTAACACTTCCATACAAATAAAATTTTTACAAATATACTATTGTAGCTTTATTATTTAATATTGCATTAAAAATTTTTGCCTTTTAATTTCAACCATCACCTTAAATAACTACCCCCATTTATATCAATGGTAGATCCTGTTGCGTGGTCTAGTTTTCCTGAAACAATAAGAGAAACAACAGGAGAAATATCTTTTGGTTCTGTTAACCTATCTAAAACAATGCCCTTGGCTACATGGTCTTTTCCGTATTTTTTAATAATGTCTTTATTCATGTCTGTATGAACAAATCCTGGAGCAATAGTAAAAGCAAGAACGTTGTCTTTTTTTCCAAAAGACCTAGAAATTGTTTTTGTAAGCGAAACCATACCTCCCTTAGAACATGCGTAAGCAATAAAATCTTCTGTTTCTCCTCTAAAAGCCGCGCGCGAAGATATATTTATTATTCGAAATCTTGAATGAATATTTTTATTTCTTTTTGTGTTTATAAAACATTTACACAAATACGCTGGTGCACTTAAGTTCACATTTAGGGTTTTATCCCAACTTGAATTCCAAAAGTCAACATCAGTATTAACAGACGAAGAAATTTCTATTCCTGCGTTGTTAATTAAAACGTCTGGAAATCCAAAGTGAGCTATTGTTTGTTCGTATAATTGTTGTGCCCCTAAGCTACTGGAAAGGTCTTGAGAAACTGCGTGTGTGTTTTTTGTTAGAAGTGGTTTTAGTTTTTTTTTGTTTTTATTATAGTGTAAAACAAGCTTATGTTTTTTGTTTATAAGTTCTTTTGAGATTTCATATCCAATTCCACCTGATGCTCCGGTTATTAATATTTTCATTCTATTAGTGGTTTTTTAACAAAAATATTCTTTTTTGCAGATTATTCTTCTTTAGTTCATTTTAATTTATACAATGAAACAAAACGATATTATAAGTTTATACCAAAACGATCTTGATGTACTTAGTGTTGTGAGTTGTTTAAAAACAAAGAAAAAAGACATTATAATTAAAGGTTTGTCTGGAGACTTAAATGTTATAACACCTGTTGCAATTTCAAAAAACGATAACAAAAACCACTGTTTTGTTTTAGAAAACAAAAAAAGTGCTATGGTTTTTTATAGTTCCTTGTCTAGATTATTAAAAAAAGAAAAAATATTTTTCTTCCCCTACTCTCACAGAAAAGCTTATGATGATGATTATGTAAACAATGCAAATGTTGTATTTAGAACAGAAGCTATAGAGGCTATAGCAAGAAAAACAAAAGAAAAAAAATATTTAATAACATACCCAGAGGGTTTATTTGAAAAAACAACAAACACAAAAACAAAAAACAAACTTTCTTTAATAATAAAAAAAGGACAAAATTTAGATTATACCTTTTTAACAAATCATTTAAATGAACAGAACTTTAAACATGTTGATTTTGTTAAAGAGCCTGGTCAATATTCATTAAGAGGAAGTATTGTTGATATTTTCTCGTTTACTAACAAACAACCCATTCGTCTTGAATTCAACAAAAGCAAAATTATAAAAATTAAACTTTTTAATATAGAGTCTCAACTAACAATAGAGGAAAAAAAAGAAATAAAAATTCTCGCCAACATTGAAAAACAAGTACAAAACGTCCCGTTTGTTTCTTTGTTTAGTTTATTAAACAAGGATTGGTTGCTTTGGTTTGAAAATATTAGTTTATCCGCTAACATTATTGAAAAAAAATACAACGAATCGTTAGAAATTTATTCCTCCTTAAAAAAGAAATCTAATGTTTTAATTTCAAAAGCACCAAAAAATCTTTTTTGCTCTAAAAACCTATTTTTAAAAGAAATTAAAGCTTTTCAAAAAATTGAATTCGGAAAATCTTTTAACAAAAAAGGTGTATGTTTTAAATTTAATTCTTCTCCTCAACCTAGTTTTAACAAAAACCTTTCTTTACTTGTTGAAAACATTAAATCTTTAGAAGAAAAAAACTATACTATTTTAATTTCTTTTCAATCAGAAGAACAAAGCAATAGACTAAACACATATTTTGATTCCGTTGGTTATGAGTCGTCTTATACTCCTGTAATGATTGCTTTGGGTTCTGGATTTATAGACCACAATAATAAAAGAGCCGTTTACACCGATCATCAAATTTTTAACAGATATTACAAATATACAAAACAACCCATCGTTGTTAGAAAACAAAAAAATCCCATAAAAAAACGTTCTGAACTTACGGTTGGTGATTATGTTGTACACATAGATCATGGAATTGGTCGTTTTGTTGGCTTAGATAAAATTTTAGTAAACAAAACAAAACAAGAAGTGTTACGGGTTATTTATAAAAACAACGACTTTCTTTATATTAATGTTAATTCTCTACACAAAATATCTAAGTATTCTGGAGCAAATACCTCCCCCGCTCTACATAGTCTTGGGACTCAGGAGTGGGAAAAAAAGAAAAAGAAAATAAAATCAAAACTTATTAACATAACTGAGGGGTTAACAAAACTTTATGCAAAAAGAAGAAACAAACTTGGTTTTTCTTTTGAAAAAGATTCTTTTATGCAGGTTGAGCTTGAGTCTTCTTTTATTTATCAAGATACACCAGATCAATTAAAAGCAACAATAGATGTAAAAAAAGACATGGAAAAAAAACGTCCAATGGATCGACTTGTTTGTGGGGATGTTGGTTTTGGAAAAACAGAAATTGCAATTAGGGCTGCCTTTAAAGCTGTATCTAGCAACAAACAAGTTTTAATACTTGTTCCAACTACAATACTAGCCCTACAACACTATAAAACTTTTAAAAAAAGACTTAAAGATTTTCCTGTAGAAATTGATTATTTGTCTCGATTTCGATCAAAAAAAGAAACTAATAAAATTATCAAAAAATGTGAAAACGGTAGGATTGATATTATTATAGGAACCCACCTTGTTGTTAACAAAAAAATTAAATACAAAAATTTAGGCTTGTTAATTGTGGATGAAGAACAAAAGTTTGGTGTGTCTTTAAAAGAAAAAATCAAAAAACGAAAAAACGACCTTGATACCCTTACATTAACAGCAACACCCATACCTAGGACTTTACATTTTTCTTTAATTGGGGTAAAAGATATTAGTATTATAAAAACAGCCCCAACAAACAGACAAGCTATTTATACTGAAATGATAAGTTTTAATAAAGACACAATAAGAGATATTATAAAAAACGAACTTGTTCGTTTTGGACAAGTATTTTTTGTCCACAATCATATAAAAGATATTTATGAGGTTGGTAACATAATTCAAAAACTAGTTCCAAGCGCAAGAGTAGCTGTCGCTCACGGACAACAAAAAGGAAATCGCTTAGAAAAAACAATGTTAAAGTTTATTGAAGGATTTTTTGATGTTTTGATTTCAACCAATATTATTGAATCTGGCTTAGATATACCAAACGCAAATACAATAATAATAAACCAAGCTCACATGTTTGGGTTGTCTGATTTACATCAAATGAGAGGCCGTGTTGGTAGATCTAACAAAAAAGCTTTTTGTTATTTGATTACACCAACCCCTTTATCTTTGTCTTCTGATGCCAAAAGAAGGTTAATTGCTTTAGAGGAGTTTTCAATGCTGGGTGATGGATTAAACATTGCTTTAAAAGATTTAGACATAAGGGGTGCTGGAAATTTATTAGGCGGGGAGCAAAGTGGTTTTATTAATGATCTTGGGTTTGAAACATATCACAAAATTTTAGATGAAGCTCTTTTAGAGTTAAAGCAACCCAAAACAAAAGAACAGAGTAAAAATCTTTCTGTTTTTAAAGAAAACAACACCTGTTTGGTTGATGTTGACACGGAGGTTTACATACCAAAAAACTATATAACAAATTCTAATGAAAGATTAAAAATGTATGCCTTTATAGAAAAAAATACAGAAAAAGGTCTTTTTTCAAAAACAAAAAAAGCGTTTAAAGATCGATTTGGAAAAATCCCAACAAATTTAAAAAATCTTTTTTTGGTAATGCAAATTAAAAAATTTGGTTCGTTGATGGCGATAGATAAAATAACAAACAAAAACAACAAACTAACATTAACCTTTGATAAAAACAGCAAACAAAATGATAGAAAAAACATTACAATTCAAGAAATATTTAATTTTACAAAAAAAGAAGAAAAAAATATTGCTCTAAAAGAAACAAAAAAACAATTAATTGTTACTTTTAAACTTGTTTTTGGTTTAAAAGAGTCTTTAATTTTATTAAAAAAAATCAAAAAATAAAGACAATATTTTTTTTGTTTAATTGTTAAGTATTTCTAAGAGTAGATTTTTTTGTATTTTTGATATAAATTTAAAACTTCTTTTGTCTATGAAAAGGTTTAATATTTTGGTTTTTTTATGTTTAATTATATTTGAAAGTTGTTCTATTCTTCCATTTGGTAAAAAAAACCCCTCAGCAAGAAACCCTGGAACAACAAGCACAACAACTAATTTAGGATACTTTTCTTATAACGAGGCCGAAGAAGAAGGTTTTGTTGTTTCTGACTTTAGTGGACAAATCCCTGGTCCTAATCAGGTTTTAATTGAGGGTGGTCGCGCTGTTTTGGGTTCTTATGAAGAAGATGTTTTTTATACTCATGATAATATAGAGAGAACCGTTACTGTTTCAACTTTTTATTTAGACATAACAGAAATCGCCAACATTCATTGGTTGGAATATTTAAGTTATGTCAAAAGAGATTCTAGCGAAACCTTTTATTTAAACGCTCTTCCAGACACAACCGTTTGGTATAAGGATTTAGCTTTTAACACACCTTATATTGATAATTATTTAAGATACCCGGGTTTTAGATATTATCCTGTTGTTGGAATTAGTTGGAATCAAGCAACTGATTACTGTCGTTGGAGAACAGAAGCTGTTAATAGAGGAATAGCTAGAGATTATTTTGGAGACGAGTATGTGGAAGGAGATATACCACCAATAGAATCTGGTGTCTATTTACCAGAATTTAGATTGCCCACTGAGGCAGAATGGGAATACGCTGCTTATGGACAAAAAGGTAATCAGTGGTTAGATGAAAACCAAACACATAGAAGGTTGTACCCTTGGGACGGAAGAACAATAAGAAGCTCAAAAAGGAGCACACTTGGAGAGTTTCAGGCAAACTTTAAAAGAGGTAGGGGTGATTATGCTGGAATAGCCGGAGCGTTAAATGATGCTGGTTTTATAACCGTTTCTATTTATGAATATGCCCCAAATGATTTTAAATTATATAACATGGCGGGAAATGTAAACGAGTGGGTTCAAGATATTTATAGACCTCTAAACTTTCAAGACTTTGAAGACCTTAACCCAGTAAGGGGTCTTAGAACTAAAACAGATTCCGTCACAGAAAATGGGTATGTCAGAGTCGTTAGGGATGTGTATGACGATTATTTAGATAGTGAAGAAAATTATGATTATCAAAACTTTAACTCATTAATTAATAATTCCTCTCGTGTTTATAAGGGTGGTTCTTGGAATGATGGAGCCCAATGGTTATCTCCAGGGACAAGACGATTTATGGATCAAAATTCTTCTTCTGCGACGATTGGTTTTAGATGTGCAACAAATGCGCTTGGAATAAATCATAAATAGTTGGGATTTATATAGATCAAGAGTTTGCAAAAAAGAATATTTTTATCCGATAACATTATTGTTATAAACAATGGGTTCATTAACAAGCTTAATGTAAAACTATTAACTTAATAAAAAAGACAACAACAAATTTTTATTTGAATGCTATATGTTTGTTACTAATTTTTTTTCAGAAAACAAAAACTTCAAAATATCTAACAAAAAAGAAATAAGAACTCTTTTAAAAAAAATTTGTAAAAAAGAAAATAAAAAAATTAGTTTTATCAATTGTGTATTTTGTTCTGATAATAGATTATTAGAAATAAACAAAAAATACCTTAACCACACCTCTCTAACTGATGTTATTACTTTTGACTTTACATCAAATAAAAAAAACCTAGAAGGAGACATTTATATAAGTGTAGATAGAGTTAAAAAAAACGCAACAAAATACAAAGAACCCTTTAAAACAGAGCTTTTAC
>Ga0209554_1000064_pt1 | contig 76066 bp, 57 predicted proteins | sample MarorgKNORR_S2LV_5_FD_188221 | JGI IMG/M metagenome (GOLD analysis project Ga0209554, IMG submission 188221) | Marine microbial communities from the Southern Atlantic Ocean, analyzing organic carbon cycling - Bottom_A/KNORR_S2/LV (SPAdes) (version 2) | ecosystem: Environmental > Aquatic > Marine...
ATCCCAGCACCGACTCGACGACCGCCATCGAGATGACGGCCTCGCCCACCGGCAAACCGGCACCGAGGCTCGGGCCGGCGGCGGTGGTCGTCGAGATCATGACCCCATCATTGCCCGGGGGTGTGACAGTCGATCCGGTGGCAGTGGCAGTGGCAGTGGCAGTGGCAGTGATGGCGGCGGTCGTCGAGATCATGGCTCCATCATTGCCCGGGGGTGTGACAGTCGATCCGGCACAAGACCCGCCCAGAGCACTCCAACCGGGGAATCTTGTTACCCATCGGTAATCTCGGTCGGGCACAACTGTCCCCGACGCGCGAGGCTCCTCCCATGAGCGACTTCTCCCTCGAACTCTCCGACGACCAGGTCCAACTCCGGGACTGGGTCCACACCTTCGCCGCCGACGTCGTCCGGCCCGCCGCCGCGGAATGGGACCGCCGCGAGGAGACCCCGTGGCCGATCATCGAGGAGGCGGCCAAGATCGGGCTCTACGGCTGGGAGTTCCTCGCCGAGGGCATGTGGAACGACAAGACCGGCCTCACGCTCCCCGTCGCCATCGAGGAGCTGTTCTGGGGCGACGCCGGGATCGGCATGGCGATCATGGGCTCGGGCCTCGCCGCCGCAGGCATCGCCGCCGCAGGCACCCAGGAGCAGATCATGGAGTGGGTGCCCCAGTGCTACGGCACCCCCGGCGACCTGCAGATGGGCGCCTTCTGCTCCTCGGAGGCCGACGCCGGCTCCGACGTGTCGGCCATGCGCACCCGGGCCGTCTACGACGAGGCGGCCGACGAGTGGGTGCTCAACGGCACCAAGACCTGGATCAGCAACGGTGGCATCGCCGACGTCCACGTGGTCATCGCCGTCGTCGATCCGGAGCTCCGTAGCCGGGGCCACGCCTCGTTCATCGTGCCGCCGAAGACCCCGGGCTTCTCCCAGGGCCAGAAGTTCTCGAAGCACGGCATCCGTGCCAGCCACACCGCCGAGGTCGTCCTCGACGACGTCCGCATCCCCGGCTCGTGCCTGCTCGGCGGCAAGGACAAGCTCGACGAGCGCCTGGCCCGCGTGCGGGACGGCAGGCCGGGCAACGCCCAGGCGGCCATGCAGACCTTCGAGTCGACCCGCCCCGCCGTGGGCGCCCAGGCGGTGGGCGTGGCCCGGGCCGCCTACGAGTACTCCCTCGACTACGCCAAGGAGCGGGTCCAGTTCGGCAAGCCGATCATGCAGCACCAGGCGATCGCCTTCATGCTGGCCGACATGGCGACCGAGATCGATGCCGCCCGGCTGCTGGTGTGGCGGGCGGCGTGGCTGGCGAAGCAGGGTGGGTTCGTCAACGCCGAGGGGTCGATGGCCAAGCTCAAGGCCGGCCGGGTGGCGGTGTGGTCGACGGAGCGGGCCATGCAGATCCTCGGCGGCGCCGGCTACGTGACCGACCACCCCGTCGAGCGCTGGCACCGTGATGCCAAGATCTACGACATCTTCGAAGGCACCGAGCAGATCCAGCAGCTGGTTATTTCGCGGGCGATTTCGGGAATGCGCATCGAATAGGAACTGACCGGGGGTTCCCCCTCGATTTCCATGAGTGGGACTGGTCGACTCGAGGCGGCAGACTCGCCGTATCGCCTGAGCCTGGCGATCGAAGGGCAGGACGGCCGCATCCACTCCACCCGTGTGTGCGGGTGCAAGGAGCCGTCATGGGCGAACGTCAGTGCGGGGCTCACGGTTGGCAGATTGGTCGACCCATTGGCCGTTGGCGTCTATCGGTTGTGGCATGAGCCAACAATCGAAGGGCAGGTCGGGAAGCGCTCTGACGATTCACGCCTTCGTTGATGAGTCGGTTCGACGAGGCAGGTACATGATGTGTGTCGTCCGGGTCCAACCCGCGTTGCTCGGTGAAACTCGCGCCGCCATGAGAGCTCTGCTGTTACCTCGCCAGCGACGGCTCCACATGACCGATGAATCGCCTCGTCGTCGAAAGCAGATTCTGTCGGTCATCGATGGACTCGATCTCGCATCTCGCATCGTCTGGTGCCAGGGTGGCGAGCGTCGAGGGCGTCCGGCGTGTGTCCGCCAGATTGTGACCGACGCAGTTCGCGAAGGGGTCGTTCGGCTGGTGTTCGAGAGTGGTGGAAGAGGTGACCGGCGCGATCGGCAGGGAGTCCACCTCGTGCTCGAGGCTCTGGATGTGCATGGACAGATGATCTACGAACACCTCCGACCATTCGAAGAACCGTTGCTTTGGATCCCTGATGCGATCGCGTGGGCCTGGGGAGCCGGAGGCGACTGGCGGCGTCGGATATCGATCGATGCTGCCGTTCGAACTTGCCCCTGACGCGCAGAACCCGGCACCTCCTCGTCCGGGGAGGGAACCGGGTCCACTTCCGCCTCCTAGTGGGGGCGACGCGGACAGTCTCCCGCACACCGGCGGTCGATGCAACGTTTGTTGTCGGGCAGCGACCCCCGTCACCCCACCAGGCCGGACCGGCAGGAGATCGGGCAGGAGATCGGGCAGCAGGTCGAAGCCATGGAGCTGCTACCGCGACAGGAACCGACGCAACCCCTTCGAGGGCACCGAACAGATCCAGCAGTTGGTGATCAGCCGGGCCATCTCCGGCATGCGCATCGAATAAGGGCGCCCCACGGCCACCCTCCTCGTCGTCTCGGCGACGATCCCCACGGTCTCGTCTGCCTGTCATCTCGGCAAGAATGGGCGGCCTACCGCTAGGAGCGGCAATGAGCGACTTCTTCACCTCGGTCCCCGAACCGATCCGATACCGAGGACCCGATTCGGACGACCCGTTGACCTTTCGGTGGTACGACAGCGACCGGGTGGTCGGCGACCGCACCATGGAGGAACACCTCCGCATGGCGGTCTGCTACTGGCATTCGTTCAACTGGAACGGCTTCGACATCTTCGGCGACGGGACCTTCGACCGACCGTGGCTCGCCCCCGGTGCCGACCCGATCGCCGCCGCCGAGCAGAAGATGGATGTGGCGTTCGAGTTCTTCGAGAAGCTGGGCGTGCCGTTCTTCTGCTTCCACGACCTCGACATCGCGCCCGAGGGATCGACGTTCACCGAGACCTGCGCAAACCTGGACCGCCTCGCCGATCGGGCGGCCGGACACATGGATCGGACCGGGGTCGGCCTGCTGTGGGGCACGGCCAAGCTGTTCGCCCACCCCCGCTACGCCGCCGGGGCGGCGACGAACCCCGACCCGGAGGTGTTCGCCCACGCAGCGGCACAGGTGGCGAACTGCATGGAGGTCACCCACCGCCTCGGCGGTCACAACTACGTCCTGTGGGGCGGCCGCGAGGGCTACGAGACCCTCCTCAACACCGATGTCGGCCGGGAACTCGACCAGTTGGGCAGGTTCCTCACGATGGTCGTCGAGCACAAGTACGCGATCGGGTACGAGGGCACGATCCTCGTCGAGCCCAAGCCGTTCGAACCCACCAAGCACCAGTACGACTACGACGTGGCCACGCTCGACGCGTTCCTCCAGCGCTACGGCCTGTCCGGCGAGGTCAAGGCCAACATCGAGGTCAACCACGCCACGCTGGCCGGTCACGACTTCGCCCACGAGGTGGCCGTCGCCGCAGCCGCCGGGATTCTCGGTTCGATCGATGCCAACGCCGGCGACGATCGACTCGGCTGGGACGTCGACCGGTTCCCGGTGTCCGTCGAGCAGATGACGCTCGGCATGTACGAGATCCTGCGAGCCGGCGGCCTGACCACCGGTGGCTGCAACTTCGACGCCAAGTTGCGTCGCCAGTCCATCGATGGCGTCGACCTGTTCCACGCCCACATCGGCGGCATGGACACGCTGGCCCGTTCGCTGCTGGCGGCCCACGCCATGCTCGAGGACGGTGCCCTGGAGGACCTGCGAGCCGACCGCTACGCCGGCTGGGGAGGCGATCTCGGTCGATCGATTCTGGGCGGCGACCAGAGCCTCGCCGTGCTCCGCGACCGGCAGGCCACGGCCGCAGACCCGATGCCCGTATCGGGTGCTCAGGAGGCGGCGGAGAACCTGGTCGCCCGCTACGTCGAGCGAGCCCGCTGAGCGGCCCGGTGGGCGAGCCCCTGGTCCTGGGCGTCGACTCGTCGACGCAGTCCACCAAGGCCGAGCTTCGTACGGTCGCCACCGGACGCCTGGTGGCGCGGGCCTCGGCACCCCATCCGCCCGTCGATCCACCGGTCAGCGAGCAGGATCCCGAGGCCTGGTGGGCGGCCCTGGAGTCGGCCGTCGACGCACTCGGCGACCACCGGCGGGACGTGGTCGCGGTATCGGTCGCCGGCCAGCAGCACGGGCTGGTCCTGCTGGGCGACGACGACCGACCGCTGCGTCCGGCGCCGCTCTGGAACGACACCACCTCCGCACCCGATGCCGAGCGCCTGGTCGAACGGCTGGGGCCCGACCACTGGGCCGAGGCGTGCGGGTCGGTGCCGGTGGCCTCGTTCACCGTCACCAAGTTGGCCCGCCTCGCAGCCGAGGAACCCGGCCTGCTCGAGCGGGTGGCCCGGGTCATGCTGCCGCACGACTACCTGACCTTCCGGCTCACGGGCGAGGCGGTCACCGACCGGGGCGATGCCTCTGGCACCGGCTGGTGGTCGCCGAACGAGGGTCGGTACCGGAGCGACCTGCTCGACGCCGCCCTCGGCGACGGTGCAGGCGGGGCGTGGCTCGACCGCCTCCCGACGGTGCTGGGCCCCGAGGACGTCGCCGGTGCCCTGACTGCGGAGGCCTCGGCACGGCTCGGCCTGTCGACCGGCATCCCAGTCGGACCGGGAACCGGCGACAACATGGCGGCCGCACTGGGGTTGGGGCTCGGACCGGGCGATCTGGCGCTCTCACTCGGCACGTCGGGCACGGTGTACACGGTCAGCGACCGGGCCGTCGCCGACACCACGGGAGCCGTCGCCGGGTTCGCCGACGCCACGGGTCGCTTCCTGCCGCTGGTCTGCACCCTCAACGCCACCCGGGTGACCGACGTCGTCGCCGGATGGCTCGGCACCGACTTCGAAGAACTCGGCCGGTTGGCCGACGCCCCACCCGTGGTCGACGACCCGGTGCTCGTGCCGTACCTGGCCGGCGAGCGAACGCCGAACCTCCCGGAGGCGACCGGCTCGCTGTTCGGGATCTCGCTGTCGACCGACCGTGCCACGTTGGCCCGCTCCGCCCACACCGGCGTCGTCTGTGGGCTGCTCCAGGGCATCGACGCATTGCGCCGGGCCGGATGCGTCGTCGATGGCACCCTGTCGCTCGTCGGGGGAGGCGCCAGGTCGCCGGCCTACCGGTCGATCGTCGCCGACCTGTGGGGCGCACCGATCCGGGTGCCCGAGGTCGATGAGTCCGTCGCTGCCGGCGCCTGTGTCCAGGCGGCCGCGATCTTCGGCGACGACTCGGTGGGCGCCGTCTCGGCCGCATGGGACCTGGGCGTGGGGCCGACCGTCGAGCCCCGGGCCGGTGTCGATGCCGATGGGGTGCGGGCCGCCTACGCCGAGGCAGCCGCAGCAGCCGCCGGCCTGGTGTGACCGACCGGCTCCACCTCGAGGCCGGCAGCGCCGAACTGGTGGTCGACGCGGTGCACGGCGGGCGTCTGGCGTCGCTCGCGATCGACGGCCTCGAACTGCTGCGGCAGGGCCCGCCAGACGCCCCGATCGGCTGGGGGTGCTTCCCCATGGTCCCCTGGGCCGGACGGCTCCGCCATGGCCGCTTCCGGTTCGACGGGGTGGACGTCGAGGTGCCCATCGACCTGGCGCCCCACGCCATCCACGGCTTCGGTCACACGTCGGCATGGGAAGTCGCCGGCGCCGACCGCCTGACCCTCGACCTCGCTGACCGCTGGCCGTTCGGCGGCCGTGTCGACCAGCGCTTCGACCTGACCGCCGACCGCCTCGTGCTCCACCTGGCTGCCAGGGCCGCTGACCGGCCGATGCCCGTGATGCTCGGTTGGCATCCGTGGTTCCAGCGGTCGCTCGGGTCCGGTGGCGGGCTCCGCCTTGACCTGAGGGCCGACGGTGCGTACCTGCTCGACGACGAGGCCATCCCCAGCGGGGCCGTCGGTCCTGTCCCCCCGGAGCCGTGGGACCACTGTTTCCACGTGGTGGACCAACCGGTTCGCCTCGACTGGCCCGGGGCGCTGGCCCTGGAACTGCGCTCGTCGTGCGAACATTGGGTGGCGTACACGGAGCCCGACGACGCCCTGTGCGTCGAGCCCCAGACAGCTGCGCCCGACGTGTTCAACCGGGACCCGCAGGTGCTGGCGCCGGGCGAGGCGCTGACGGCCTGGTTCGAGATGCGCTGGACGCTCCCGTGAGGTGTGGCATCCGTTGAATGGCTATCTTCGCGAGGTGGGACTGACTGCCGAACAGCGTGCCGGCTGGGATCGTGACGGCTTCTTCATCCTGCCCGGCTTCGCCGAGCGCCCGGTGCTCGACGCCATGGTCGATCGCATCGTCGAGCTGGCCCGACTGCTCGAACAGCCCGACCGGCGCCCCGACCTCATCGCCACCCCCGAGAAGGTCCTCGACGGCCAGATCGACCCCGAGCGACGACTGTCCAAGATCTTCCGCCTCATGCGCACCGAACCGGTCTTCCGGGACTTCGCCACCGACTCCCGGCTGCTCCCCATCCTCGCCGACCTCATCGGCCCCGACGTCGCCTGCTTTCTCTCCCAGTTCATCTTCAAGAACCCCGGTGCCCTCGGTCAGCCGTGGCACCAGGACAACTACTACTTCCGGATGCGTCCCCTCCCGCAGGTCGCCCTGTGGCTGGCCTGCTCCGCATCGACGCTCGACAACGGCCCCCTGTGGGTCGTCCCCGGCTCACACAACGAGGCGATCCACGATGCCGAACCAGACACCCGGGAGGACGCCGGTTTGTTCTACGTCGAGATCACCACCGCCGACACCAGAAGCGAGCAGGTAGTGCTCATGGACCCCGGCGACCTGCTGGTGTTCCATTCGCACCTCCGCCACCGGTCGACCGACAACCGCTCCGACGACCGACGGGCTGCCATGGTGTACCACTACGCCCATCCCGATTCCACGGGTCCGTTCACCTTCAATCAGGACTGGGTCGATGTACTGCGCGACGGCGTGCCGGTCACTGCATCCACCGACCCCGTCCCTGTCGGGGCCTCGCCCCCTGGCTGATCCGCCCGACGCCCCGTCGGATCAGGAGTCGTCGTGGCTGGCGTCCGACCCGTGGCGTTCCACCAGCACGTCGGCCCATCCACCCCGACCGGAATCGCGCAGGCGCTCGAGGTAGGCGGGCAGGTGGCCACGGATGTGGTAGGGCCCGCCCTCCTCGAGGACGATGTCCATCGGGTCCCGCTGGTCGCCGAGTGCCAGGGAGAGCTGCTGCTGCGTCCAGTCGTCGAGCAGGTGCGCCGCCTCGCCGACGAGGAGCGGCTCGGCGGCCGCCAGGTCGTCGGTCTCGTGGGGGTCGGTGGAGATGTCGAAGAGCATCTCCGGCTGCCAGTGCGGGTGGTAGCCGTCGTGCATCGTCCGCAGGTAGAGGTGGTCTCCCCAGCGGACCCCTCGCTGGCACGCCCATGCCCCCTGCGAGAGCATCAGCGCCTCACGGCCGGCCTCGGTGCCCCGGATGAGCGCCTCCTTGAAGCTCTCGCCGCTCCACCACCCACGGGGCACCGGGATGCCGGCGAGGTCGACGACCGTCGCTGCGATGTCGAGGTGGTAGTGCAGTCCGGAGTAGACGCGGGGTTCGAGGCCGGGCCAGCGCAGTATCGAAGGGATGTGGCAGGTCGCCTCGTCGGCGCCCTGGTGGTCGGCGTACACACCGAGTTCCCCGAAGCCTTCCCCATGGTCGGATGAAACCAGCACGGCCGTGTCGTCGAGGACTCCGAGGTCGTCGAGCTTGTTCATCACCGTGCCGACGGCGTCGTCGGCATAGCGGATGCCGACGTCGTAGCCGTCGAAGATCCGCTTCACATCGTCCATTGACGCCGCATTCCACGGATGGCGTAGGGGAGGGTCTCCCCATTCGTCGGGGGTGAACCCCCACGGCTCCTGTGCCGAATGGGGCCCCGCCAGACCCCAGTTCTTCTGGCGGACCTCCTCTGTGTGCCATGCGGGCACCGGATCGCTCGCGAAGGGATTGCCGTACTCCTCGGGCGTGTTGTACGGGGTGTGTGGATCCCACAGGTGCAGGTGGAGGAACCAGTTGTCGTTCTGTCCGCTCCGGTCGAGCCAGTCGAGGGCCACCGGAAGCACCTCGTCGGCCCGCTCTCCGCCCATGCCCCGCATGAGGTTTATCGCCTCCATCACACCGTGGTTCCACCAGGTCGCCGAGTGGCGGAACGGGAAGCTCGAGATCGATGCCGTGTGCCAGCCCGCCCAGTAGAACTTGGCGGCCCACGAGTTGCCGGCGACCGCCCCGATGAAGGCCCGGCTCTTCCCCTCGGATCGCAGGTCGGCGGCGAGGCCGCCGTGGTTCACCACCCCGTTGCGGATGCCGAACATCCCCGTGGCAAGCGCCGTACGCGACGGCAGGCACGGCACGTCGGAGGCGTACACGTTCTCGAATCGGATGCCCGTCTCGGCGATCGCGTCGATGTTGGGCGAGGTATTGCGGTGGTAGCCCGAGCAGCCCAGATGGTCGGCGCGCAGCGTGTCGATGTCGATGTACAGGAATCTCATGGGTCTCCCAGGAAGAGTGGTTACGGAGTCGCCGCGGCTGGCGCGGGCGCCACTGAGGCGTGGGTCGCGACGATGGATCGGCGGTCGTATTCGGTGATGGCACCGTCGAGCGTCACCTTCACCTCGCGCATGTCCGGATCGTACGAGGAGCGGCCGACCCGGAAGGTGAACGATCCCGGTTCGGTGATGCGGCGGTGGTCGATGCCGTGGAACGCCAGGCGGCTCGGATCCACGGTGAAGGTGACGGTCCGGGCCTTGCCGCCGGGGATGGCGACGCGGCAGAAGCCGATCAGCTCCCGGATCGGTCTGGCCACGGAGGCGACGTCGTCGGTGACGTAGAGCTGCACGACCTCGTCGCCGTCACGAGTCCCGGTGTTGGCGACCTCGACCGAGATGGTCGTCGGCGTCGTGGTCGATCCGGCGTCCACGACCGGTTCGCCGTAGGCGAAATCGGTGTACGAGAGCCCGTGGCCGAACCAGTGCACCGCCTGCACGTCACGATCGACGTAGTCGCCGTAGAACTCGGACCGGTCGCCTCGCCGGCGCATGTCGTGGTGCAACGGAATCTGGCCGACGTGTCGGGGCAGCGTCACGGGCAGGCGACCGGCCGGATTGACCGCGCCGGTGAGCACGTCGGCGATGGCGTTGCCGCCCTCCTCGCCCGGCTGGATCGACCACATCAGGGCGTTGACCGCCGCCGCCTCGTGCTCGAGCGTGTGCACACGTCCGCTGATCACCACGAGCACCGTCGGGGTGCCGGTCGCCACCACGGCGGCGACGAGTCGACGCTGGACGCCTGGGAGGTCGAGGTCGGTGGCGTCCCGGGCCTCGCCGACGGTCGAGTCGGGGATCAGGCCGGATTTGGCGCCGACGAAGACGATGGCGACGTCAGCGTCACGGGCGGCATCGACCGCTTCGGGGATGCCGGACGCATCGTCGCCGCTGTCGGCGCATCCCCTCACGTGCGTGATCCGGGTGTCGGGCAGGGCGTCGCGCAGGCCGGCCAGGGGCGTGACGTGGTGCGTGTAGTGGGGGCCGGCGGCGAAGCTGCCGCCCGACTCCGGCAGCTGATCGGTGCCGGTTCCTGCGGCGGCATCGTCAGCGGCCGCCCCGGCTCCGGTCACCTGGTCGAGCACGGCGGCACCCATGCCCTTGTAGATGATCTCGAGGTGGGCGGGGTAGTGGTAGTCGCCCTGGAGGAGCCGCCGGTCGTCGGCATGGGGCCCGATGACGGCGATCGTGCCGATCGATGCGTCGAGGGGCAGCACCCCGTCGTTGCCCAGCAGGATCACGCCGGCCGCCGCCGTTCGGCGGGCGAGCGCACGCTGGGCGGGCGTGTCGAACACGGTGAGCGCCGACTCGGCATCGACGTACGGGTTCTCGAACAGCCCGAGCTGGAACTTCTGCGTCAGGACACGGGCGCACGACTCGTCGAGGATCGCCTCGTCGAACCGGCCGTCGCGCACGGCCCCGGGAAGGTGCCGGTAGCAGTCGAGGGAAGGGAGCTCGATGTCGAGCCCGGCTCCGAGGGCCTGGATGGCGGAGGCCTCGGCGTCGGCTGCGGTCATGTGGTTGACGTACAGCTGCATCACCGCGAAATAGTCGGCGACCACCGTGCCGGTGAATCCGAGCTCACCGCGCAGCAGGTCCGTGAGCAGTTCTCGGCTGGCGGCCACCGGCACGCCGTCGATCGAGGAGTAGCTGTTCATGACCGAGGCGAGTCCGGCTTCCCGGATGGCCGCAGCGAACGGCTCGGCATGGACCTCGCGCAGCTCGCGGCCGCCGACGTGGACCGGCGCCTGGTTGCGGCCCCCGAGGGAGCTCGCGTAGCCGAGGAAGTGCTTGCCCGTGCACACCACGCCGTTGGCGAGGTCGTCGGTCTGGATGGCGCGCACGTAGCTCACGCCCATGCGGGCACACAGTTCGGGCGACTCCCCGTAGGTCTCCTCGACCCGACCCCATCGGGGGTCGCGGGCCACGTCGAGCACGGGTGCGAGGTTGTGGCGGGCCCCGACGGCGAGCATCTGGGTACGGATCACGCCGCCGACCTCGCCGACGAGTTCAGGGTCCCAGGTGGCGGCCAGCCCGAGTCCCTGGGGGAAGACCGTCGCCCCACGGTGCAGGAAGCCGCCGACACCCTCCTCGTGCACGACCATGGGGATGCCCAGCCGCGTGCGCTCCACCAGCACCTGCTGGATCTCGTTGGCCAGGCGGGCGGACTCGTCGGCCAGCAGTCCGGTGCTCGCCCCGATGCGGGTGACCTGCCCGATGCCGTCCGCCAGCGTCTCTGCGGCCCGGTCGGGATCGAAGCGCTCGTCGACCACCAGCGAGGTGAGCCACACGGCGCCGAGTTGGGCGACCTTCTCCTCCAGGGTCATGCGCCCCAGGAGGTCGGCGACGCGGGTGTCGATGGCGGCGTCCGGGTCGCGGTACAGGTCGGTCATCGTCTGGCTCCTTGGGGTGTTCGTCGGACTCGTGCGGTGAGGGCCGCGGCCACGGCGTGATAGGCGGGTTTCGGTTCGCCGGCGTGGTCGAACAGCAGCGGCGCCCGGTCGGGTCCGAAGTGCTCGTCGACCCACGAACGGGCGTCGCTCACTCCCCAGAACGTGATCTCCCTGCAGGCGTCCACGCTCAGGGCGGCATCGACGAGTTCGCCGTAGATCCGGGCCTGGACCTCGAGGCGGTCGGGTCGGGTCGGATGGGCGAGGACGTCCATCTCGGTGATGGCCACCTCCAGGCCGAGGTCGGCATAGGTGGCGACGACCGATGCCAGGTGCTCCGGGGATGGCGGCTCGGGGGTGAAGTCGGGGTACAGCTGGTGGCCCTGCAGTCCGACGCCGTGGAGGGGGACTCCCCGATCGACGAGATCGGTGATGATGCGGGTGAACTCGCGGTGTTTGTCGGGCACGACGTCGACATGCGTCTCGTTGATCCACAATTCGACGGAGGGGTCGATTTCGTGGGCGATGCCCAGCACCTCGGCGAGGTAGTCGGGGCCCAGGTTCGCTGCCCACACCTGATCGGCCATGCGGCCCTCCAACCAGTGGAGGGGCTCGTTGACGAGGTCGTAGCGGGTGACCCTGCCCCGCCAGTGTTCGAAGACGGCCTCGATGTGCGAGCGGAGGTGTCGGCGCAACATGGTGGGGTCGGTGCACGTCGTGATGTAGTCCGGCGTGCCCCAGTGGGGCCACACCACCGTGTGTGCCCGGACCTCCATGTCGTGGCAGCCGGCGAAGTCGATCAGGGCGTCGGCGGCCTCCCACTCCCAGCGGTCGGGCTCCGGGTGCAGCGACGACCACTTCATGGCCCGTTCGGCCGTCACCGAGTTGAACTCCGAGCCCAGAAGCTCGCGGTAGCGCCGATCATCGGACGCGAGGGTCACGTCGGACACGGCGGCACCGATGCGCACCCCGGCGGTCTCGGCCAGCTCTCGAAGGGTCATCGGCGGGTCTCCCGGAACGCTGCGTTGAACATCTTCCGGAGTGTCCGTCGCCATTCCTCGGTATCGGGCACCTGCCGTGCGTGCGCCTCCTGGACCCCGACTCCGGCCGACAGGGCGCTGATCACGAACGCCACGGTCTCGGCGTTCTCGATGTCCTGGAGCGTGGAGAGGATCCACGCCTCGCGCAGTGCGTTGACCTCTTCAGTGCCGGCGGCGACATCGGGGTCGTGCCGGGCGGCTGCCGCTGCGTCGATCTGGAGCAGCCGCAGCTCGCGGCTGCCGGGGTCGATGAAGAGGTCGAAGGCAGCACCGGGATCGGTCGCATTGGCCTCCAGGTCGAACTGGGCGTCGCGCTCGTCCAACTGGATGCGGATCACCTCGACCAACAGCTGCCCCTTGGAGCGGAAGTGGCCGTAGATGGCGCCCTTGGTGAGCCCGGCCTCCCCGGCGATGTCGCGGAGGGAGACGGCGTCGTAGCCCCTCTCGATGAACAGACGGGCGGACAGCTCCAGCAGGCGCTTCCTGGTGGCTGCAGCCTTCGGGGTCACCGGTGCGGCAGGGAGGACGGAGGTCATGTCGTCGTTCCGGCGTCGGATCGTCGGATGGCCCGGTCGTCGGTTCCGAGGTAGCTGTCGATGACCAGCGGGTCGTTCCGTACGGACTGCGGTTCACCCTCGGCGATGACCGCTCCGGCCTCCAGGCAGTAGATCCGGTCGCTGATCTCCATGACCAGGGGCATGTCGTGCTCGATGATCAGCACCGATGCGTCGAGTTCGCGGCGGATGCCGTGGAGGAGCGGAACCAGGGCTTCTGCCTCGCGCTGGGCCACCCCCGCAGTCGGCTCGTCGAGGCACAACAACCGGGCTCCTGTGGCGGCGAGGCAGCTGAGCTCGACGATGCGACGGGTGCCGGTCGACAGCTCGGCGACGAAGGCGTTGGCGTAGTCGCCGAGGCCGAGGAAGTCGATGAGGTCGTCCGCCGACCCGCTCCTGCGACGCTCGCGGGCACGGCCGCGCGGCAGTGGCAGTGCTGCGGAGAGGAACCGTGTGCGGTCGCGGGATTCGAGCGCGACCTGGATGGTCTCCTTCACGGTCAGGTCGGGGAACAGCGTTGCCGTCTGGAACGTGCGGCCGAGCCCCAGCCCCGGGCGCCGATGTGGAGGGAGGTCTGTTACGTCGGTTCCGTAGAGCTCGACCCTGCCGGCGGCCGGCACCATCCCGCTGACGGCGTTCATGAACGTGGTCTTGCCAGCGCCGTTGGTGCCGATGAGGCCGACGATCTCACCATGGCGGATGGTCAGGCTCACGTCGTCCACCGCCACCCGCTTGCCGAACCGCACGGTGATGGCTTGGGTCCGCAGGGCCAGGCCCGATGGCGGAGGCGGCAATCGGGGCCGGACCGGCATGTGGGCCGGGGCTCGTTCCGGCTCCGGAAGCCGGGCGGCGTACCACCGCAGGAAGCCGTCACGGGCGAGGAACCAGAACTGCACGAACCCGCCTGGTGCGTACATCAGCAGCAGGAGGATGCCGAGGCTGCTGGTGAGCAGGGGGACGATGTTCGACTCGGGCCAGAAGGCCGGGAGGCCCACCACCCACAGTGACCCCAGGATCGGACCGGCAACCGATCCGACGCCGCCGATGACGGCCACGGCGAGGATCCTGATCGACGTCTCGACGGCGAAGAACGAGAACAGGATGGTCGAGTAGAGGCCGCCGAGGAGCGCACCGGCGAAGCCGGCGACGGTGCCGCTGAGGGCGAAAGCGGTCAGCTTGGCACCCGTCGGCCACACCGTGGCTGCGGCGGCAGCATCCTGGTTCTCCCTGGCGGCGATGATCCTGCGGCCGATGCCGCTCGAGCGGAGCCGGGCCACGAACACGATGCCGACCACGAGTCCGAGGAGGGACAGGTAGTAATAGGTGCGCTGCGGGGTCAGGTCGAATGGACCGATCGAGGCGCGCTCCAGCAGGGCGGACGTGGTGCTGTGGCCGCTCAGGAAGTCGCGTCGGAAGAAGAACTTCTCGGCGCCCACTGCGAAGGCGAGGGTGGTCACCGCCAGCAACAGGCCGCGCACCCGCAGGGCCCCGATGCCGATGACGACGGCGACGGCGGTGGTGACGGCGGTGGCGCAGACGATCGCCAGGACGAAGTGCATGCGGGGAACGGGGAGGGTCCAGTCGATGCCTGCTGCGCCGAGCCCGAGGTCGTTGCCGTTCACCAGGGCAGCGGTGACGAATGCGCCGAGGCCGGCGAAGGCCCCCTGCCCCAACGAGATCTGACCGCTCCACCCCACGAGCACCACCAGGGACAGGGCAGCGAGCGCCAGCAGCAGGATCTCGCTGAACCGGAACGTCCGACTCGCCCTGGTGACGAACAGCGGCACCGCCGCTGCCGCCATCACCGCGATGCCGCCCAGGATCCTGGTGTGGTGGCGTACCCACCAGACCTGCTGCACCGCAGCGGGGATCGGACGCACCCGTGGAGCGAAGCTGAACGACTCGCGGCCGTCGCCGGAGTCCTTCCTCGTTGTCAGGAACACCGCCACGATCGCAACGCAGAACAGCAGCGCCTCGAAGCGGCCGAGGTCGAGCGGGTAGTTGAGCCGGGTGAGGGCCTCGACGACACCCAGCACGACACCGGCCAGGACGGCGCGTGGGAAGGAGACGAACGACGCACATGCTGCGACCACGAGCACACGCACCATCACGGCGGGCCCGGGGCTGGCAGTCAGGAAGGCTCGGCTGTCGCCGGCCTCCTGGAGCACCGTGACCATGCCGGCGAAGGCGCCGGTGAGCGCCCAGACGACCGTCGACACCGTGCCCGGGTTGATGCCGGCCAGCCGAGCCCGATCCGGATCGGCGGCAGCGGCACGGATGGCACGCCCCCACGCCGAGTAGCGCATCCAGAGGGCCAGCGCCACCACGGCAACCGCCGATGCGAGGAACATCACCATCTCGCCACCGGCGATGCGGATGCCGAACCACTCGAACCCTCCCTCCCATGGGGTGGGGAAGTCGTTCCGGTTCTCTTCGATCGATGGATCCGGCAGGGCGATCATCAGGGCCGCTGCCAACTGGGCCAGCCCGATCGTCGCCACCAGCAGGATCACCCGGGGAGCGGTGAAGAGCCGGCGGACCACGGTGAGCTCGGCGATGCCCAGGAATACGGCACCCGCTGCGACGGCCACCGCGAACCCGATCCAGTAGGGGACGTGGTAGCGGATGACCAGCTGTGCCATGACCTGGGCGGCCAGCACGCCGGTCGCCCCCACGGCGAAGTTGATGACCCGGCTGGAGCGGTAGATGAGGATCACGCTGAGTGCCAGCAGCGCATAGCCGAGTCCCTGGACCGTGCCGATGAACAGGAACTGGCGTCCGAGTTGGAGGCTGAGGATCACCGGCCGCCGCTCTTGCCATGGCCGTCATTGTCGCGATCGTCACGATCGTCGCGATCGTCGCTTCCCAGGAAGACGGCGCGGGCGATGTCGCCCCGCGCGGCCAGCTCCCGTGTGGGGCCGTCGAAGCGGACCCGGCCCTTCTCGATGAACACCGCCCGGTCGGCGATCGCCATGGCCACGTTCAGCGACTGCTCGACGATGATCATCGTCTGGCCCCGGTCCTTGAGCTGCTCGATGATCTCGAGCAGTTCGCCCACCACGGTGGGGGCGAGGCCGAGCGACAGCTCGTCGATGAGCAGGATGTCGGGCTCGTGGATGAGCACCATCGCCAGCGCCAGCATCTGTTGCTGGCCGCCAGAGAGATCGCCGGCGGGTTCGTCCAGTCGGTCGGCCAACATTGGGAACGTCTCGAGCACCCCGGCGATCCGGGCATCCAGGAGATCGGTGTCCCTGCGCATCGTCCAGCCGGCCGCACGGAGGTTGTCGCCGATGGACAGGGGCTCGAAGACGGCCCTGCCGCCGGGGAGCTGCTGGATGCCCAGCGACACCCGGGTCTGGGGTGAGGTGAGGGTGATGTCGTGGCCGCCGGCCCTGACCACTCCCCGGGACGGAACGGACAGGCCGCTGATCACGCGCAGGATGGTCGACTTGCCGGCGCCGTTGGTTCCGAGCAATGCCAGCGTCTCGCCCCGTTCGACCTCGAACTCGACGCCGAAGAGGACCTGCACGGGTCCGTACGAGAAGTCGATGTCACGCAGTGAGATGGCGGGAAGGTCGTCGGGGTGCGCAGTCCGCCGTTCGAGATCGGCCTTGTCCTTCTCGATCTCGTCGACCACCAGCGACAGGTCGTGCCGGATGAAGCGGGCGCCCCAGATCAGCAGGACCCCGCCGAGCAGCTTGAACGGGATGGTCACGACCAGGATCGCGGTCCGCTCGGATGTCGCGTCGGACAGCAGCCCGGCGGCGATCGGCCCGAGTACGCCGCCGCCGAGGAAGATCACCACCATCGAGAGCGCCAGGGCCTGGGCGCGGAGCCGATAGGGGACGACACCGGCCAGGAGCGGCGAGACCATGCCGAAGACCACGACGGACAACACGGACGGGACGATCCCCACAACGGCGAACAACACGGGGTGCGGCATGAAGAACTGGACCGGAATGGCGAGTGCCATGGGAAAGAACAGGGCGCCGATCCAGGCCAGGGCCTTGGCCGGACTGTCCTGGTACAACTTGTCGTAGCGTCCGGCCGCCCACGGGGCCGCCCCGAGCGCCAGGACGCCCGGCACGAATCCGATCATGGCCCGCTGGAAGGGGGTCAGCCCCCAGCGGTCCTCGAGGTACAGGTTGACGAGGAAGCCCTGGCCGATCAACGAGAACACGATGACGCTGAAGGCGATCCAGGTGATCTTGAGCGTCCGGATCGCCATCAGCCGCTGCCAGACGGCGCCGAGCGACACCGTGGGTCGATCCGGGTCCTCGGCCATCACCTGGCCGATCACCGACTGCTGCTCGAACTGGCCCCTCGGTGGATCGGGGACCATCAGCGCCCAGAGGCCGAGCGCAACCGTCGGCCAGGCGAAGACCCAGTACGCCCAGCGCCAGTTGTCGTCGACGACCAACATCAGGAGGCCGACGAGCAGGGGGGCGATGCGTTCGCCGCCGCGGCCGAGCACGTTCTTCACGGCGTAGATCCGGCCGCGGGCGGCGATGGGGTAGCCGTCGGCCAGCACCGCTCCCTGGACGGGGTGGGTGTTCGCCGTGCCGAAGCCCATCAGCACGCCCACCAGGAAGAAGCCGAGTGCCGACGCCTGGAACCCGCGGGCGAACATGGCGAGGCTCCAGAACAGGGTGGCCACCCCGATCAGCCGCATGCGGTCGACCCGGTCGGCGAGCCTGCCCATCGGCACGGCGAACAGGGTCGAGGTGATCAGACCACCGATGCCGATGACGGCCAGGCCGGCGTCGGACACGCCGAGGCTCTCCTGGATCTCGGGGCCCAAAAGCGACGGGATGGCCAGTTGGAGGGCATCGACGGCGTCGAGCGTGCCGAGCACGGCGATCACGCCCACGCCGCCCACCGCGACGCCTTCCCGCAGGGTCATCGGCTTGTCGCCGACGCCCGGCAGCTCCTCGTCGGCGCGGATCTGGACGGTGTCCGCCGACGCCGCCTGCTGGAGGGCCTGCTCGTGCAGGAGGGCCTGTGTGAGGTCGGCCAGGTGCTCCCTGTCGACGTCGCCGTCGCCAGACGGGCCGGTCGTCATGTGATCCGGCTACGGGGTCATGTCGATCGGGTCGCCGAGGGCCACGAGCTCACCGTCTTCGTCGGCCGAGGCGTCGAACTGGACGAGCCGGATGGTGTCCCCACCGTTGTACCTGCCGGGGCCGAACGAGACGAACGGAATCTCGGGCAGCGACGTGTCCGTGAGTGACTCCAGCCCGACGAGGAACGAGTCGTTCGTCAACTCGATGCCTGCGGCGGTCGCGGCCTGCACGAACAGGTCCAGGTCCCGGCAGACGAGGACGGTGTAACTCCAGTAGTTGGGGTCGTCCTGGGTGTTCTCGACACCCGGGCCCGGTCGCTCGAAGCGAACGTCGGGTTGGGCGGCCTGGACGTCGTCGAGACACTGCTGGGTCTTGGCATCGATGGGATCGGTGGAGAGGCTGACGCGGTTCGCAGAAGCGATCGTCCCGTCCAGGTCGGCGGGCGAGACGCCTGCGTTGATGGCGGTCGTGAAGTTGTCGGACCCGATGCTCGCCAGCCGCACACCGAGGTCGCCGTAGGTGATGTAGCCGGTGGCCGCCGCCCCGAAGATGATGATCCGGTCGAGCCCGGCCTCGCGGACCTGTTCGCGCATGATGTCGATGTGGCTCTCCATCGTGTCGTCGTCCAGCACGAGGTCGTCGATGTTCAGGGTCAGTGCGATCTCGATGCCGAGATCAGCGAGGGCCGCCTCGATGTCGGCCTGCACACGATCGGCGGTCACGACCCCGTCGAAGTGGACGCCGACTGCGGTGGCGCCGTCGAACCATCCCATGTCGTCGAGGGCCCCGACGAAGGTCACGTCCTGTGCCGTCCCGTCGATGAAGAATCCGCCGATCGGGGCACGGGCGCGCTCCAAGGCCTCTCCCGCTGCCCCGACCTGGGATCCGACGAGGATGGTCTCGTGTTGTTCGAACACGCAGAAACTTCCGTCCCCGCGTAGGCCACCGAGCACGGCGAACACCTCTGCGTCCTCGGTCAATGCGATGCAGGCCCCGAGCATCCCGGCGTTGTCGGCCGGGTTGAATCCGGCGACGGTGAACTCGAGGCTCCGGTCGTTGACGCCGCCACCCGCGTTCACGGCACCGGTGAGTGCCTCCCAGACCAGGTCGGGGTCTCCGAAGAACCCGAACCCGAAGAGGGTGGTGTCCCAGAAGCCCACGCCGATCCGGATCGTGTCCTCGGTGACGCCACGGAAGCTCGCCGTGTGCGGAGCGACGGTCGTGGTGGTCGTCGTGGTCGTGGTGGTCGTCGTCGTGGTCGTGGTGGTCGTGGGTGCGGTGGTGGTGGGCGCGACGGTCGTGGTGGACGCGGTTGTGGTGGTCGTGGGCGCGACGGTCGTGGTCGTGGGCGCGACGGTCGTGGGCGCGACGGTCGTGGGCGCGACGGTCGTGGTCGTCGTCGTGGTCGTGGGCGCGACGGGGTCGTCGCTGGTGGTGCACGCGGTGGTGAGCAGGCCCACGGCGAGTACCCCAACCAGAATGCGTCGAAGGTGGTGGTTGGTCATGGTGTTCCCCCTGGGCAAGAGTTTCTCTTGTCAATAATATATACCAGTGGTATAAATAAGTCCAATGGTTTCCGAGAAGGATCACATGACGACATCAGCGAGCGCCGCGATCGACCGTGGCGCCTTCGACCCCGATGATGTCATCGCCCAGATGACCCTCGAGGAGAAGTGCAGGATGGTCTCCGGTGACGGGGCATGGATCGTGCCCGGATGCGAGCGGCTCGGCGTCCCGGACTGGTGTGTGAGCGACGGCCCGGTGGGGGTCCGCGGCCGTACCGTCGGACCCGGGTTACTCGTCCCCGGGCCGTCTGCACTGGCGGCGACGTGGAACCCGGCCCTCATCGAAGATGTCGGCCAGGCGCTCGGCACCGAGTGCAGGGACCGCAAGGTCGACCTCCTCCTGGCGCCAACGGTCAACCTGCACCGTTCCCCCCGGGGCGGCCGCCACTTCGAGTCCTACAGCGAGGATCCCGAGTTGAGCTCGCGCACCTGTGTGGCCTTCATCGACGGCGTCCAGAGCCGGCGGGTGGGCGCCTGTGTCAAGCACTTCGTCGCCAACGACCAGGAGTTCGAGCGATCCACGATCGATGTCGACGTCGACGAGCGCACGCTCCGGGAGATCTACCTGCCGCCCTTCGAGGCCGCCGTCACCGAGGCGGGCGTGAGGTCCGTCATGGGTGCGTACAACTTCGTCAACGGGCACCAGGCGTGTGCCCACCCGGAACTTCTCGTCGACGTACTCAAGGGGGAGTGGGGGTTCGAGGGGTTCGTCGTCACCGACTGGAGTGCCATCAAGGAAACGGTCGCCCCAGCCCGAAATGGGCTGGACCTCGAGATGCCGGGACCCGGCAGATGGTGGGGCAGCGGTCGACTCGAGGCATCCGTCCACTCCGGCGACGTCGATGAGGTGGCCGTCGACGACAAGGTCCGCCGCATCCTCCGGTTCCTCGAATGGGCCGGCCGCCTCGGCACCGACACCGACCACGACGAACAGAGCGTCGAGCGGCCAGAGCACCGGATCCTCGCCCGACATGCCGCAACGGAGTCGATGGTTCTTCTGAAAAACGACAACGGCCTACTCCCGCTCGGCGAGGACGTGACCGTCGCCCTGATCGGCCCGGGCGTGGCGAAGACGGCGCTGCTCGGCGGGGGATCGGCGAGCCTGGTGCCCCACCGGGAGACCAACGTGCTCGACGCCGTGGGCGAGCGCCTCGGCGATCGGCTGGTCGCCACTGCGCCCGGTATCGACATGCGTCGCAGGGCGGCGTCCGTGTCACGCGAGCGGGTCCCCGACGGCGTGACGTTCGAGCTCTTCGACGGCCTCGACTTCACCGGCGAGCCCTTCGCCACCGACATCCGGTCCGCCGCGTTCTACGTGTGGTTCGGCGACAACTGGCCACAGGGGCGCGATGCGATGTCGGTGCGGATCACCTGCCGCTATACGGCCGGTGAGACCGGGCGGCACCGCTTCAGTGCGCTGGGATTCGCGCATGCGCAACTGTTCGTCGACGACCGACTTGTCGCCGACAACCGGGTCGACGGTTTCAGCGCCGGCCTGGGCCAGGACTGCGGAGACGGGTACCTCGATCTGGAGGCAGGCCGCACCTACGACATCCGACTGGACCACCGGCCCGATGACACGGGCCAGTGGGTCTGCATGGTCGATGTCGGCATCGAGCCTGCCGTTGCCAGCACCGAAGCGGGCCTTGTCGAAGCGGAGCGGGCCGCCGCTGCTGCCGACATCGCCGTTGTCGTGGTCGGCTCGACCGCCGAGTGGGAGTCCGAGGGCGCCGATCGGGACTCCATCGAGTTGCCCAACGGCCAGGCCGAGCTGGTTGCGCGGGTGCTCGCCGTCAACCCCGACACCGTCGTCGTCCTCAACTGTGGTGCTCCCATGGCCCTGCCCTGGTTCGACGAGGTCCCGGCGGCCCTCCTCGCCTGGTATCCCGGCCAGGAGGGCGGGGAGGCGATCGCCGATGTGCTCGTGGGTGAGGCCGAACCCGCCGGCCGCATGCCCACCACCTGGGCCCGTGAAGAGCGGGACACCCCGGCGTTCCTCAACTTCCCGGGCGAGGCCGGCGTCGTCCGCTATGGCGAGGGCATCTTCGTGGGCTACCGGTGGTATGACGCCCGCGGCATCGAGCCCATGATCCCCTTCGGCCATGGCGGCTCCTACACGACCTTCGATTGGGGGCGGCCGGCGGTCTCCGGAGCGGGTACCGACCTCGTGGTCGAGGTGCCGGTGACCAACACCGGGACCCGGACCGGCAGCGACGTCGTCCAGGTCTATGTGTCTCCCCACGATCCGCCCGTGCCCCGTCCGGTCAAGGAGCTCGCCGGGTTCGCCAAGGTCCGGCTCGAGCCGGGCGAGACAGGTGTGGCGCGCGTCGGGCTCGGGGAGCGGTCGTTCGCCCGCTGGGATCCCGTCGTGCACGACTGGGTCGTGGATCCGGGCGACTACACGATCGTCGTCGCAGCCTCCGCCGTCGATGGACGCGGCACCGTCGAGGTGACGCTGCCGTAGCCAGCATCAACGGGCCCCGAGCCGTCGCTCAGTGCGTCTCGCCATCGACGCCGACCGCTTCGAGCACGTCGTCGTCGTCGTTGTGGGAGTGGGTGAACCCGAGTTCGCGCTCGATCTTCACCGTCGTCTCCGGCCGGAAGGCGAGGATGTAGGCCCGCCGCGATCCGGCGGTCGTGTTGCCACCCGACCCGTGCATGACCCGCTCGTTGTGGACCGTCACGTCGCCCCTGCTGATCGGCACCGGGACGACGACATCGCCGTCGAGCAGGTCGGTGCCGAGCGCATGTGACTCACCACGGTCGCCGAACTGCGGAACATGGGGGCGCAGATCGGCCTCCTGCATCACGGCGGGGACGAACCGCATGCAGCCGTTCTCGATCGTCGAGTCGTCGATGCCGAGCCAGAGGGTGGCGGTGCGGGTGTCGGGGGTGTCGGGCCAGTAGGCCATGTCCTGGTGCCAGGCGAACACGGCGTCGTCCTTGAAGGGCTGCTTGGCCAGCAGCTGGTCGTAGTCGATGACCATGCCGTCGCCGCACAGCTGCCCGGCCACCGATGCGGCCCGGCGCTCGAAGACGTTGCCCTGCCATGCCGGGTGGTACCGGCGCGGGAGCATCACGTTGATGATCGAGAAGTCCTCCGGTGATCGTCCGTAGTCGCCGGCCATGTCGCAGTAGTCCTTGCCGGGCACCTCGATCTCGCGACGCAGGAAGCGGTCGTAGGTGGTCTCGAGCGCGTCCACCTCGTCGCCGGTCAGGAGGCCCTTCAGGTGCACGTACCCGAACTCGGCGAAGTGGGCCTTCTCCTCGTCGCTGACTCGATAGGAGTCACCGTCGATTCGCTCGTTCACCACAGTTCCCTTCCGACACGTGTCGATACAACTGGACAGATCACGTCAGATTGTAGTGGGCGGACTCCTCCGTGGCCTCCAGCGAGCACGGCCGGTCGAGGTCTTCGAACCCGGTCCGTGATGCGCCGCGAGGGCAGCCACGCCCTCCCTGTCACTCCGCCAGGCCGGCCCCGGTGAACAGGTCGGGCAACGGGTCGGGGAGCGGGTCGCCGATCGACAGCAGCAGGTCGAAGCCGTGCAGTTGCGACCGGAACCGCCGCAGCGTGCCCGGCAGCTCATCGACCCGGGCCGCGTCGAGGTCGGTGGCAGCCACGACACGGCCCTCCTCGAGCCAGCCCTTGAGGCCTGGTCGCGAGCGCACGAGGCCGTCGATGTGGCCGCGTATCTCGAGGCCGTCCTCGACGTTGGTGGCGAGGACCGTCGAGATCCGCAGCACCTGTTGGTCGACCACGTCGTGGAAGGTGACCCGCACCGCCGGGTTCCCCATCACCGAGAAGGCATCGTCGGCGATCGACGTCACGGACTCGCCGGCCTTCTCCAGGATCTCCATGGCGTGGGGGACCAACCTGGCGCAGGCAAGGTCCGCCGGCGAGACCCAGGCGGTCCAGTCCTCGGCGGCGACCTGCAGCCACTCGTCGAACACCGACAGCGTGACTGTTTCCGAACCCCGTGTCGCGTTCCTGACCAGTTCGGTGAGGCAGGCGGGCCAGAACCCGAAATGGGCCGAGCCGTCGGTGGCCGCCGGGGCCCGGAAGGTGGCCTTGTGGCCAGCCGCCATCGACCAGTCGGCCAGAAACCCGATTTCGCCATCGCTGATGCCGAGTTCGAGGGGCGACGGTTCCTCCTGCTCGAGCCCGGTCGGTGCGAGCGACGCCGGGCACAGGCAGTGGAACAGGCGGGCGGCCTCGAGGGTCGCCGAAGCGGTCGGCTGCCATGGATTGGGGAGTTTGTAGCCGGACGGGACCGGCAGGAGGTCGTGGACCGAGCTCGAGCCGTCGTCTCCACGCACGGTGGCGTACCGGTCGTCGTCGATCGTGAGCACACACCCGCCCTCGAGGTCGGCGAGGACAGCGCCATGGATGACGAGACGGGTGGGTAGCGCCACGGCGAACGGCTCGATCCACGGTACGTCGTGTCGTACCTCGACGAGCGTGCCGTCGACGCAGCGCAGCCGCCACTGTGGATCGACCCCAAATTCGGGTAAGGGGTGCTGGAGGACCGGCGGGTTGCGTCGGTCGTCCCAGGCCGTGGCCTTGGCGACGCGCACGATGCGCTCCCACTCGTCGGCGTCGATGGGGATCTCGATGGTGCTCACCGCTGACCCCCGAGGTGGGGGCCGACGGTCACCTCGACGGGTACGTCGGGAGCGGCGACCGGAGCGACCGCCCGACGGGCGGTCCGTTCGGCCTCGGTGTTCCGACGGTGCGAGCGCCGCTCGCCCTGCCGCTCGCGGCAGAGTTCGTCGAGGTGGCACATGACGGCCTGCATGCGTCCCGGCTCGATGTCGCCGAACGTGTAGTTGCCGGTCTCGGGGTCGAACGACGCCCAGCCGTGGCCGAAGACGCCGTCGAAGCCGGCGTCCTCGAGCAGGCGGCGCAACTGCCGCAGCCGGACCCGTTCAGGATCGGCGCTGTTCGAGCGGTTGGTGCTGGATGCCTGGTTCGTGGCTTCTTCGTGAATGGTCAACTTGCCTCCTGTATGGGGGGGTGATCGAAGGAATCTCCAGTAGTAGAGGGGAGTACGTGGCTGCTGTGACAAGGAAAATTCAGTCGGCGTCGAGGCCGTTGTCTTCTTCGCCCTCGACCCCGGTTGTGCCCGATTCCTGGTCCCGCAGGCGGGCATCTCGCCAGGCCCGAAGCGAGGCGTCGTCGTTCGAGAATCGCCCGAGTCCCTCGTGGTCGTCGCCTGTGGAACGCCAGTAGAGGCCCCTCTGCTGGAAGAGTTGGTGCGTCGGGTCCTCCTTCATCGGCTCGTCAGGTGGGAAGTAGTTGTAGGGCTCCATGTGCTCGATGACATCGACATGGATGTGCCAGCCGTCGATGCAGATCTTCCATTTGCATTCGCCATGACAGGCAGTTGGTTCGAGTGAGTGCAGCCACTCTTGGACCTGTGCCTCTTCCTCGGCGGCGGCCTCCTGTTCGCGTTCGTCGATGAAGTTGTCGGTTCTCCATGCCGTGATCGCCTCTTCGTTGGAGTCGAAACGGTCCATGGCATGCCATCCGTGGTCGTCGTGGGACCAGTACAGGTCGTCGAAGCCGTAGAGCTCGAAGATGCCGGCGCTGCCGGGAAAGTCCCCTTCGTAGGACCAGGTAGCGAGGGGGAATTCCTCGGCGAAGTACAAAAGGTCCTCGCCGACGTGGACGTCGCCGAAGCAGATGACGTTGGCGCAGGTTTCGCCGTCGCACGGGGTCGGTGTGGGTTCGGGCGTGGGCGCCGGCCGGGTTCGGCGGTGGGCGCGGGGGCGCCGGTCGGGCACCGGCTCCGGTTCGGGTTCCGGCGGTACGGCCAGCAGCCGCAGGTCCTCGTCCGCTTTCGGGTGCGCGGCCACGGCCTTCCGAACGTGTTCGTCCTCGTCGATTGCCAGGTGCCGCAGGGCAGCCAGGGGACAGCGGCGGTTGGCGGCCACGTTCCGGCGGACATCGGATTCGAGGTCACCAGCCAGGCGACCCAGAAGCACGGAAGTACTCGTCCGGTGCTCGGCGACGAAGCACCGAACCCTCGAGTCGTCATCTCCGGCCAATGCCTCGAGCACGTCGATGGGGGTTCTCGGATTGGCAGCGGCGAACCACCGCACGTCAGCGTGGTCGTCTGTGGCGAGACGGGAGATGACTTCGACCGGGGTCCCGGGGTTGGCCGCCACAGCCATCCGGATGGGATTCCAGTGTCCGATGTAGCGGCCCGGGACGTGCTCCACGTCGGAGGCGAGGGCATCGAGAACGTCCGGTGGCGTGTTCGGGTTCTCGGCGGCGGCCCAGCGGTACCGCGGGAACGGCGACCCGGCCAGGTGCCGGAGACCGACATCGCCGAATGCCCCGGGGTTGTCGAGGATGGCGGCGATGGGGAACATCCGCTCGTCGTCCATGAGGATCTCGACGGCCTCCGGAGGTGCGTAGGGGTTGTCGGCGACCGCGAGGCGGACCCGCACGATCCGGTCGCGTGCGAGCCGAACCAGCACCTCGACAGGGGCGGACCAGTTGCCGGCCACGGCCTCGCGGAAGTCGTGGTCCCGGACACGGCCGAGTTGCTCGAGGACATCGGGCGACGTGCGTCCGTTGCCGGCCACCGCGAGGCGCACGGGCCGGGTCCGGTCTTCGGCGAGGACCTCGAGGGCGGTGCGGGGCGCTGATTCGTTGAACGCCACGGCGAGGCGAACCGTCCGGTGGCGGTCGCCGGCCAGTGTGCGAAGTTGGACACTGCTGTCCGACCGTTCGGCGGCGATCACCCGGGCCAGGGGTTCGGGGTGTTCGGCCAGCGTCCGCAGGATGCTCGAACGTTCGCCGGTCTCGCCCCGGCCCCGAAGGGGCCCGGACAGCCGATCCCGGTAGCGCTGTGCATCCTCGGTGGTGAACGGCGGCCGCTCGGGCACAGGGGTGGTGGGGGTGGAATCGTCAGGCATGGTGCCCTCCTCATCGGTCCTGGCGGGGCCACCGTGACTGCTGTTGCCAGCAGGCCGGTTGGCGGATCGTCAACGGGCCAGGCCCCTCGGATCCTCTGGATGAGTTGTGAATCAACGGGAAAGCCCGTCATGAACACCGTACGCCACCGCTGTGACAGGCGGGGGTCGGCTATCAGTTCCCGGCGTGCTCCCGGATGGCGGTGACGGTGCGGGCCAGCTCGTCGGCTGCAGGACCCGGACGAAGCTCGAGGAACACCTCGACCAGCGAGCCGTACCACCAGAGCTGGTCGTCGCACCCGACGCTGAAGCGGTCCCAGGCCGACGCTCCCTGGGTGCGCAGGTCCTCGAGGATGCACCGGGAGTTGTGGCGTTTGTCGGCGAGCGCCACGCACAGCACGGCGTCGTCGACATCGGGTGCGCGCAGGTGCGCCAGGTAGGCCTCTTTGCGCTGGCGCCATGGAGGCTTCGGCTCGCCGAAGGCATCGCTGCAGCTCTCCACGATCCCGGCCACCTCGGCGCCGAAGTCGGTCGCCACGGTCTCGACGGTGGCCTCCGTGTCCTCGACGGTGTCGTGCAGCAGGGCCGCCACGGCGATGGCCTCGGTGCGGCCGTGGAGCGCCGGGTCGGTGGCGGCGTCCTCGACGGCGTAGCCGGCCACCACCAGCAGGTGGCTCAGATAGGGGATCGGGGTCGACTTGCGGAGCTGGCCACCGTGGGCGACCCGGGCGAACTCGAGCGCCTCCGACAGGCGCCGTCCCAATGTGGGTCCAAAAGTGGCTGAATCAGTCACGCATACCTCCACCACGAGCGTAGGCGCGACCTGTGACCTGTTGCCCCGGCGCACTAGGTTCCTGCCGCGTGGACGACGAACCGGTTGCCGGGGCCGTCGAGACCATCACGCCCGGCGAACTCGACGAGCTGCTGACCGACGGCACGCCGACCCGAATCGTGGTGCTGCGCCAGCCGGGCTCCGGGTTCGCCGTCGCCTCCGTCACGTTGGCGGTCTGCGGCATCGGCTTCGGCCTCGTCCCGATCCTGTTCCCCGTGGCGGCGGTCTTCGGCGTTCTGGCGATCGTGTACGGCACCCTCGGCCGCAGCAAGGGCCGCGACGGCCGGAGGCTCGCCACATCGGGCCTCGTGCTCGGGGTGCTGTCGCTGGTGGTCGCCGTGGTCGGCGGGGTGCTCGTCCTCCGGGCCGTCGACTGGGCACGTGCCGAGATCGACGACCTCGACGCCGAGATCGACAAGCTCAAGGAAGAGATCGAGGCCGAGGTCGAGGAGAAGGCCTCGGAGATCGAGGCCGACATCCGTGCCGAGATCGAGGCCATCGTCGACGACATCGTCGCCGACGTCGAGGCCAGCGTCGAGGGACAGGTCGGCGGCGTGGCCGACGAGGTCAAGGTCGAGGTCGAGGCCCAGGTCAACACCATCACCGCTGAGGTCGAGGCCCAGCTGGGGTCCGTCACGGACGAGCTCAAGGCCGAGATCCAGCTCCGCTTCGACGAACTCCGGGTCGAGATCGACGACGTCAAGCGGCTCATAGAAGCCCTGCGCTGACCTGCCCGGTTGGGTCCGGCCCGACCTACCGGCGCGACAATGCACGGCATGGACGACGCACCACGCCGCACGGGGTTCCACCACGTGGCCTACGCGTGTCGCGACGCCGAGGCCACGCGGCACTTCTACGAGGACCTGCTCGGCATGCCGCTGGTCCACACCGAGGTCAAGGGTGGCGACGGGGCCGACGGCGGCTTCTTCCGACACCTCTTCTTCGACACCGGCGACGGCACCTGCATCGCCTTCTTCGAGGTGCAGGGCATGGGCGAGCGGGACGACTACTCGACCGAGGTCTCGACCGGCAACGGCCTGCCCGTCTGGGTCAACCACGTCGCCTTCGCCGCCGACGAGGAACGTGCCCGTCAGGCCGAGGAGCGCCTGGCCGCCGACGACATCGTGCCGCTCATGGAGATCGACCACGGCTGGTGCGTGTCGCTCTACTACCTCGATCCGAACGGGATCATGGTCGAGTTCTGCCGCGACACGGGCGGCTTCGGCGACGATCCGGAGGCGGCCGCCGACCGTCTCAGTGGCACCGAGGACACCGACGAGTCCACCTTCCTGCGCCCCCTCGACCTCGCCGGCCTGCGGGGGTTCAGCCCGCTGCCGGCCCCACGGTCCGCCCCAGAGCCGGCCCAACTGGACGCCTGACATGCCCCGCCTGCGCCAGGTCCGCCGCTCCGACCTCCACCCGGGGGCCGAGCCGATCTTCCAGTTCATCTTCGGCGACCGCGACCCGGTCGACGAGCCGGGCACCGACACGGGGTCCCCTGGCGACTGGTGGTCCGTGTTCGCCCTCGTCCCCGACATCTTCGACCACGCCTGTTCCGGCATCGGCCTCTACCGGTCCGACCGGCGCCACATCGACCCCATGCTGCGGGAGCTGGGCCAGACGAGGGCCGGCTGGAACATCGGCAGCCGCTTCGTCTACTCGCAGCACTGCAAGTCGTGTCGCACCGTCGGCCTGTCCGAGGACAAGATCAGCGCCATCTCCCACTGGGAAGACGCCGACTGCTTCGACGCCCCGCAGCGGGCCGTCCTCGCCTACACCGACGGCATCACCCGGGACAACGGCAACGTGTCCGACGAGGTGTTCGACGAACTCCGGACCCACCTGTCCGACGAGGAGATCCTCGAGTTCACCTACATCGTGTGCACCTATGCAATGCACGGCGTGATGAGCCGGGCCCTGAAGCTCGAGTTCGACGCCGACGACGGCCCCGTCGAGGAGATCCCCGGCCCCCACGAGAGCCTCTCGGTCGAGCACACCCGGACCGCCCTGCGCCTCATCAGGGGCGGCAGGGACGACACGGTCCGAATCTGAAGCCGGGGCCTGAGGCGCGGCTCCCGGCCGCGGCCGAGTCAGCCGTTGACCGAGAACGAGCTGTTCGGGTTGATCTCGCGGTTGCGCCGGTAGAAGCCCATGTTCATCTCGAGGCCCGTGTACACGCCGGTGACGACGAGCGGGTCGGCGTCGTGGTCGTGGCCGTGCTCGACGGCGTCGATGAGCTCGGCCATGCAGTAGCCGGCCACCGGGGCGTTCTTGAACTGGTTGCCGCTCGAGCCGATGGCCACGTAGAAGCCGTCGAGGTCGGTGCGGTCGTAGATCGGGATCCAGTCGTCCGACACGTCGTAGAGGTCGACGATGCCCTTCTTCTCGTTGGGGATGCCGAGGGCCGGCATGCGGCGGGCCAGGCGCAGCACCTGGGCGTTCCACTGCTCGTCGGAGACGACGTTGTCGTAGTCGTCGGGGTCGTCGACCCAGACCTGTGCATCGCAGGAGGGGTCCTCGGAGCCGATCAGGATGTTGTTGCCGGTCTCGGGGCGCACATAGATCGCCAGGTCGGAATCCGAGGTGTGCATGCCGTCGGCCTCGAAGTCGACGCCGGCCGGCGCCGGGACGTGGTGCACCTCGTGGCGCAGCGCCTTCGTCTTGATGTTCATCGAGTCGTAGACGCCAGCCATCCTGTTGATGACGAACGAGTGCGGGCCGGCCACGTTGACCACGACCGGGGCGTCGATCTCGGTGCCGTCGGACAGCGTGACGCCGGCGACCCGGCCGTCTGCCCTTCGGATGTCGGCCACCGCCACGTTGAAGCGGAACTCGCCGCCCTTGGCCTCGGCGGCGCGCTGCAGGTTGTGCGTGGCGAGCTGCGGGTCGCTCACGTAACCGGAGTCGGGTGTGTAGAGGGCGCCGATGAGCTCGCCCTCGGGCTCGGCCCAGAAGCGGTCGTCCTCGGGGCGGCAGGGGTCGCCGTGGGTGCCGTGCTCGAAGAACGGGACCCGCTCGGCCAGGGTTTCGTTGTCCCAGATCTCGTAGGGGACGTCGACCTGGTCGAACAGCGGCAGGACCTTCTCGTGGTGGCCGCCCTCGAGCATGAACAGCACGGTGCCGCACTGCATGTACAGGGCGTGGCCGCGCTCGTCCTCGGCGTCGAGGTAGCCGGCCCAGTCCTTCCAGTACGAGAAGCCCTCGTAGGCCATGGCGACGCCGTCGTAGGTGGAGTAGTGGGCGCGCACGATGGCGCACGAGTTGCTGGTGGAGCCGTAGCCCGAGGCGGGCAGCTTGTCGAGGTTGAGGGTGGAGTAGCCCTTCTTCGACAGTTCGAAGGCGACGGCGGCGCCGATCACCCCGGCGCCGACGATGATGGCGTCGTACCGGTCTCGTTCGTTGGATTCGGGGGGCGCGGATTCAGGGTTCATGGCGTCGTTGCTCATGGGGAAACCTCAGGGCTTTCGAGTTCTTCGTGGCGGGCCACGGTGGGAGGACTGGCGGGTTCCAGAACCGGCGTCCGGCGGGCCTGCGCCACGCATCCGTTCGCCGGCGGGATCGTACAGGCACTCGGTGATGAGTCGCGCCGGCCGCATGTGGCCGAGGATCTCGACCTCGAAGCCGTCGGCGGCTGCCGGATCGTCGGCCAGGCAGGTCGGTACGTAGGCGAGTGCGACGCTGGCCTGCGAGTAGTGCGCGTAGCCGCCCGAGGTGACGAATCCGACGCATTCGCCGCCGTGGAACACGGGCTCGTCGTGGATGGCGTCGGCGACGGAGTTGTCGTTTCCCCCTGACTCACCCGGGTCGCCGACGTCGCCGACGTCGATCACGAGGGTCACCAGCCGACGTTGCGGCCCGGCCTCGAGCTCGGCCCTGGCGGCCTCCTTCCCGATGAAGTCGGCGGCCTTGTCGACCTTCACGAAGGGGCCCATGCCGGCCTCGGCCGGGGTGAATTCGGGTCGGAACTCGAGGTTCCACACGCCGAAGCCCTTCTCGAAGCGCATCGACAGGAAGGCCCGCCCGCCGAACGGGCGCAGGTCGAGGCCGTCGGCGGCGGCGACGATCGCCACACGCAGCGCCTCATGGTGCTCCTCGGCGCAGTAGACCTCGTAGCCGAGCTCGCCGGTGAACGAGATCCGTGCGGTGATGGTGGGGACGCCGCCGACCTCCATCTCGCGTAGGTCGCGGAACCGGAGCCCGTGGTTCGAGACGTCGGCATCGGTCAGCCGGCCCAGGAGCTCGCGTGAGTCGGGTCCGGCGATCGACCAGCCCATGAGGTCGTTGCTGCGGTCGGTGACACGGACCTGCCCGTCGCCCAGCCCCAGGTCGACGAGCCGCTGCTGGAACAGCCGCATCGTGATCGCCGGCATCGCCCCCGAGCCGAACAGCACGAACCGCTCGTCGTCGAGGCGCCCGACCGTGAGGTCGGCGGCCAGGCGGCCGGCCGGCGTCAGGATCGGGCTCAGCGTCAGGCGACCCCGCTTCGGCAGGTGGTTGGCCAGGATGCCGTCGAGGAACGCCTTGGCGCCGGGGCCGGCCACCTCGTACTTGGCGAAGTTGGCGATCTCGAGCAGGCCGACTCCCTCGCGTACGGCACGGCACTCCTCGGCGACGTGAGGGAACGCGTTCGAGCGGCGGAAGGTCGGCGTCTCGGCCTGCTCCTCGCCCTCGGGGGCGAACCAGAGGGCGTGCTCGAGGCCGAACGAGGCGCCCCACACGGCGCCCTGGGCGTCGAGGGCTTCGTAGGAGGGGGTGGTCCGCCACTTTCGGGCAGCGGGGAGCTCCTCGTTGGGGTACGTGATCTTGAAGCGGCGGCGGTAGTTCTCCTGCGACTTCAGGTACGTGTAGTCCTTCGTGGCGAAGTCGCCGAAGCGGGCCACGTCCATGGCGTAGACGTCCATCTCGGGCTCGCCGTCGATGATCCACTGGGCCAGGCACAGGCCAACGCCGCCGGCCTGGCAGAAGCCGGCCATCACGGCGACGGCCACCCAGTAGTTGGGGAGGCCCGGCACCGGTCCGATGAGCGGGTTGCCGTCGGGGGCGAACGTGAACGGGCCGTTGACGACCCGGGCGATGCCGGCCTCGTTGAGTACCGGCATGCGCTGCTGGGCGACTTCGAGGCGGTCGACGAAGCGGTCGAGGTCGGGGGTCAGCAGGCGCATGCCGAAGTCGAGCGGCGTGGTGTCGACCGACCAAGGCCTACCGGCCTCCTCGTAGGTGCCGAGCAGCAGCGAGTTGCCCTCCTGGCGGGTGTAGAGGTTGCCCTCGTAGTCGATCGTCACGGCCATCTCGGCGCCGAAGTCGATGATCTCGGACAGCTCCTCGGTGATCACGTACTGGTGTTCCATGGGGAGCAGCGGCAGCTCGATGCCGACCATGCGGCCCAGCTCGCGGGCCCACAGTCCGGCAGCGTTGACGACCACCTCGGCGGTGATGATGCCGTGTTCGGTGTGGATGTCCCAGGCGCCGTCGGACCGCTGCGTCAGGTCGCGGACCGGGTTGTTGCGGGAGACCTCGGCGCCGAGTTTGATGGCCGACTGGGCGTAGGCGTTGGTGACGCCCGAGGGGTCGATGTGGCCGTCTGCTGGCTCGAACAGGGCGCCCAGGTATTCGTCGGTGTTGATGAGCGGGTGTAGCCGGCTGACCTCGTCCATGGAGATGAAGTCGGCGTCCATGCCCATGTAGCGCGCCTTGGCCCGTTCGAGCCTGAGGTAGTCGAGGCGCTCGGGCGTGGAGGCCAGGTAGATGCCGCCCGGTCGGTGGAAGCCGCACGAGACGCCCGACAGTGCCTCGATCTCGGCGTAGAGGTCGAGCGTGTACGCCTGGAGGCGGGCGATGTTGGGGTCGGAGTTGACGGTGTGGATGACCCCGGCGGCGTGCCAGGTGGACCCGGCGGTCAGCTCGGAGCGCTCGATGAGCAACGAGTTGGACATGCCCATCCTGGCGAGGTGGTACAGGATGCTCACGCCGGTGACCCCACCGCCGATGACCGCTGCATCGACCCGTGTCTTCATGGTTGTCGCGTCTCCCGATCTCCTGTCCCGTGGCCTGTCCTAGTACCAGGCGTCGGGGACGGCGTCCTTCTTCTTGGCGACGAACTCGTCGAGCGCCTCGTCGACCCCCGCTGGCAGGGGCGGCTGCTCGTAGTTCGCGAGGCGGGACTTCCAGTCGGCGTTGGCCCGTTGGCGGGCGTCGAGCTCGCCCTCCTCGCGCCACTGCTCCCACGACATCGAGTCGCCGAACGGTGATTCGTAGTAGGCGGTCTCGTAGTTGGCGAGCGTGTGGGCTGAGCCGAGGAAGTGGCTGCCGGGTCCGACCTCGTGGAAGCTGTCCATGGCGAAGGCGTTGTCATCGAGGGGCATGCCCCGCAGCATCACATGGAGCATGCCGAGGCGGTCGTTGTCGAGCACGAGTTTCTCGTAGTCCATGACCAGGCCGCCCTCCAGCCAGCCGGCGGCGTGGAGCACGAAGTTGGCGCCCGACATCATGGCGGTGAGCATCGAGTTGGCGCTCTCCTGGGCCGCCTGGGCGTCGGGCAGCTTGGCCGACGTGTACGCGCCGCCGCACCGGACAGGGACCCCGAGGCGCCGGGCCAGCTGGCCGACGGCGAAGTAGGCGAGGCCCGCCTCGGGGGTGCCGAACGTGGGCGCACCGGAGCGCAACGACATGGTGGTGAGGAAGTTGCCGTAGATCGCCGGTGCGCCGGGCCGGACCAGCTGGGTGAGGGCGACCCCGACCATGGCCTCGGCGTGGGCCTGGGCGACCGCTCCGGCCGGGGTGACGGGCCCCATGGCGCCGCCGAGGATGAACGGACAGATCACCATGCCCTGGTTGGCGGCGGCGTAGTGGCGGACCACCTCGGTGACCTGGCCGTCGAACACCAGCGGCGAGTTGACGTTGATGTTGCCCATGATCACGCAGTGGTCGTCGAGGTACCCGTCGCCGAACACGAGGCGTGACATCTCGATCGAGTCGAGGGCCCGCTCGGGGGCGGTGATGGCACCGAGCAGTGGCTTCGACCCGTAGCGGAAGTGTGTGGCCAGCATGTCGAGGTGGCGCTTGTTGACGGGCACGTCGGTGGGCTCGCAGATGACGTGGCCGGAGTGGTGCGTGTATTCGAGGGTCTGGTTGATCTTCACCAGGCGTTCGAAGTCGGCCATCGTGCCGTAGCGGCGGCCGTCGTCGAGGTCGCGCACGAAGGGCATGCCGTAGCCGGGGGCGAACACGGTGTGGTCTCCGCCGATCGTGACCGAGCGTTCCGGGTCGCGGGCGTGCTGGACGAACTCGCGGGGTGTGCTGCGGGTGACGATGTCCTTGACGAGCCCAGGGTCGAAGCGCATCCGTTGGCCGTCGATGGTGGCCCCGGCGTCGTGGAACAGTTCGATGGTGACGTCGTCGCCCCAGACCTCGATGCCGACCTCGGCGAGGATGCGGTCGGCGTGCTCCTCGATCAGGTCGAGGCCGTCCTCGGCGAACAGGTCGTAGTAGGGGATCTTCCGTTCGAGCTTCTCGATGGTGCGCACGGCCCGGTCGCGGGCCCGCCGGTCGCGCGGCGAGCGTGTGCGGCGGGTGGTCATGCCGGGCCTCCGGCGACCACCGAGTGTCCGGTCGCTCCCGTCGATGGGATCATGGGTTCCTCCCGGTTGCCCGGCATCGAGGACAGGGCCCGCCGGAGGGGAGCATAAGGAACGACGGGTCGTTCGTGGTGATCACCGAAGCCCCGACCGACACGATTCGGGGGCGAGAGACTCGAAGGCACCGCATTGGTGCCGGAGTCCTCGCTGATTCCCGCGGATTGTTGCCGGTGAGCGGAATTGAGACTACTGTCCGAGGCATCCATATGGACTGTCAACCTTCTAGGTGGGGGTAATTAGACAATGAGTGCAACGCGCATGTCTCTTCGTAGGTTCCTGCGAGCGGGGGTGGCAACGGCCCTCCTCGCCACGGGCATGATCGTGGCGGCGCCTGCTGCCTACGCAGCCGATGCCACGTTCACCGGTTCTGTCGTCGACAACGACGACGTCACCGCCACGGGTGGTCAGGTGATGATGTTCGAGCCGGAGCCGGGCGTGAAGCCGGCCTACGGCGACATAGGTTCCGACGGCACGTTCTCGGTCACAGCGCCCATCGGCCCCTACTACGTCATCGCCATCCCACCGGCCGGCTCCGACCTCGCCCCGGGCGCCCCGTTCGACGTTGCCGACTCGTCCGAGACCGCAGGCACCTACGCGCTCACGGACCCGCTCACCTTTGCCACCACGATGATTTCCGGCACGGTCACCGACGAATCCGGCGCGCCGATCGAAGGCGCCTGGGTCCTTGGCATGGACGCATCGGGCATGGGCGGCGGCGGAGGAGGCGGCGACGACATGGGCGGTGGAGGCGGCGACGACATGGGTAGTCACAGCGACGACGACGCCAAGGGCGACGGCTCGGCTTCGACATCGGGAACTGAGAGCGAGGAGGGTGGCGAGGGTGGCCCCGAGTACTTCGGGTTCACCGATGCCAACGGTTCGTACAATCTGGGCGTGCCGGCCGGCCCGTGGATCGTGTTCGCCTACAACCCGGCCGACGACAGCATGACCCCGCCGGGTGCTGATTCGATGGTCACGGCCGCCGCAGGTTCGGTTGCCACCAAGAACCTCCAGTTCCCGACGCCGAACGTGTCAGGCACCGTCGTCGATCCCGACGGCAACCCCTACGCCAAGGCGTTCGTCATGGCGCTCCAGTGCGACTCGGGTGCCTATGAGGCGATGGGTGAGTGCTGGATCGTCGGCGATGGCGGCTTCGGCGTCACCGGTTCTGACGGCACGTTCAACATGGCCGTGGCACAGGCAGGTACCTACCAACTCGAGGTCGAGCCCAAGGACGGCGATACCTCGGTTGTCCGGCATGCTGAGGTCTTCGTGCTCGCTGCCGCTGGCGACACCAAGAGCACCTGGGGGTCACCGGCCTCCGCCACGATCACCCTGGTGGCACCCAACGTGCTCGGCACGGTCACCCACCCGACCACCGGTGCGGGCCTCAACGACGCCTGGGTGATGGCCGTTCCCGCTATCAGCGGCCGGGCGGACTGGAGCCGGGGGCCGACAGCCATGGGGCCGACGACGCGGGACGACACCGGCACGTTCACCATGGCGCTCACGGCCGGCGACTACATCTTCGAAGTCGATCCGCCGTGGCGGGGCGGCGCCGGCATGATGCGGTCTTCGACGGCGGTGACCATCGTCTCGGGCAGCAACACGGTCAGCCTCGAGATAGGCATCCCCAACGTTTCCGGCACCTTCAAGACCGCAGACGGCACGGCAGTCAAGTGGGGATACATGGTCCTCTGTGCCTCGGGCGGCGGTGACAACGCCTGCTGGGGCGGCAGCGCCCCGGTCGCATCCGACGGTTCGGGCATCTATGGCAACGTCGACGACAGCGGCGGCATCGCCATTGCCGTGAACCCGTATGTCAGTGGTGACGAGGTATTCGGTGGCACCTACGTACTGCGCATCGAACCCGACCCGTTCCAGAATCAGGGCACCTCGTTGACGAACGTCGACATAGAGATGAACTTGGGCAACACCGGGCTTGAATCGGCATCGGTGAACGGCGTGAGCGTGCTCAACGACGACGGCACCATCACGGTCACCGCCGGTACCCCGAACCTCACCGGCGTCGTGGTCGATGGCGACGGCGACGCCGTTGGTAGCACCCGCTCCACGTGGGTCGGCGTCTGCGCCAGCAACAAGACCACCTACGAACACGTCGGGTGTTCCGGCGCAGACTCGAGCGGCAACTTCGGCCTCGCCCTGGCCGCCAGCGGCACGTACCGGGTCGAGGTCGAACCGCCGTGGGACAGCACCACCTACTCCCGCAAGACCTACACGGTCGTCGTCGACAGTTCCGAGGCGATCACCTCGTGCGTCGATGCCAACTCTGTCGCCTGCACCACGGTCAGCGGCAGTTTCCGTCTCGCCCTCGGTACCCCGAACCTCTCGGGCACGATCAGCGGTTACTCCGGGTCGGCCGACGGCTGGATGGAGGTCATGCTGGGCATGGACCCCGACGGCGACGGCACCATCGACTGGTACGACTGGGTCGCCAGCGGCAACGTGGGGGGCACCACCGGATCGTTCGCATTGTCGGTCGATGACGGTACCTACAAGATCAAGGCCAGTCCAGGCTGGAGCATGTCCGGGGTGTCGGCGGCCGAGGCCAACGTCACCATTGCCGGCAGCACCGTCACCTGCAACTCCGGGTGCACCGTGTCGGGCGGGTCCGTCTCGATGGCATGGGGCACGCCCAACCTGTCGGGCACTGTCATGGCCGGCAGCAGTGCCGCAGGCGAGGCCCAGATCGACATCAAGATCGGCGTCGACTGGGATACCGACGGCACCATCGACTACTACGACTGGGACGACTGGGCCATGGCCAACTCCAGCGGGAAGTTCGGCATCTCGCTGAGCAGCGCCGGCACCTACCAGATCGATGTCAGGCCCGGTTGGGGGACCACCGGCTACGCCTCTGCCTCCTACACGGTGGTCACGGCGTCGAGCGGCGGTTCCATCGTCGTGAGTTCCGTCACGGACTCCTCGAGCATTGGGGTGACCGCCGAGAGCGACGGTGGTTTCAACCTGTCGCTCGCCACACCGAACTTCAGCGGCGTGATCGTCAAGCCCGACGGCACGACGGCGGCTCTCGACTCCGACATCCAGGTCTTCAAGAAGGTCGATGGCAACTCGGACGGCGACTTCGACGATCCCGAGGACTACTTCAACTGGATCGGCGGCACCCACGCCCAGCCGAGCACGACCGCTGGCGTCACGTCCGCAGCCTTCGCGATGATGATCGACAGTGCGGGTACCTTCGAGATCGAGGTCTGGCCCTCGTGGAGCGACACAACGTCGATCCGGCGCCGCACCACGATCACGGCGGCGCTCAGCGATAGCACGATCACGGTGTCGTGCAACACCGTCGGCATCTGTGTCACCGACAACGACGGGATCACCACGATCACCCTGGGGACCTCGAACATCAGCGGCCTGGTGACCGCGTCCGATGGGACCGCACTTGTCTCCTGGTCCGGCGTCGACGTCATGCAGGACTCCGACGGTGTTGCGGGCACGGGAGAGAGTGGCTACGAGGACTTCGTCGACTGGTTCAACATCGGCGATACGGCGTCCGACGCAACGTCCAACTTCAAGGGTTACCTGGACGACGGCAGCTACCTGTTCAAGGCCTTCCCGGCCTGGACGGACCAGGACAGCCAGCCAACGAACTTCGTGGTGACGGTGGCCTCGAGTGGCACCACGGTCACGTGTGCCAGCCCCTGTACGGCAACGGACAACGTCCTCGCGGTCACCCTGAGTTCAGGCAACCTCAGCGGCACGGTCACGAGCAGCAGCGGTGACCCCCTGGCCAACGCGATCGTGTTCCTCTACAACGACTCGGACGGTGACGGCAACGGTTCATCGGACCTGAACACGACGGAGTTCATCCGCGACACCGTGACGAACGCTTCCGGCGCCTACTCGATCCTCGTCGATTCCGGCGAGTGCGACACGGGCCAGGGCAGTTGCGTGGTCAAGGTGCAGCCGCCGCCTGTGGTGAGCGGCAGCGCCACCGACCAGGACTCGATCTCGAGTTCGGTGACGGTCACCAGCACGGGCGACACCCAGACCAAGAACGTGACCATGACCGCCGCCAGTTGAGCGGAGCAGGCGTAGGACGACGAAGAGCAACAGTCAAAGTGAGGTCGGCGACCGTGAGGCGGGCGCGACAGATGGGAGTGAGGTCATGGTGAAGGCCATTCGGGTGGTTCGTCCAGGGGCACGCCTGTTGGCGGCGGTCGGGCTGACAGGCGGGCTCCTGCTGGCCCTGTCCGGTGCGGCACACGCTGCCACTCCGAGCGCGCCAACTGCGCCTTCGGTGTCTGCGGGCGTCAACTCGGTGACCGTGACCTTCACCACCGACCAGACCACGAGTCCGTCGGTCACCGCCTACACCATCATCGCCCTCGACTCGGATGGCAGCGTCGTGCGTACCGAGAGCGTCGACCAGTCGGCCAACTCGCAGATCAGCTTCAATGTGACCAGCCTCACCAACGGCACGGCCTATACCTTCAAGGTCTCGGCCAGGAACGCCGATGGTTCGTCGACGTATTCGAATGCATCCGATGCTGCGACGCCGTTCGGAATCCCGGGAGCACCGGGCACGCCGACGCTCACGGGCACCAACACCATCCTGACGGTCGTCTGGACGGCGCCGTCGAGCGACGGCGGCGACACGATCACGGGCTACACAGCGACGGCCTCGAACAACAACTCGACCGTCGGTACCTGTTCGACCACGGGCACGGCAACGCTCACCTGTGACATCGCCAGCCTCACCAATGGCACCTCATACTCGGTCACCGTGGTGGCGACCAACAGCGCCGGCGACAGTTCGGCCTCTGCCGCCGCTTCGGGCACCCCGGCCACCACCCCCGGCGCACCGTCGAGCGTGGCCGGCACAACCGGCAACGCGGAGGTCGTCGTGACCTGGGAGTTGCCATCGCAGACCAACGGCTCAGACCTCACCAAGCACCGCGCCGTCGCCACCCCTGATGGCTCCTTCTGCGACACCGCCGACGGCACGACCACCACCTGCACGGTCACCGGACTCACGAACGGCACCGCCTACACCTTCAAGGTGACGGCAACCAACGGCCTCGGTGCCGGCACGGCCTCGGGCGCCAGCGACGCGGTCACGCCTTACACCATTCCGGGCACCCCGACTTCGGCCGCTGGCACTGCTGCCGACGTCTCCGTGGCCCTGACCTGGACGGCGCCGACCGACACCGGTGGTTCGGCGATCACCGACTACACCGTCGAGTCGTCATCCGACTCGGGTACGACCTGGACCACGTTCGCCGACGGCACATCGACCACCGCATCGGCCACGGTCACCGGTCTGACCAACGGCACCGCCTACACCTTCCGGGTGAGCGCTGTGAACGCCGCCGGTTCTGGTACCGCATCGTCGGTCAGCACAGCGGTGACCCCGCGGACGGTCCCGGGTGCACCGACCTCGTTGGCGGGCACCGCCGACGACACGTCAGTGGTGCTTGCGTGGACCGCTCCGACAGACAACGGCGGGTCGGCGATCACCGACTACACCGTCGAGTCGTCGTCCGACTCCGGGACCACCTGGACCACCTTCGCCGACGGCACGTCGACCACCGCATCGACCCGGGTCACCGGCCTCACCAACGGCACCGCCTACACCTTCCGGGTGAGCACAGTGAACGTTGCAGGCACAGGCACGGCCTCGGCGACGGCATCCGCCACCCCGGTCACCACACCGACGGCCGCAACGACTGTCGCCGGTACCGTCGGCAACGCACAGGTCGCCCTGACCTGGACCGCCCCCACCGACACCGGCGGGTCGGCGATCACCGACTACACGGTCGAGTACTCGTCCGACTCGGGCACCACGTGGACCACGTTCGCCGACGGCACGTCGACCACCGCCTCGGCCACGGTCACCGGACTGACCAACGGCACCAGCTACACGTTCCGGGTGAACCCGGTCAACGCCGTGGGCACCGGCACGGTCTCGACGGCCAGCGCCGCCGTGATCCCGATCACCACGCCGGGCGTGCCGACCTCCGTGGCGGCAACCGCCGACGGCACGTCGGCAACCGTCAACTGGACGGCACCAACAGTCACCGGTGGCACGGCCATCACGGGATACAAGGTCGAGCAGACCGTCGACGCCGGCACCACCTGGACGACGGCGACGGCCAACTCTGCTTCCACGGCGGTCACCGCCACCTACAGCGACCTGACCTCCGGTGCCAGCTACTCGTTCCGGGTTTCGGCCATCAACGCCGTCGGCACCGGTACGGCCTCGACGACCAGCGTCGCTGTGCAGACAGGACCGTCGGCAGGCGAGGTGAACGGCTGGCTTGCGACCGACAGCGCCAGCGACTTCCTCGCCCTCCTTGCCTTCCTCGGAGCCGATGCAGCCGAACAGGCCGCAACCAGGGCCGCAGAGGTCGAGGCATGGGCCGACAGCGCCGATGGCCGTAGGTTCCTGGGACTGCCGACCAAGGTCGAAGAAGAGGCCGCCGCCACATGGGCCGACAGCGCCGATGGCCGTAGGTTCCTGGGGCTGCCGACCAAGGCCCAGGCGGACGCCGCCACCACGGCATGGCTGGCCTCCACCGAAGCAGCCAACTACCTCGGCGAGGGCCCGGCCACGACCACGGACTGGCTCGCCACCGACAACGCAACCGCCTTGCTCGGCGCGATTGCGGCTGCGGAGACGGCAGCTGCGACGGCGGCGACGAACTCGTGGCTGGCCACCGACGCGGCTACAGCGTTCCTGGCCTCACTGGGCTGAGCACAGCGGCCCGGCCGCCGGGCCCATGACCGACCTGACGCCTGCGGGTGCGGCGGCGCTCGACGCCATCGATCCGCTGGCCGGGTTCCGGTCGGCGTTCGTCCATGACGACTCCGACCCGGACCTCATCTACCTGGACGGCAACTCCCTCGGCCGCCTCCCCACAGCGTCGCTGGACCTGGCCGACGATGTGCTGCGCCGGCAGTGGGGCCGGCGCCTCATCCGCAGCTGGAACGAGGGCTGGTTCGAGACGCCGCAGCGGATCGGCGATCGCATCGCCGAACTGGTGGGCGCCGGCCCGGACGAGGTGGTCCTGGCCGATTCGACCTCGGTCGTCCTCTACAAGGCGGCGGTGGCTGCGCTGAAGGCCCGTCCGGGCCGTACCCGGATCCTCACCGACGACCTCAACTTCCCCTCCGACATCCAGGTCCTGCGGGCCGCAGCCGAGGCTGCGGGTCCCGACCACGAGGTCGTGGTACTGCCGACCGACAGTATCCATGGCCCCGTAGCCGGACTTGCCGACGCCCTGGTCGGGCAAGGGGGCGCTGACGTTGCCCTGGTGTCGTTGAGCCATGTCGCCTACCGATCGGGCTGGTGCTGGGACCTGGCAGCGACAACCCGGATTGTCCACGAGGCCGGTGCGTTGGTGCTCTGGGACCTCTGCCACTCGGTCGGTGTCGTTCCGATCGACCTCGGCGCCGCCGATGCCGATCTGGCGGTGGGCTGCACCTACAAGTACCTCAACGGCGGCCCCGGCTCGCCGGCGCTGCTCTACGTGAACGCCGACCGGACCGAACTGCGCAACCCCCTGCGGGGTTGGTACGGCTCCGACGACCCGATGGGCTTCGGCTTCGACGCCGGCCCGGCCGACGGGGCCTCGCGCTTTTTGACGGGCACCCCGCCGATCCTCTCCACGGCGCTGGTCGAACCGGGTGTCGACCTCACCCTCGAGGCGGGGATGGACCGCATCCGTGCCAAGTCGGTTGCCCTGACCGAACGGTTCATCTCCCTCGCCGACCTGCACCTGGCTCCACTCGGGTTCGAGGTGCGCACGCCCCGCGACCCCGGGCAGCGCGGCTCGCACGTCGCGCTCTTCCACGCCGAGGCACAGGCCGTGTCCCAGGCGCTGGTCAACGAGGCCCTGGTGATCTCCGACTATCGGCCCCCGGACCTCGTCCGCTTCGGGTTCGCCCCCCTCTACATCGGGTTTACCGACGTCGACGAGGCCGTTCGGCGAACCGTGGACATCGTCGAATCGGGTGGCATCGACCGCTGGCGGGGCGTCCAGCCGGTCGTCCCGTAGCCCCGGTCAGGTTCCGGAGATCCGCCCGGCCACCCGTTCGGCGATGACGTCGCCGATGGCCAGCGAAGCCGTGGCCGCCGGCGAGGGTGCGTTCACCACATGGACCGAGCGGTCTCCGTCGACCATGTGGAAGTCGTCGAGCAGGGCGCCCCTGCGGTCGAGGGCCTGCGCCCGGATGCCCGACGGCGCCCGCCGGAAGTCGGCAGGGTCCAGGTCCGGGACCAGTCGCCTGGCCGCCTGGGCGAACCGCTTCCGGCTGAGCGAACGAAGGAGCTCGTCGAGCCCAGGCCGCCAGTAGCGGCCGACCAGCCGGGCCGTCCCCGGCCACGTCAGGGTCTCGAAGAGGTCGCGCAGTGACACCGCTCCTCGGCCGTAGCCCTCCCTGGCGAGGGCGAGCACGGCGTTGGGTCCGGCGTGCACGCGGTCGTCCAGCCCGCGGGTGAGGTGGACGCCGAGGAACGGAAAGCGCGGGTCGGGCACCGGGTAGACCAGCCCCCGGACCAGGCCCGCCGATGGCCCCACCACGTCCAGGTACTCGCCCCGGAAGGGCACGATCCGGGCCCCCGGTTCGCTGCCGGTCCGGCGTGCCAGGCGGTCGCCCTGGAGGCCGGCGCAGCCGACGAGGAAGCGGCCGGACACCGGACCGGTGTCGGTCGCCAACTCCCAGCCATCGGCGGTGGGGGAACCCCCGGTGACCCGGACCCCGGTCCGGACGGAGCCACCTGCTTCGATGACGAGGTCGGCGAGTCGGCGTGCGGCGGCCCCGAAGTCGGCCCGTCCGGTCGAGGGGACGTGGAGGGCCGCCGTGCAGCGGATGTGCGGCTCGTGGTCGGCGGCCGCCCCGGGCGTCAGCTCCTCGACGGCCACGCCGTTCGCCCCGGCCCGTTCGGCGAGGTCGCGCAGTCGTGCCACCTCGGCCCCGTCGACGGCGACGACGAGCTTGCCGCAGCGGTCGTGGGCGACATCGTGCTCGGCACAGAACTCGAGCATCCGGTCTGCGCCTTCCACCGCCAGCCGGGCCTTGAGCGATCCAGGCGCGTAGTAGATGCCCGAGTGGATGACGCCGCTGTTGCGACCGGTCTGATGGGTGGCGAGCTCCTGCTCCTTCTCGAGGACCGTGACCGAGGCACCGGGGAGGCGCTGGACGAGTGCCCATGCGGTCGCCAATCCGAGGATGCCGCCGCCCACGACCACGACGTCGGAGGAGGGGCGGGTCATGCGGCGACGCTAGCCGCGGCGCCGATCGCGACATTGGGGCATGATCGTGGGATGCGACGCCGGCACGACCAGCACGGGGGCCTCCCCATCAGGTTGGGTCCGGCGTCGAACGGCGAGTTCGTGCCGCCACCCGCCTCACCGGTCGTCCGCGAGGCCATCCGCCGGGCCAACGCAGAGGCCGAGGTGTTGGCCCGACGCCTTGGCATGTCGAGGCGGAGGTTCCTGGCCTCCCTCGGCGGCTCGGCCCTGACGCTGATGGTCCTCGACGCCTGCGCCTCCGCCGAACGGGCCACCCGGGCGAGCTCGACAACCACCACCTCCACTTCCACCTCGACCTCCACCTCCACCACGACCACGACCACGACCTCCACCTCCACCACGACGCTGCCACCCACCACCACGCTGCCACCCACCACGACCGGCGGCACCTACGAGATCCCGCCCGAGGCGACCACCGAGCCCGAGGTCGCCGAGCAGGTCCTGGCCGGCGACGAGTTCGTGATGGATCTCCAGGCCCACCTGCTGGACTATGACCTCACGCCCGACGTGCCGTGGGACGGCACCCCGTTCCTCGGACAGCTCTTCCCCCAGATCGCCTGCGGCGAGACTGACCCCAGGGCCTGTTTCTCGATCGAGGCGTTCCTGGACCTGTTCTTCCTGCAGAGCGACACCTCGCTGGCCGTGCTCTCGGCCATCCCGGTGCCCGGTCCCGACAACCCGCTTTCGGCTGAGGTCATGGTGGCCACTCAGCGCATGGCCGACGCCCTGTGCGCCGAGGGACGGGTCCTCGCCCACGGCCAGGCCATGCCGAACCTGGGCGACCCGGCGGCGATGGTCGAGTCGATGGCCGGGCTGCGCGATCGCTACCCGATCATCGCATGGAAGGCCTACACGCACCTCCCGGCAGCGGTGCCGTTCTTCCTCGACGACCATGATCCCGACGGCGTGCCCGTCGGCCGCCCGTTCCTCGAGGCGGTCCGACAGGTCGGCCCCCCGGTGGTGTGCGTCCACAAGGGGTTCCGCGGCGTGGGCGGGGGCTCCGGACGATTCGCCGACCCGGTCGACATCGGGCCCGCCGCCGCCGCCAACCCCGACATCTCGTTCGTCGTCTACCACTCGGGCTTCGAGGCGGATGTGGCCGAGGGCCACTATGACCCCTCAGCGCCGAACGGCGGTGTCGACCGGCTGATCGCCTCACTCGAGCGGGCGGGCGTCGGTCCCGGCCGGAACGTCTACGCGGAGCTCGGTTCGACGTGGCGCTTCCTCATGTCCCGGCCCGATCAGGCCGCCCACGTGCTGGGCAAGCTGCTGTCCGCCGTGGGCGTGGACAACGTGGTGTGGGGCACCGACTGCCTCTGGTACGGCTCGCCCCAGGACCAGATCGAGGCATTCCGGGCGTTCGCCATCACCGAGGCGTACCAGGAGGTCTACGGCTATCCGGCGCTCACCCCGGAGGTGAAGGCCGGCATCCTCGGCCGCAACGCCGCCCGGCTCCACGGCGTCGAGCCGGTGCACCGGGACTGCTCGTTCTCCCGTTCCGAACTGCGCCAGATACGGGCCGAGCTGGCGCTTCCGACGACGACCCTCGGCCCGGCGACCGCCGAGGAGGCCGCCCGCGCCATCGCCGCCCACCTGGTCTGAGGGGCCTGATCAACTGAGGAGAAACGCACCCCGGACGCGACGGCGGCCACCCGCCCTGAGGCGGATGGCCGAGGTCCGGGGTTCCCGCCAGGGAGCTTCCCGCCGGAGCAACCAGTGCGTCAGCGGCGGTCGAGCGCCTCGAGGGGATCGACGTAGTCGAGCTCGAAGGTGTCGGCCACGGCGCGGTCGGTGACCATGCCGGCGCAGACGTTGAGGCCGTTGCGCAGGTGGGCGTCGGCCCGCAGTGCGGCCACGGTGCCCATGCCGGCCAGCGCCAGGGTGAAGGGGAGCGTGGCGTTGGAGAGCGCCAGCGTGGACGTGCGGGGCACGCCGCCCGGCATGTTGGCCACGCAGTAGTGGACGATGCCGTCGACCACGTAGGTGGGCTCGAGGTGGGTGGTCGCCCGGGTGGTCTCGACACAGCCGCCCTGGTCGACGGCCACGTCGACGATCACCGAGCCGGGGCGCATGCCCGACAGCATCTGGCGGGAGACGAGGTGCGGGGCCCTGGCGCCCTTGACCAGCACGGCACCGATCACGAGGTCGGCGTCGTGGACCGAGGCCTCGAGCTCGGACCGGGTGGAGAAGACGGTGCGCAGCGTGGCGCCGAAGCGCTTGTCGAGCCGGTCGAGGGCGGCCGGGCTGCGGTCCAGGACCGTGACGTCGGCACCGAGGCCGATGGCCATCTCGATGGCGTTCTCGCCGACCACGCCGCCGCCGAGGACGACGACCTTGGCGGGACGGACACCGGGAACGCCGCCCATGAGGAGTCCGGCACCACCCTGGGTGGACTCGAGGGCGTGGGCACCGGCCTGGATCGACATGCGGCCGGCGATCGCCGACATCGGCGCCAGCAGCGGCAGGCGGCCGGCATCGTCGGTGACGGTCTCGTAGGCGATGCAGGTGGCGCCGCTGGCGAGCAGCTCGTCGGTCTGGGGCCGGTCGGCGGCCAGGTGCAGGTAGGTGAACAGCGTGTGGTGGGAGCGCAGCATGGCCCGCTCGGATGCCTGCGGCTCCTTGACCTTGACGATCATCTCAGCGGCCCCGAAGACCTCGGCGGCCGAGCCGGCGATGGTGGCGCCAGCCTCTTTGTAGGCAACATCGTCGAACCCGGCACCGTCGCCGGCCCCGGTCTGCACGATGACCTCGTGGCCGTTGGCGGTGAGCTCGCCGACGACGGCGGGGGTGGCGCCGACGCGTCGTTCTGCGGTCTTGATCTCGGTGGGCACGCCGATGTGCATGGGGATTGCTCCTGATCGTCGAGGGCGTCTGCACAGAAGATAGTGACGCGGCCGCGCCGAGCGATTGTGGAGATGGGGTGAAAGCTGGCCACTGACGCAACAGAGTTGCGTCAAAGTAGACTCACGCGCATGACCGAAGCGCTCACCGCTGTCGACCATGTCGATCGTGCGATCCTGACCATGCTCCAGCAGGACGGCCGGATGGCCAACGTCGACCTTGCCGAAGCCGTCCACCTGTCGCCGTCGGCGTGCCTCCGCAGGGTCCGCCGCCTCGAGGAGGCGGGGGTGATCGACCGCTACGCGGCGCTCCTCGACCCCGCACGGGTCGGCCTCGGGACCGACGTGTTCGTCGAGATCACGCTGATCGGCCAGGACGAGGCCACGCTCGATGCCTTCGAGCTCGCCGTCGCCGAACGGCCCGAGATCATGAGCTGTCACCTCATGGCGGGGGACTTCGACTACCTCGTGCACGTGGTCGTGCGCGATGTCGCCGGCTTCGAGGTCCTCCACCGCACGCACCTGGCGCAGTTGCCGGGGGTGACCCGCATGGTGTCGAGCTTCGCCCTGCGCCCCATCTGCGACCGCACCGCGGTTCCGCTGGGCGGTTCGGTCGCCTGACCGCCGTCAGGCAAGGCCGCCGTCGACCTTGAGCACGCTTCCCGTCGTGAAGCTCGAGGCATCCGAGGCCAGGTAGAGGGCGGCGCCGATGATCTCGTTCGGCCTGCCACCCCGTTCGAGCGGCATCGTGCGGCGTGCCGTCTCGGCGAAGGCCTCGAGGTCCCAGGCCTCGGCGATGTCGGTCAGGAACGGGCCGGGCATCAGGCAGTTCACCCGGACCTCCGGCCCGAACGCCCTCGCCAGCGAGGACGTGAGGTTGTTGACCCCGGCCTTGGCCATGGCGTAGACGACCTCGCCCGGGGTGGGGCGCACGGCGGCAACGGAGCTCACGTTGATGATCGAGCCGCTGCCGTCGGCCTGCATGCGCTTGCCGACCACGACCGAGAGCCGGAACACGCCCTTGAGGTTCACCCCCATGACCTTGTCGTACAGGGCCTCGGTGATGGAGGTGAGGGAGTCGTAGAGCGGGGACATGCCGGCGTTGTTGACCAGGATGTCGATGCGACCGAACTCGGCGTAGGCGGCATCGGCAAGCCGATCGACCTGGTCCCAGTGGCCCACGTGGCACTCGACGGGCAGCGCCCGGCGGCCGAATCGTTCGACGACCTCGGCGGCGAGCGCCTCGCAGTTCTCCATCTTGCGGCTGGCGATGACGACGTCGGCGCCGTGCTCGGCGAAGGCCAGGACCATCTCGCGGCCGAGACCCCGGCTGCCGCCGGTCACGACCGCCACGCGGTCGGAGAGGTCGAAGAGGTCGGGGGGCATGGGCCAGTATCCCCCGCGGCCGCGGGGAGAGCGAATCCCGACGGTCAGGAGGTGGCCGGGACGCCGGCCGCCGAGCGGATGCCGTCGACCAGCAGGTCGACGAGGAACTCGAACTCGGCGTCGTGGTCGCCGCGCCCGATCGCGTCGAGGTTCTCGAGTCGGGTGAATCCGTCCATGGCGGCACGGAGCGACCGGCCGGCCTTGACGGCCTCCGCGTCTGCGAGCCCGAAACCGCGGATCACGGCCTGGATGGCGCCCAGGGCGAGGCGGGCGCCGGCGCGCCGCTCGGCGTCGTCCGGGTCGATCGGCGTGAGCGTCAGGTCGTAGCGGCCGGGGAAGGTCGTGGCCCATGTGCGGTAGGCATGGGCGAACGAGCGAACGGCGTCCTCGTCGCTGCGGCCCAGCACGGATTCGCGGAGGACCTCGCCGAACTCGACGGTGGCGGCGTGTGCGAGTGCGCGGCGCAGGCCGGCCAGGCCGTCGACGTGCGAGTAGAGGGAGGGGGAGCGGACCTCGAGCAGACCGGCGACGGCGGCCAGGCTGACCGCCCCGGCGCCGTTGGCATCCACGACGCTCAGCCCGGCGGCGACCACGTCCTGACGGGTGACCCCCCGCTTCCTTGCCATGTTGCAAGCATAGTAGAGATATGTCTAAGATGCTTAGATATGAACACTCTTGCGACACCGGGTCCCATCACCGGGCTGCCCGCTTCCGGTTCCGTCCACGACGAACAGGAGATCGAGGCGGTCGTCGAGCTGATGCGCACCACGAACCTCGCCATCGGCGACCACGTGGCGGCCTTCGAGGCGGGCATCGCCGAACTGCTCGCCAAGGACTCGGGCGTCATGGTCAACTCCGGCTCGTCGGCGCTGCGTCTCGCCATCGACCTCCTCGACTGCGAACCGGGCGACGAGATCATCACCTCGCCCCTCACGTTCTCGACCGACATCGCCCCGATGGTCCAGTCGGGGATCGTCCCCGCATTCGTCGACGTCGATCCCGACACGTTCCAGATCGACGTCGAACGCATCGAGGACATGATCGGCCCCAGGACGAAGGCGATCCTCGCCCCCAACCTGGTCGGCAACTGCCCGGACTGGGACGCCATCAGGTCGATCGCCGACGAGCACGGGCTGAAGGTCGTGGAGGATTCCTGCGACGTCCTGGACTCGTGGCTGCGGGGCACCCGCACCGGCGCCCGGTCCGACATCAGCGTCGCCAGCTTCGCCCTCTCGCATTCCCTGACCGCCGGCGGCACCGGCGGCATGGTGGGCATCGACGATCCCGAGCTCCACGACCGCTGCCTGGTGCTGCGTCGTTGGGGCCGCCGCAGCGAGACCTACGCCTTCGGATCGCGTCGAGGCAGCAACGATCGATTCGGACCGCTGGCGGACGGCACGCCGTACGACCGGGAGTTCGTGTTCGACAGCATCGGCTACAACTTCGAACCGACCGAGATCAGCGCCGCCATCGGCCGCGTCCAGCTCGGCAAGCTGGCCGACTTCAACGAGCGCCGGCAGCTCAACTGGCAGAAGCTGGACGACTTCTTCGCCGACCACGAGGACCGCATCGTCCGACCCCGCACCACCGACGGTTGCAACACCACCTGGATGCGGTACTGCTTCCGCCTCCGTGAAGGGAGCGGCATGGACCGGACCGGGTTCCAGGAGTTCCTCGAGGCCCGCAACGTGGCAACGCGCATGGTCTGGACCGGCAACATCCTGCGCCAGCCCGGCTTCGCCGGCATCGGGCACCGTGCCCCGTCGGACGGGCTGCCCCATGCCGACCTCGTGATGGACACCGGCCTTTCCCTGCCCATCCACCACGGCCTCTCCAGCGACCACGTCGGATTCATGATCGACCAGCTCATCGACCTGATGGCCCGCTGAACACCACACCACGACCCGCACCTACGATCTGCACCCAGGAGGAGACCCAGATGACCACGACCACCGAAACCACCGCCCCGTACACGATCATCTCGTCGGACTGCCACGCCGGCGGCAACATGAAGATGTACGAGGAGTACCTCGAGGACAGCTGGCGCGACGCCTTCAAAGAGTGGCGGGGCGCCTACTCCAACCCGTTCCGCGACCTCCAGGACGACGGCCGCTCACGCAACTGGGACGACGAGCGACGCATCAACGACCTGCACGCCGACGGCGTCGTCGCCGAGATCACCTTCCCGAACACCGTGCCGCCGTTCTTCCCGACCGGCGCCCTCATCACCTATCCGCCCACCGACCGCGCCGAGTACGAGCGGCGCCTCGCCGGCATCCACACCCACAACCGCTGGCTGCTCGACTGGTGCAACGAGTACCCCGAACGCCGCTGCGGCCTGCCCCAGGTGTTCCTCAACGACCTCGACGACACCATCGCCGACCTCGAATGGGCCGCCGAGAACGGGTTCCGCAGCTTCATGCTCCCGGCCATCCCCCCCGATCAGGGCATTCCGGGCCTCTGGGACCCGCACTACGACCGCCTCTGGGCGGCGGTGTGCGACCTCGACCTCACGATCACCCAGCACGGCGGCTCCGGCGGCCCCAACTACGGGAAGGCCCCGGCCGCCACCCTCATGTTCCTCATGGAGGTGCCGTTCTTCGCCCACCGCAACCTGGGCCACCTGATCATGTCCGGCGTGTTCGAGCGGTTCCCCGAGCTCCGTTTCGTGATGACCGAGCAGGGCGTCGGCTGGGTGCTCGAGGAACTGCGCCGCATGGACGGCTACCACGCCCAGATGGCATCCGGTCGGGTTGGCGAGTTGGGCTTCGCCGCCGAGTTGGTGCTTCCCATGAAGCCCAGCGAGTACTTCGACCGCAACGTCTGGATCGGGGCCAGCTTCCCGAGCCCTTCGGAGGCCGACGCCATCAAGGAGCTGGGCGTGCACCGGGTCATGTGGGGCAACGACTACCCGCACAACGAGGGCACGTTCCCGAACTCCCGCGAGTCGCTGCGTCGCTCGTTCTGCGACTGGGACGAAGCCGACCTGCGCACCATCTTCTGCGACAACGCCGTCGAGGTGTACCGCTTCGACGCCGAGGTGCTCGCCCCGTATGCCGCCGAGCACGGCCCCACGGTCGACGAGGTGGCCACCCCGCTGGACGAGATCCCGAAGGGCAACTGGAGCCCGGCCTTCACCCGCCCCTAGCCCGCCGGCTACCTCGTCGCCGGCTGTGCTGAGCGCTACCGCCTGAGTCAGCGCAGGCCCGCTGTGCTGATCGGGTCGCCGATGGCGATCAGGTGGCCCAGGTCGGGGTCGTAGGCGAAGCGGCGCAGCAGGTCGCCTGCGCCGTGCTTGTCCGGCCCGAGCGAAGCCTCGGCCATCCCTGGCAGGCTGAACGACCCGATCGTCTCGACGGCGGCGGTGAACCCCTCGGGTGTCGGGCTGGTGCCGGCTGAGGTGACCAGCTTCACGGCCAGCCGGAACACCTGGCAGGCGTGCATGGCGTCGAGGTGGGTGTCGGTCCCGATGCGTGCGTCCTCCTCGGCTGCCACCCACTCGTCGACACATCCCTGTACCGAAGGGTCGGCCAGCAGCTCCTCGTAGCGGGGCACGTCCACCGTCAGTGCCGAGACCTTGCCGCCGACGAAGGTGGAGAGCCCGGCGCCACCGGGAAAGCCGGGCTCCACGGCCTCCGGGTCGGTGATGACGAGTTCGACGACCGAACCCACCCGTTCGAGGGCGATGGCGTGGTTGCCGGCGTCCTCGAGAACCAGCACGACATCGACGCCGTCGGCCCCGAAGTGGTCCCGGAGGGGTGCGTCGAGCTGGTTGATGTCGGCGTGCTGCGTCTCGAAGATCGCTTCCGAGGCGAGGTCGAGCGTGAACTCCTCGACGAGTTCCTCGACACGGTCCCGGAACGACGAGGTGGCCCCCGTCCAGACCGTGCCGAGCCGGAGGTCGTCGAGGTCGCCACGGCGTGCCAGTGCGGTGAGGCCGAGGAGTCGGGCGTCGTCCGTGGCCATGTCGACCGTGACCAGGAGGCCGCCGAGGTCGGCGTCGAGGTCGGCACTGAGGCCGGTCCGTGCGACGACGGGGGCGCCGTAGCGCTCGCTGGCGCACCGGACCGCATCCTCGTCGACCGCATCCATGAGGATCATGAACACGGCTGCTTCCTCGAGCAGCGTGACACAGGCCGTCTCGGCGGAACCGGGACGGTACGGGTTGAATCGGGCCACGTGCAGGACGACCTGGCGACCGTGGACTCCGCCATTGTCGTTGCGCATCTGGGCGAAGGCGGCATAGAGGCCCTCGCTGGACAGGTCTGCGTCCTGGAGGACGATGCCCAGGTGGAGTTCGGTTGCGGTGACACCCTGCCAGGAGGCGGGGAGCGCCGGTCCGGTCGTGGTCGGGGCCTCGCTGGTGGTGGAGGTGGAGGTGGAAGTGGAAGTGGTGGTGGAGGTGGAGCTGGTGGAGGAGGTAGAGGTCGAAGTAGAAGTAGAAGTAGAAGTGGTGGACGTAGAAGTCGAGGTAGAAGTGGTGGAAGTCGAGGTCGAGGTCGAGGTCGAAGTCGAAGTGGAGGTGGAAGTCGGCGCCGGGACGGGGTCGGAGCCTCCGCCACAGCCGGCGACCACGAGTGCGACGGCGAACAGCGCCGGGAGCCACATCCTCACGGACACGACGTTACGACAACGTGCCCGCACTCGGCGGGCAGCGCCCGGGTTTCAGGCCGTGATGCCGAATCGCTCGAGGCCGAAGCAGTCGATGGCGTTGCCGCGCATGAGCTTGTAGGCCTCCTCGTCGGAGAGGCCGGCCTCGGTACAGATCTTCGTCGCCACCTCGAGCGTGTGGGGGTAGGTCGAGTCGGCGTGGGGGAAGTCGACCTCGAAGCAGATCTGGTCCATGCCGATGATGTCCCGGTTCCGCAGCCCGATCTCGTCGTCGAAGATGCAGCCCCAGATGTGGCCGGGAATGTACGAACTGGGCGGCTCGGGAAGGTCGACGCCGAAGGAGGTCCCGCCCCGCTCGGCCCAGAGCTTGTCCATGCGTTCGATCACGTACGGCATCCAGCCGACCTGGCCCTCGGAGTAGGCGATCCGGAGTCTCGGGAACCGGACGAACACGCCGGAGAGGATGTAGTCGCACATCGACCCCATGGCGTTCGAGAAGGTGAGCGTCGAGGACACGATGAACGGAGCGTCGGGCGAGGTGCTGGGCATCTTGGACGACGAGCCGATGTGCATGCAGACGACCGTGTCGGTCTCCTCGCAGGCCCGTAGGAACGGATCCCAGAAGCGGTCCTTGTCGTGGATGGATGGCAGGCCCAGCGGGTAGGGGTTCTCCGAGAACGACACGGCGAACGAGCCCTTCTCGGCGCAGCGGTGCACCTCGGCGGCTGCTGCGGCGGGGTCCCAGAGGGGGATGAGGGTGAGCGGGACGAGGCGCCCCTTGCCATCGCCGGCGCACCACTCGTCGATCATCCAGTCGTTGTAAGCCTGGACGCAGAGCATGGCGAGCTCCTTGTCCTCCCGCTCGTAGAAGGTCTGGCCGCAGAAACGGGGCAGCACGTTCGGGAAGCAGATCGAGACGTCGACATGGTTCTCGTCCATGGCGATCAGGCGGTCCTTCTGGATCCAGCCACCGGGGTGGATCTCGTCGAACGTGACGGGGGTGATGTCGAGGTCGTCGAAGCCGACGGCAGCCGAGAGCTTGGGGAACGGGTAGACGAGGTCGTCGTAGAGCCACCAGTCGCAGGGGGCTCCGCCCTCGACGCCCTTCTCGTACGAGAAGACGCCGCCCTCGAAGTGGAACACGGCGGTGTCGCGTTCGACGCGTGGGCAGCGGTCCTGGTACTTCGCCGGCAGTCGGGAGGTCCACAGGTCGGGGGGCTCGACGACGTGGTCGTCGACGGAGATGATCCGGGGGATTTCGGGCATGGTGGCTCCGTGGGGGACTGGGCTCCCGGTTGTCGAGCGTTTCTGACGGTCCGTCAGGTATAGCCACGGTAGCGCGCGAACGGGCAGGTCGCCCAGCGCGGCACCGACCGGGACCGTACCTGTTCACCGCACCCTCTCGAGGTGCACGACTGCGCAGGACGGGCGTACCGTCACGGCATGACGGACGACGTGCGCCTCGAGACACGCACCGTCCTCGTGCGCGTCACGGGCCGGGACCAACCGGGGATCACGGCCGGCCTGATGCGCATCCTCGACGAGGCAGGCGCCGACCTCGAGGACATGGAGCAGGTCGTCCTCCACGGTCGGTTGAGCCTGGGACTCGAGGTCACGGTGCCCGGCGGACGCGACCTGCTCAAGGAGCTCCTGCTCTTCGGCTGGGAACGCGAGGTCGAGATCGACTTCGAGGTCGCCGAGGAGCCAGTCGAGCTGCGACCGCTCGGACACGTGGTCACGATCGTCGGCGAACGACTCGGCCCCGATGCCCTCGGCATGGTGGCCAACGCCGTCGCTGCCAGCGGCGGCAACATCGAGCGCATCGCCCGACTGGCCCGGTTTCCGGTCTGGAGCTACGAGCTGCTCGTCGCCGGAGGGGATCCTGCGGCGATCCGGACGTCGCTGCTCAGCGCCTGTGCCCACCATCAGGGCGTCGAGGTCGCCGTCCAGGCAGAGGGCCTCTCCCGGCGGGCGCAACGGCTGGTCGTGATGGACGTCGACTCGACGCTCATCCAGGACGAGGTGATCGACCTGGTCGCCGAGGAGGCCGGGGTGGGCGCCGAGGTGGCCGAGCTCACCGAACGGGCAATGGCCGGCGAACTCGACTACGAGACGTCGCTGCGTGAGCGCGCACGCCTCCTCGCCGGCACCGACGCCGGGGTCTTCGAACTCGTGGCCGACCGGGTGCGCCTGACCCCGGGTGCGGCCACGTTCATCCGCACCCTGAAGCGCCTCGGCTTCGCAACCGCGGTCGTGAGCGGGGGCTTTATCGAGGTGGTCGAGCCGCTGCGGCGACGGCTCGGCATCGACCATGCCCACGCCAACTCCCTCGAGGTCATCGACGGGCGGATCACCGGCGAGCTGGTCGGCGAGGTGGTCGACCGGGCTGGCAAGGCACAGTTGCTCGAGCGCATCGCCGCCGACGAGGGCGTCCCGTTGGAGCAGGTTGTGGCCATCGGCGACGGCGCCAACGACGTCGACATGCTGGCGGTCGCCGGCCTCGGCATCGCCTTCAACGCCCGGTCGGTCGTCCGGGAGGCGGCAGATGCCTCGCTCAGCGTGCCCTACCTCGACGCCGTGCTGTTCCTGCTCGGCGTGAGCCGTGAGGAGATCGAGGCGGCCGACGCCGCCGACGGCGTGTAGCCGACCCGACCGGCGGAGCGTGGGTCAGGCGAGGCCGGCCAGGAGCGAGCGGGTCTGGGCGAACTCGTCGGCCGTCCTTCCGAACTCGAGGGCGACGAAGTCTGTGGCGCCCGCCCTTGCCATGTCCTCGAGGCCGGCCGCCACTTCTTCCTCGTTGCCGATGATCGCCACATCGCCCGGCGAGGCCGCCCCCTCACGGTCGAGCATCGCCCGATAGGAGGGCAGTTGCCCGTAGATGGCGAAGATCTCCGCCGCCGCCTCGCGGACCGCCTCGGTGTCGCTGGTGACGCAGACCGGGAGGCTGGCAACGATCCGTGGGTCGGGCCGGTCGACCTCGCCGGCAGCATCGGCGAGGCGGGGCCTGATGTGGTCCTCGATGGTGCGCGGGCCGACCATCCAGAGGATGGTGCCGTCGGTCCGCCGGCCCGTGACGCGCAGTGCCTGTTCGCCGAGCGCAGCCACCATCACCGAAGGGGCCCGGTCGCCGGGGCGGGGCGACGCCATATGGGCCGTGAACGCCTCGCCGTCGTAGTCGACCCGGCCGGCCTCGAGGAGCGGCATGAGCACCTCGAGGTAGTCGATGAGGTGGCGGATCGGCCGATCGAAGGACAGGCCGAGGGCGCCCTCGATGACCGGCTTGTGGGAGAGGCCGATGCCGAGCACCAGGTCCCGGTCGCCGAGGACCGCCTGCGTGGTGAGCGCCTGGCCGGCCAGCATCGTCGGGTGGCGGGGAAACGTCGGGATGACCGCCGTGCCGAACTCGAGCCCGGGTGCGTCGGCCGCCACCGCCGGAAACACGGTCAGGGCATCGACGAGGCCGGTCTGGGCGAGCCACCATCCGGTGAACCCGTCCTCGGCGGCACGGGTGGCATGCTCGCGGAGTCGGCCGATGTCGGCGTGGAGCAGTTCAGCCGAGGCGTTGACGGCGATGCGCATGGGGGGTCCTCCGGGAGGGGAAAGGGTCGGTCAGGCCCCTGATTCGACCATGGCCTTGAGCCGGTCGGCGAACCCGGTGAGGAAAGTCTCTGCCACCCCGATGAAGGCGTCGCTGGCCCCGTCGGGCAGTGGTTCGATGACGAGCGACCAGGCCAGCAGGCAGGAGTCGCCCCGGTCCGTGATGGCCGTCGTGCCCTGGTAGAGCCCCACCGGGGCGCCGGTCAGGTCGTAGACGCGCCGCCACGGTGGCTCGAACGAGATGACCTCCTCGCGGAACGACAGACCGTCCATCCCGAACTCGAAGACCGCCCCCAGCCCGTGTGGCGCCGGAACCCCCTCGACCACGTGGCCGCCGGTCGCCGAGGCGATCATGTCGAGCAGGGCGTCCCACACCGCCTGACGGGGCGCCGAGATCTCCCGTTCGATGACGATCGACGTGTACGTCCTGCGCTGTTCGGTCACGTGGAGATCATGCCCCGGCAGCCTCGCCGACGAGCGCACGGGGATCGGCGGCGCCGGCCAGGCCGCCCTCGACGACCTCGATGCAGTGGGCGTGGCCGTAGTTGGCGTGGGCGACACGTGCCCGGTGGCCGCGGGCGCTCAGCCCGGGGACCCAGGACCCCGGTGCATGGGCCTCGACCAGCACCTCGAGGGCGTCTGGGTCCGCCCAGGTGTCGAAGCCGCCGCCCCGGCCACTCAACACCCAGCGACCGCCGCCGACCACATGGCCGGGAGGGGCGCCGTCGACGAGGAGTCGCACCAGCATCTGGAGCACCACCTGCGGCTGGGCGTCGGCGCCCATGGTGCCCAGGACCGAACGCAACGAGCCATCCGGCCGGGTGACCAGCGCAGGCGCCAGCGTGTGCGGAGGCCGGCGCCCGGGTCCGTAGCGGGCGGGGTGGTCGGGTTCGAGGTTGAATCCGAGTCCGCGGTTGTGCAGGAAGATCCCGAGGCCCGGCAGGGTCACATGGCTGCCGAAGCCGTTGGCGTTCGACTGGATGAGCGACACCGCCATGCCGTCACCATCGACCACGCACTCGTACATCGTGTCGCCGTCGTGCCAGCCGTCGCCGAGCACGGTCCGATGGTGGGGATCGATGGCGTTTCTGCGTGGATCGAGCCGGGCGGAAGAGAGCAGGGCAGGCCCGTCGGCGTGCTCATGGAGTGCGTCGTGCCGATCGTGGCCCGCCTGGCGCATCGCCTCGACCAGCAGGTGGGTCCGCAACGGGTCGTCCTCGCCGGGCAGATCGAGCCCGTCGGCGATCACGGCCGCCGCCAGGGTCAGGTAGCCCTGCGAGTTGGGCGGCACGGTCCAGACGTCGTGGCCCCAGACCCTGACACCGAGAGGATCGACCCAGTCGGCCTGCGATCGGCGCAGGTCGTCGCCGGTGAACTCACCGGACCCGACGGCGAGCAGCTCGTCGCCGTACTCGCCCAGGTACACGGCGTCGCGGCCACCTTCCGCGAACGCCCGCAGCACCCGGGCCACGCCGGGTCGGCGGACCACCTGGCCGGTCTGCACCAACCCCTCGAAGTCCTGTGCACCGACACGCCCCCGGACTCCGGCCGCAGCGGGTACCAGGAGGGGCGACGCCTCGAAGCCCTCCTCGGCGAGGGTGATCGCCGGCGACAGGACCTCGGCCAGCGGCAACGAACCGAAGCGTTCGTGCAGCGCCGTCCAGCCGTCGACGCACCCCGGAACGGTCACCACCCGCACGTCGCCCCGTTCCGGCATCGACCGGTGGCCGTCGGCGAGCAGGCGGTCGGGATCGGCTCCGGACCCCGCACGCCCCGAGGCGTTGAGGCACACCGGCGGGCCGTCGCCACGGTGGACGAGGGCGAACAGGTCGCCGCCCAGCCCGCACATGTGCTGGGCGGTCACGGTCAGCACCGCATTGGCGGCGATGGCGGCATCGACGGCGTTGCCACCCGACCCGAGGATGTCGACGCCGGCCCGCGAGGCGAGGGCGTCGATCGTGCACACCATGGCGGAACCGAAGCGCCGCTCCGGGTCGCCCCACGGTGCCGGTGTGCCCATGGGGTGGAGCATGGCACGCCGGGAACCCGCGAACCCGGGAACGCCGCCGTCCGCCCGACCGGCGTGACGTAGCGTGCGGGGCGTGGATGCACCCGCCGTCACCATCGATGACATCGAGGCTGCCGCTGCGCGCATCGGCGGACAGGTCGTGCGCACCCCGAGCGCACGGTCGGCGATTTTGTCGGACCTCACGGGTGCCGAGGTGGTCGTCAAGTTCGAGAACCTGCAGTTCACGGCCTCGTTCAAGGACCGCGGTGCCGCCAACCGCCTGCACCTGCTGGGTGACGACGAGCGGTCCCGCGGAATCGTCGCCGCATCGGCGGGAAACCACGCCCAGGGCGTCGCCCACCATGCGCAACGGCTCGGCATCCCGGCCACGATCGTCATGCCGTCGACCGCGGCGTTCACCAAGGTCGCCAACACCGAGGCACTCGGTGCGACGGTCGTTCAGGCCGGCGTCTCGTATGCCGACGCGGCGACGCTGGCCGAAACCCTTGCCGCCGAGGCGGGGCTCACCCTGGTGCATCCCTACGACGACCCGGCCGTCATCGCCGGGCAGGGGACCCTGGCGCTCGAGCTGCTCGCCGACCACGACCTCGATGTGGTGATCGCCCCGATCGGCGGCGGCGGTCTCATCGCCGGCATCGCCATCGTGGTCGCCGAACGGTCCCCGGAGACCGAGGTCATCGGCGTGCAGAGCACGACCTATCCGGGCATGGTCGCGGCACTCGACGGCCGGACGCTCGACGTGGCCACCGCCGACACGCTCGCCGACGGCATCGCCGTCCGGGACCCGGGCACCCTCACCGTGCCGATAGTCCGTGCGCTCGTCGACGACGTGGTGACCGTCGAGGAGTTGGACATCGAGCGGGCGATCGTGCTCTATCTCGAGATCGAGAAGACGGTCGCCGAGGGGGCGGGGGCGTGTCCGCTGGCGGCCCTGCTCGCCGACCGTGACCGGTTCCGGGGGCGCCGGGTCGGCCTGGTCCTCTCGGGTGGCAACATCGACACCCGGCTGCTGGCCTCCGTGCTGATGCGCCAGATGGTGACGGACCGGCGCATCGTCCGGCTGCGGATCGGCGTGGACGACCTCCCGGGCCAACTCGCCCTCGTGGCGTCGGCGATCGGCGACACGGGCGCCAACATCCTCGAGGTCGACCACGGGCGCCTGTTCGACCAGGTGTCGGCCAGGCGGACCGTCCTCTCCCTCACGGTCGAGACCCGGGACTTCCGCCACACCGAGACCGTCGTCGAAGCGCTCGAGGGCCACGGTTGGACGGTGGTCGTCGGCTGAGCGCCGACCCGGACCGACCCGGACCGGACGGTGCGGACGGGCACGTGTGGCGGTCGAGGCCCCCGGGCTGGGAGAGTGGGTCGATCGGCAACCGGCGATCAGGAAGCAGGGAGACGGGACATGGGAGACCGACAGGTACGCGAGGCACTGTCCGACCTCGAGGGTTTCGCCTTCGACGAGGTGCCATGGACGACGCCCGCCCCGCTGGCGCAGAGCCGCGTGGCGGTTGTGACGACGGCCGGCCTCCGAACCACCCGACCCGGTGAATCCACCGGTGCCGACTGGAACCCCGGGGACCAGTCGTTCACGGTGCTACCCGCCGATGCACGCGACCTGACGCTTGCGCACTTCAGCCCCAACTTCGACCGCACCGGCTGGATCGTCGACTCCAACGTGGTGTTCCCGATCGACCGCCTGAACGAGATGGCGGAGGAGGGGGTCATCGGTTCGGTCGCCGATGTGCACATCTCGTTCATGGGCGCACAGATCGACCACACCCTCGAGACGATCCGCCTCGACACGGGACCCGCCGCTGCACGCCACCTGCTCGACGACGGCGTCGACGTGGTCCTGCTCACCCCGGTCTGACCGTTGTGCACGCGTACCGTGGGTACGCTCGCATCCGTCCTCGAACAGGCCGGGATCGCCACCGTCGCCCTGTCCCTGATCCGCCAACAGGTCGAGACCACCCGTCCACCCCGGGCCCTCCACTGCGAGTTTCCGTTGGGACGGCCCCTGGGCCGACCCGGCGACGTGCCGCTCCAGCGCAGGGTGCTCGACGCCGCCTTCGCACTCCTCGAAGCCGATTCCGGTCCGGTGCTCGTCGACTTCGACGAGGTGCTCGACGATGCCGCCGACGAGCCACTCGTCTGCACGATCCCTCCGGCCGAGGTCGGCGACGTCCATCCGGCCGAGGCAGAGGCAAGGGGCCTGCTGCCGGCGTGGCGGCGCTCGTTCGCCACCCACGGGAGGACCACGGTCGGCAAGGTCGTGGGCGCCGATGGCGTGCCGGAGGTCGTCGGAAGGTTCGCTCGGGTGGCCGGGGGCGAGTCATGGAAGGACGTCGGGCTCGTCGGCGACCCGACCAAGCTGGCCGGCGACGTGCGCAACTTCTACGAGGAGGCGTCCCTGGCCCTGGTGGACGGCGTTCCCTCCGCCCGGCAGGCCGAATCCTGGTTCGTCGGCCAGACGCAGGCGGGTGATGTGATGCAGCGGGCACGGCTGGCGATGAAGGAGCAGGGAGCCGGCTTCTACTTCTGGTACTACCTGCTCCCGATGAGCCAACAGCGGGACCCGGACGGGACGACGTGAGCCGCCGGACGGGCTGACGGTGCGATTCTCGTTCACCCACCCGATGTCGGCCGGTGACCACGATCCACGGCTCGTGGGCCGGGAAGGCCTGACCCGTCTGGCCCTGGCCGCCGAGGCCGCCGGCTTCGACGCCATCGGGTTCACCGACCACCCGATGCCGGGCAGCCGCTGGCTGGCGGCAGGCGGGCACGACGCCCTCGACCCGTTCTCCGCGCTGGCCTTCTGCGCCGCCGCCACCGGGCGACTGCGGCTCATGACCAACATCGCCGTGCTGCCCTATCGGAACCCGTTCCTCCTGGCGAAGGCTGCAGCGACGGTCGACGTGCTCTCCGACGGCCGGTTGATCCTGGGTGTCGGCACCGGGTACCAGAAGGCCGAGTACCGGGCGCTGGGCGCCGACTTCGACGAACGAAACGACCGCTTCGACGAGGCACTCGAGGCCCTGGTCGCCGCCTGGACGACCGACGACCTGGCGTTCGAGGGACGCCGGTTCGCCGCCGTGGGAAACACCGCTCGCCCCCGACCCGTCCAGCAGCCGCATCCCCCGATCTGGATCGGGGGCAACTCGGCCCGTGCCCGCGCCCGGGTCGCCCGGTACGGACAGGGATGGAGCCCGTTCCCGACCCCGGCGGCGATGGCGGCCACCGCCAGGACGGCGGCCCTCGAGACCGTCGACGACCTGCGCCCGATGCTCGACGACCTCTGGCGTCGGCTGGAGGAGGCCGGCCGGTCCGACCCGGTCGACGTGCACTTCGCCTGTGCGGCTGGTGGAGCGCCGGGTGACGACCACTTCGATCCCGAGGAGCACCTGGCGGGCCTGGACCGGCTGGCCGGGGCCGGGGTGACCTGGATCGGGGTGGCGATCCCCGGCGACGACCTCGGCCGTGCGGTCGAGGCAATCGGACGCTACGGCGATGAGGTCATCGGGAAGGGCCGAGGAGGTCGCGGCCGGTAGAACCGGCCCGAGACGGCGGCGGTACTGTTGCCCGGCAGCGAGGCAGGCAAAGGGGAATGATGGCCACCGATCAGGCATTGGCAGACGAGATAGTCGGAGCGGTGCGCGCCTGGGTCGAACGCGACGTCATGCCCAACGTCGCCGAGTTCGAGCTCGTCGACGAGTTCCCGCAGGCCATGTTCGACCAGATGTGCGCCTTCGGCCTGTTCGGATCGACGATCCCCGAGGAGTACGGCGGCCTCGGCCTCGACATCACCACCTACACCCGCCTGATCGAGGAGATCTCCCGCGGGTACATGTCGCTGGCCGGGCTCCTCAACACGCACAAGATCGGCGCCACGATGATCGAGCGCTTCGGCACCGACGAGCAGCGGCAGCGGTTGCTGCCCCGGATGTGCGACGGGTCGTTCCGGGCCGCCTTCTCGCTCTCGGAGTCCGACGCGGGCAGCGACACCGGCGCCCTGCGCTGCCGGGCCGAGCGGGACGGTGACGAGTGGGTGATCAACGGGACGAAGATGTGGGTCACCAACGGCATGCGTTCCTCGCTCGTGATGCTGCTGGCCCGCACCCCCGACGACCGCATCACCTGCTTCCTCGTCGAGAAGGATCCCGGCATGTCGTTCGAGGGGATCACGGTGTCGCGCAAGATCGACAAGCTCGGCTACCGCGGCCTCGAGACCGTCGAGATGTCGTACGTCGACCACCGGGTCCCGCACGCCAACGTGCTCGGCGGCGACGATGGCATCGGCCACGGCCGCCGCTACGCCCTCTCGGCGTTGGAACTGGGGCGCATCAACGTGGCGGCGCGGGCGGTCGGGGTCGCCCAGGCGGCCTTCGAGGCCGCCATGGCCTACGCGCAGCAGCGAGAGACCTTCGGCCGGCCGATCTTCGAGCACCAGGCCATCCAGTTCAAGCTCGCCGAGATGGCCACCAAGCTCCAGGCCGCCCGCCTCATGACCTACGACGCCGCCCGCCGGGCGGACGCCGGCGAGCGGGTCGACATGGAGGCAGGCATGGCCAAGCTGTTCGCCTCCGAGGCCGCCTTCGAGATCGCCTCCGATGCCCTGCGCATCCACGGCGGCAACGGCTACACCACCGAGTTCCCCGTCGAGCGCTACTTCCGCGACGCGCCGCTGATGATCATCGGCGAGGGGACCAGCGAGATCCAGAAGCTCGTCATAGCCCGCAAATTGCTCGAACGGTTCCCGATTGAGTGACCGGGGTTGCCGGCTGAACGCCCGATCGAACGCGGAGACACCATGAGCGAACAACTCGGCCGACCCGGGACGACCAGCACGTCGATCCTCGGCAACCCGGTGCTGCGCCGCGAGGACGACACCCTCGTACGCGGACAGGGCGAGTACGTGGGCAACGTCCCCATCGAAGGCGCCCTGCACGCCCACTTCGTGCGGTCCACGGCGGCGCACGGCACCATCGTGTCGGTCGAGGTCGACGACGCCAGGATCATGCCGGGCGTGGTCGCCGTGTACACCGCCGCCGACCTCGGCCTCGACGACCGCCCGGTTTCGATGGGCTTCTACCCGTCCGAGATGGGCCGCCCCTTCCTCGCCAGGGACCGGGTGCGGTTCGTCGGCGAGCCGATCGCGGTCGTGGTCGCCGAATCGCCGTACCTGGCCGCCGACGCCGCCGAGATGATCTGGGCCGACATCGAGCCGCTGCCGGCGCTGCTGGGCCTCGCCGATTCGCTGGCCGGCGACACCGTGCTGTTCCCGGACCTGGGCCACAACGTCGCCTTCCGCAACGCCGTCGAGGACCCGATCGACTTCTCGGGCTACGAGGTCGTGGTCACGGAGGAGATCGTCAACTCGCGTGTCGCCGCCGTGTCGATCGAGCCCCGGGTGGTCGCCGCCAGCATCGAGGACGGTCGCCTCACCTGTTGGGCCAGCTCCCAGGGAGCCCACAACTTCCGGCAGGCGATCGCCGACAACCTCGGCCTCGAGCCGGACGACATCCGGGTCTTCGTGAAGGACATCGGCGGTGGCTTCGGGGCCAAGGGGGCCACCTCGGAGGAGGAGATCATGGTGGTGCACCTGGCCCGCCTGCTGGGGTGGCCCGTGCGCTGGACCGAGACGCGCACCGAGAACCTCACCGGCTACGTCCATGGGAGGGCGCAGGAACAGAAGGTGACGATCGCCGGCACCCGCGACGGCGACATCCGGGCGTACCGCCTCGAGGTGCTCCAGGACTGCGGCGCCTACCCGAAGTTCGGTGCCTTCCTCCCCGTGTTCACCCGACAGATGGCCAGCGGCGTCTACGACATCGAGCGGGTCGAGTTGGAGTTCGCATCGGTGGTGACCACGACGGCGCCCATCTGCGCATACCGGGGAGCCGGACGCCCCGAGGCCACGGCCGCCATCGAAAGGGCCGTCGACCTGTTCGCCGCCGAGATCGGCATGGACCCGGCGGAGGTGCGGCGCCGCAACCTGCCTGCCCCCGACGCCTTCCCGTTCACCAACGGCACCGGCACGGTCTACGACAGCGGCGAGTACGAGCGGGCGCTCGACGCCGCCCTCGAGGCCGCCGACTACGCAGGCCTCCGTGCCGAACAGCAGCAGCGGCGCGACGCCGGCGACGTCCGTCAACTGGGTATCGGGGTCTGTACCTATGTCGAGATCACCGGCTTCGGTGGCAGCGAGTACGGCGAGGTCGGCCTCCAGCCCGACGGCACCGTCCTGGCCGTCACGGGCGCGACCCCGATCGGCACCGGGCACCACACGACCTGGGCGATGATCGTCGCCGACCGGCTGGGTGTGCCCCTCGAGGCCGTCACCGTGTTGCACGGCGACACCGACCGGGTGCCATCCGGCAACATGACCGGCGGGTCCCGGTCCGTTCAGATCGCCGGCTCGTCGATGGGCGACGCCGCCGACAAGCTCGTCGACCTGGCACGCAACGCGGCCGCCGACCTGCTCGAGGCCGCCCCTGGCGACATCGTCCTCGACCGTGAGCGGGGCGCCTTCCACGTGGCAGGCACCCCGACGGCGTCCCGATCCTGGGCCGAGATCGCCGACGGTGCAGGCGAGCCGCTCGTCGGGCTGTCGGACTTCGTCCAGGCCGGGGCGACCTTCCCGTTCGGCTGCCACGTCGCCGTCGTCGAGGTCGACACCGAGACGGGGCAGGCAACGGTCGAGCGGATCGTCGCCGTGGACGACGCAGGCGTCATCATCAACCCGTTGCTGGCCGCCGGCCAGATCCACGGCGGTCTGGCGCAGGGCATCGCCCAGGCGTTGCTCGAGGAGGTCCGCTACGACGAGGACGGCAACCCCCAGACCTCGAACCTCGCCGACTACACGGCCATCTCGACGATGGAGGTGCCCATGTACGAGCGCTCGTTCACCGAGACGTCGACGCCTCGCAATCCACTGGGGGCCAAGGGGATCGGCGAGGCGGGCAGCATCGGCTCGACGGCGGCGGTGCAGAGCGCCGTGATCGACGCCCTGGCACCGTTCGGGATCCGGCACCTCGACATGCCACTCACCCCGGAGCGCATCTGGTCGGCGCTTCGGACGTCGGTCGAGTGAGCGAGGTGGCCGATGCAGAAGGTGGCAGCGGGGGCGACGTCCCTCTGACGTACGAGCAGGCCACTGCGGCTCTCACCGGACCCGGCGGCTTCTTCGAGCTTGCCACCGAGGACGTCCTCGGGGAGCAGATGCAGGTCTTCGCCAACCGGCCCCGGTCGCTACGCGACCTCCTGATGGGGGCCGCCCAGAAGGGCGACGAGGAATACGCCGTGTTCGACGATGCCGGCGAACGACGGGTTCTCACGTTCGGCGGCCTCCAGCAGCAGGTGGCGTCGGTGGCGGCGGCGCTGGCCGACCGGGGGATCGGCCATGGCGACCGGGTGGCGATCCTCGCAGCCAACTGTCCCGAGTACATCGTCACGTTCTGGGCCTGTGCGTCCATGGGTGCCGTGGCGGTCTGTTTCAACGGCTGGTGGACCCGCAGCGAGATCGAATACGGGCTCGAGGCCACCCGTCCGGCCCTGCTGGTCGCCGACCGTCGACGCCTCGCCCGCCTCGAGGGTGCCGACACGGGCGTCCCGACGATCGTGGTCGAGGACGACTTCGCCGACCTGCTCGGGTTCGCTCCCGATGCCGACCTGCCGGAGACGCCGATCGCCGAGGACGATCCGATCGTCCTGCAGTTCACGTCGGGCACCACGGGGCGCCCCAAGGCGGCGATGGTGAGCCACCGCAGCTTCATCTCGTTCGTGCTGGCGGCATTCGTGATCGGCGCACGCGACTCGATGCTGTCCGGTGCGGCTCCGTCAGCCGGTGGCGCCCGCCTGGCGGTGTTCCCGCTGTTCCACCTCTCCGGGATGCAGAGTTCGACGGTCACGTCGCTCATGGGCGGGATCAAGACCGTCTGGCCGATGGGCCGCTTCGATCCGGCACGGGTCGTCCAGCTCACCATCGACGAGGGCATCACCGCCTGGAACGGCACCGGCACCCACATCCACCGCCTGCTCGCCGAGCCGGGGATCGAGGACCTCGACGCCGGCCAGGTGACCTCGGTGGCGATCGGCGGTTCGGCAAGCACACCCGAGTTGATCCGGGCCACCGAGGAACGGTTCCCCCACCTGGTCGACACCTTCGGATCCGGCTACGGGCTCACCGAATCGGGTGGCCTCGTCAGCCACGCCACCAACGCCATGCTCCGGGATGCACCCGGCTGCGTCGGCTGTCCACTCCCCACGATCGAGGTGAGGATCATCGACGACGAGGGCAACGACCTGCCCGACGGCGAGAACGGCGAGATCTGCGTCCGCAGCCCGCTGGTCATGCTCGGTTACTGGAACGACCCGGCGGCGAACGAGGCAGCGTTCCTGCCGGGCCGCTGGCTGCGCACCGGCGACTTCGGCCGCATGCTCGACGGACGGCTCCACCTGGCCTCACGCCTGCGGGACCTCATCCTGCGGGGCGGCGAGAACGTGTACCCGGCCGAGGTCGAGCAGCGCATCGAGGAGCACCCGGCGGTCGGAGAGGTGGCGGTGTACGGCGTCGACCATCCGACGCTCGGCCAGGAGGTGAAGGCGGTGGTGGTCCTGCGCCCCGGAGCCGCTGCATCGGCCGACGAGATCACGGCCTTCTGTGCCGAGGCGATCTCGTACTACAAGGTGCCGACGATCGTGGAGTTCCGGGACGAACCGCTGCCCCGCAACGCCACCGGCAAGGTCGTCAAGGCGGTGCTCACAGGCGACGCCGAGCACACCTTCGTCGAGGAGTAGGCGCCGGGGAGCAGCCGCCGGGGAGTGGCCGCCGGGGAGTGGCCGCGCCGAGGTCAGTCCTGTTCGAACGCTGCCTGTGCTGCATCGACGAGGACGGTTGCCCACCGGACGCATCGCTAGGCGAGTGCCCTGCTGACGGGCGCCGGTTCGTATTCGGCTCGGGCCTTGTTGGCGACGAGCCTTCGATAGGCCTCGGCCGGTCGGTTGCCGTCGGGTATCCCGATCAGCAGGTCCCCGCTGACCGCATGGTCGGTGCCGGCGGCCCGTACGCCGCGATGCCGGGCGCACAGGGCGTCAGCAGCGTTGATCCCTGCGTGGATGGCGTTGCCGGTGGCGGCGGTCCAGTGCCCGGCATCGAGGCATGAAGTCGCGGTGGCGAGGTATTCGAGCGCCTTGGCGAGAAATTGCCTGGCGTCAGCCGCAGTGGCGGGAACCGTCCTGATCCGTCGACGGTTCATGGCCGGCGAGCAACTTCTCGAGTTCGTTGCCGAACACGTGACGGCCCTGGGCCAAGAGGTCGCTCCACAGGGGAACCGAGTCTGATGCGAGGCGCTGGCATGCCTCGGTCTCGCCGGCCTGCACCACCTCGACACGGTTGGCGACGAGGTCGCCGACGAATCGGCGCCAGGCGTTGATCGACGAGATCCACGGGTCGGCGTATGGATCGACATGGTCGGCATGGACGACGAGGACATCGATGTCGCTTGCCGAGTCTGAGGTTCCGCGGGCGACCGAGCCGAAAAGCGTGATGTTGACCGGCGTGGGCTCGATTGCGTCGGCCAGGAGCGCCATGTGATCGACAAGCCGGTTGGTGATGAAGCGGAGGTCGAGCAGTGCAGAGGCGACGATGGTGCCGTGAGCCAGTCGGTAGAGGGCAGCCGGGGGTGCGTCCCGCCGATCCACGACCCCCAGTTCGGTGAGACGCCGTAGGACGCGCCAGGTCTGTGACGGTGAGGTGCCCGCCAGTGCAGCGATCCGACGGCCGGTGAACTCCTCGTCGGACCCAGCCAGGAACTGCAGGACGCGTCCCTGGACCCCGGGGAACAGCGCCGTGAGGGGGTGGCTGAGGTCCATCGTGCCAGTGTACTGAAATATGAAACAGTTGTTTCGTAAATCGGTACAACAGCGAGGCTGGGCGCATTGCGTTCATACCGCCGAACCTACGCAGCGCCTGTGACAGCGTTCGGTGGGAATCGTCGTGGCCTTCTCGGGGAAGGCGCGTCCTCAGATCCGGGCTGCGGCTTCGGTGAGGACCCTGAGCTTCTCGACGGCCAGGTCGCGGCCCAGGTAGCCGAGGCCGCAGTCGGGTGCGGCCACCAGGCGCTCCCGGTCGATGTGGCGCAGTGCCTCGGTCAGGCGGGCGGCGACCTCGTCGACGGTTTCGACCCTGCTGCGGGCGATCGCCACGCATCCGAGGATCACCGTCGTCTCCCGGAAGCGGGGAAGCAGGTCTGCCAGGTCGTTGGGGCGGTGGGCGTCCTCGATGCTGAAGCGGTCGATCGGCGCCGCATCCACGGCCTCGGCGATGTCGAGATAGGCCGACGGCAGGGCCTTCTCGTAGTCGTCGTCGTCGAGGTGGCGGGGGTAGCCGCAGCAGCAGTGCACGGTGCGCGTGACCGAGTCGGGGACGCCGTCGAAGCAGGCGGCGAGGGCGTCGACGCCGAAGGCGAGGGCGTCGTCGACCCGGCGGGCGAACACCGGCTCGTCGACCTGGATGTGGGTGCAGCCGGCTTCGGCCAGGGCACGTACCTCGGCGTTGATGGCGACGGCCAGGTCGGCGACGAGTGCGGCCCGGTCCCCGTAGTGGTGGTCGATGACGGTGTCGATGATCGTCAGCGGCCCGGGGATCGTGACCTTCACGGGATGGTCGGTCGCCGCCTGGGCGACCCGCCAGTCGTGGGGCAGGAAGGCCTCCGTGGCGGCGACGGGGCCGACGATCACCGGAAGGACCCCCGGCAGCACGCCCCGGATCGTCTCCTGTTCACGGTGCTCGAAGTCGAAGCCGGTGAGGTGGCGGCAGTGGTAGTGGATGTAGTTCTCGCGCCGTACCTCGCCGTCGGTGACCACGTCGATCCCGGCATCGACCTGGTCGGCGATGACATCGGCGGCCGCCCGGACGAAGAGGGCCTCAGCCTCGTCGCCGGCGGCTGCCATCTCGTCCGCCCAGCGGGCTGCGTAGTCCCCGTCGGACAGGTCGAACCAGTCGGACACGGGCACGTAGTCGGGCTTGGGATAGGCGCCGATGACGGTGGTGGGAAGGGGGACAGGGGCCATGTGCCGTGCACCGTAGTCCCAACCGGACAGCGTGGAAGGGTCTGTGGGAGGCTCAGGGTGTGGACTCCACTGGCAATCCCTATGTCCAGGGGTCGATGGCGCCGGTCGCTGACGAGGTGACCGCCTTCGACCTGCCGGTCAGGGGCAGCATCCCCGAGGAACTCGAGGGGCGCTGGCTGCGCAACGGCCCGAACCCCCGGAGTGCCGTCGATGCCGCCACCCACCACTGGTTCCTCGGCGACGGCATGGTCCACGGCGTGCGCCTGCGCGGCGGGAAGGCCGAGTGGTACCGCAACCGGTGGGTGCGGGGAATCCGGATCGCCGCCGAACTGGGCGAGGACCCGCCGCTGGGCCGCTCCTTCGGCGATCGGGAATCCGGGCCCAACACGTCGGTCGGCGGCTTCGCCGGCAGGACCTGGGCAATGGTCGAGGCCGGCACCACGCCCATGACCCTCACCTACGAACTCGACACCATCGGGTACGACGACTTCGACGGCACGCTGCCCGGCGCCTTCAGCGCCCACCCGAGGTACGACGCTGCGACCGGTGAACTGCACGCCGTCTGCTACGCCTACCCCGACCATCTCGACCGGGTGCAGCACGTGGTCGTCGGCAGCGATGGCCGGGTGGCGAAGGTGACCGACGTGCCGCTCGACGGGATGCCGATGGTGCACGACATGTCCCTCACCGCCCGCTACGTCCTCGTCTACGACCTGCCGGTCTGCCTCGACATCGAGGCAGCCATGGGCGGCAACCCGTTCCCGTTCGCCTGGAACCCCGACCATCCGGCCCGTGTCGGGCTCCTGCCACGCAACGGGTCCGCCGACGACATCGTCTGGTGTGCGGCGCCGCAGTGCTACGTGTTTCACCCCGTCAACGCCTACGACGCCGACGACGGCACCGTCGTGGTCGACCTCTGCCGCTACGACCGGATGTTCGACCGCGACCGCAGCGGTCCGGTCGGCGACAGCGCACCTGCCCTCGTCCGGTGGGTGGTCGATCCGGTCACGGCCACCGTCGTCGAGACACCGCTTGCCGACGGCCACCACGAGTTCCCGACCCACGACCCCAGGGTGGGCGCCAGGAGGCACCGCTACGCATACACGGCCGACGGGCTCGAGTTGGGTCCGACCCACCGGGTCGATGTGGAGACCGGCGACACCGTCACCCACGACCACGGCGAAGGGCGCTTCGGCGCCGAACCGCTGCTGGTGCCCAAGGACGGATCCACCGCCGAGGGCGTCGGCTGGGTGCTGGTGTGCGTCAACGACCGTGGCGGCGGGCCGGCCGAACTGGTGGTGCTCGACGGCGAGGATCTGGCCGCAGCGCCGGTGGCCCGCATCCACCTGCCTCAGCGTGTGCCCGACGGCTTCCACGGCAACTGGGTCCCCGACGCCTCGGTGCCCCCGAATGAGCTGGTGGTTGTATGAGCGCCCGCGAGTGGGCACAGTCCGAGCGGCACGCCCTCTGCGACCTGATGGACGAGGTCGGCCCCGATGCCCCGACCCTGTGCGAGGGGTGGACCGTTGCACACATGGCCGCCCACCTGGTGGTCCGTGAGCGCCGCCTCGACACCGGGCCTGGCCTGGTGATGTCGGGTGCCCCCGCACGCCACACCGCCCGGGTCACGAACCGGCTGGCGGAACGCGGGGACTTCACCTCGATGGTCGACCGGGTCCGGCGGGGACCGCCGCTGTTCCTGCGATTCGTCGACGGGGCGATGAATCTCGTCGAGTTCGTGGTGCACCACGAGGACGTGCGGCGAGCCGGCGAAGCCTGGGTGCCACGGACCGGCCTGGGGGACCTCGACGACCTGCTCTGGGAACGCATGGGAAAGGGGGCGAAGATGATGTGCCGCGGACTCGTCGACGTCGACCTCACCCTCGCCCGCCCGGGAGGCGACACGATCCACGTCGGGAAGGCCGGACGCCCGGCGACACTCACCGGTGAACCGGTCGAGCTGGTGAACTTCCTGTTCGGCCGCCGCGACCGGGTGGAGGTCGAGGTGACCGGCGACGAGGGTGCCGTCCACGAGGTCCGAACGGGCCGCCTCGGGATCTGAACCTCAGTCCGCGTAGCCGCCCTGCTGGAGCACGCTCTCGAAGGTGGCCGGACGGCCGACGATGATGCCGTCGATGGCGAGGTCCAGCAGCGCTGTGTAGAAGCCGGCCTCCTCCTGGTCGGCCGAGTCGGGCCACACCCAGACCTCGACCCCGGCCTCCTCGACGGCGGTGAAGAACGCCTCGACCAGGACCGGGACGCCCTCGTACTCGGGTGGCACCTGCACGACGGGGTGGTCGCCGAGCGCCTCGCCGCCCAGGATCCAGGCGATCATCTCGTCGGTGCCGGGGCTGGTGGCCACATCGGGGGCAGCCTCCTTGAAGGCGGCGACCACGTCGCTGGAGAACGACACCACGACCACCGAGTCGCGCCGGTCCAGAGCGTCGAGGTCGGCCACCAGGGCGGCGATGGCGGCAGCACTGTTCTCGCCGCGGTTCTTGATCTCGACGTCGAGGGCGAGCGTCGGAAACGCCTCGGCGACCGACCGGAACGTCTCGATCCGGAAGTCGTCGGCGCTGAACCCCTCGGGCGGCTCGACGTCGCCGGTGCGCATGCCCCGGAACGGGTAGTCGTCATCGGCCAGGTCGCGGCAGGGCCAGCAGGTGGGCGACCACCACCAGGCGTTGTCGAGGGCCTGGAGCTCGGCGAGGGTCAACTCGGCGACCACTCCCTCGGCGCCGGTCGTGCCGAACACGTCGTCGTCGTGGTGGACGACGAGGACCCCGTCGGCGCTGATCCGCACGTCCATCTCGAGCAGATCGACGCCGGCAGCGGCGGCCTGCCGGAAGGCGTACATGGTCGAGTGCGGGTAGTCCTGGTCGCCGCCGGCGTGGGCCAGGTTGAGGGGCCGGTCGAGTGCCAGCAGCTCGTCGATCGTCGGCGCCCGCGGCGGCAGGGTCGTGGGGGGCGGTCGGCCCGGCGGGTCATGGCGGGCGCAGTCGCCGCCGACGACGTCGATGACGCGGTCGTGGCGGGTGCCCCCGGTGAGGGGACTGGGAAGACCGGGATCGACGTACACGTGGGGGTGGAAGTCCCAGCCCACCATCTGATCGTCGACGAAACGCACCTCGAGCACCACCGTCTCGCCCGCCACGTCGTGCCTGGGCGGGAACACGAAGTTGCCCAGCGAGTACGCCACCAGCCGTCCGTCGCCACGTTCGATGATCGGCTGGAGCACGTGCGGGTGGTGGCCCAGGATGATCGTCGCCCCGGCGGCGAACAGCTTCTCGGCCAGCTCCTCCTGCGTGGCGACCTGACAGGTCTCGTACTCGTCGCCCCAGTGGACGCTGACCACGACCACGGCGGCCACCTCGGCGGCCGTGCGCACGCTGTCCAGGAAGCGCTCCTCCTCGGTGAGGGCCAGCGCCACCCCGGGTCGAGCCTCTTCGGCGCCGAACCCGTAGGGCTGGATGTGGGTGGCTGCCACGAACGCCACCGTCGGACCGTCGGGAACCTGGATGATCCGGTGCGAGTAGGCCTCGGTGTCGTCGATACCGGCGCCGACGACCGCCACCCCGGCGGCGGCCAGGGCGTCGAGTGAGTCGGTCAGGCCCACCTCGCCGTAGTCGCGGGCGTGGTTGTTGGCCATGGCGACGATGTCGATGCCGGCATCGGCGATCGTCTGTGCAGCGGCGAGCGGTGCCCGGAACACGAACATCTTGGTGGCAGGCGATCCCCGCTCGGTGATGGCCGTCTCCAGGTTGACGAAGGCGATGTCGGCCGATGCCAGAGACGGCTCGAGCAACTCGAACGGGTCGAACCCGCCCTGTGCCGGCCGCTCCATCAACACATCGCCGCCGGCCAGCAGCGTCCACTCCCTCGGCGGCCGCGTGGTCGTGGTGGTCGTCGTGGGGGGAAGCGTGGTCGTGGTGGTGGGAGGAAGGGTCGTGGTCGTGGGAGGAAGGGTCGTGGTCGTGGTGGTCGTCGTGGATGTGGCGGGAAGCGTGGTCGTGGTGGTGGGGACGGGCGTGGTGCTCGGGGGAAGCGTGCTCGTTGTCGGGGTGCCCGATTCCCCGCCACCGCCGCAGGCAGATGCAAGGAGTCCGACGACCAGGAGCGTGCGCAGTACCCGCATGGCGTGACCGTAGCCGGGACGGTGTCATCGTGGAGGGGTGAGCGAACGAAGCGGCAGCAGGCACAGTCCCCGGCACGACGTGCTCGTGGTGTGCCCACCGGGGCTCGAGGACCTGGTGGCGAACGAACTCGTCGATCTCGGAGCGAAGCGCAGGCGGATCCACAAGGGGGCGGTGGCGACCGACCTCACCACCCGCCAGCTCTACGCCGCCAACCGGTCGCTGCGTTGCGCCACCCGGGTGCTGGTGCGGGTCGCCGGCTTCACCGCACGCTCGTTCGCCGACCTCCAGCGCCGCCTCGGTGAGGTCGACTGGTCGTCCTGGCTGGCAGAGGGCGCCCGACCGGCCTACCGGGTCACCTCCCGGGGCTCGCAGCTGGTCCATACCGGAGCGATCGAGGAACGGTTCGCCGCCGCCATGGGGGCCGGCTACCCCGACGGACCGGAGCAGCTGGTCGTGGTCCGGGTCTCCCGGGACCGGTTCACCGTCAGCGTCGACTCGTCGGGGGCGCCGCTGCACATGCGGGGCTGGCGCCAGGCGACGGCGAAGGCGCCACTGCGGGAGTCGGTGGCTGCCGGGATGCTGCTCGCCGCCGGCTGGGACCCGACCACGCCACTGGTCGATCCGATGTGCGGCTCGGGAACCATCGCCATCGAGGCGGCACTGCTCGCTGCCGGTCGGGCGCCGGGAGCTGGCCGTACCTTCGCGTTCCAGCAGTGGCCGTCGTTCGAGCCGGGCACCTGGGCCAGCGTGACGGCGTCCCCGGAGGACCCCGTGGCCGCCCTGCCGGCGATCGTCGGCAGCGACCGGGACGCGGGAGCCGTCGAGGCCGCCCGGTCGAACGCCGAGCGGGCGGGGGTGGCCGACCTGGTCGAGTTCCGGCAGGCGCCGATCTCCGACCTCGAGGCGCCAGGTGAAGGCCCCGGACACCTCGTCACCAACCCTCCCTGGGGAGGGCGGCTCTCACCCGGCGGCGACCTGCGCAACCTCTACGCCACGCTCGGGCGGGTCGCCGCAGAACGCCTTCCGGGATGGGGGCTGGGCCTGCTGGTCACCGACCGGGACCTCGCACGCCAGGTGCGCCCCGGGCTCACCGAGTCGCTGCACCTGGACCTGGGCGGCCAGCGGGCAACGTTTCTGACGGGGCGGCTCAGCTGACGACGATGGTGGCGGTCATGTCGGGGTGGAGGGCACAGAAGTACGTGTAGGTGCCGGGCTCCGAGGTGGTGAACTCCCAGTTGTCGCCGGGTGCGAGGAGCCCCGAGTCGAAGGCGTCGAGGTCGGGGGCGTCGGGGGTGCCGGCGCTGATGGTGTGGGGGACCGAGTCGCTGTTGTTGAAATAGACGCTCTGCCCGGCATCGACCTCGATCCCCTGCTCGAAGGCGAAGTTCGTGATCAGCGTCTGGCGGGCGTCCTCTGGGAAGTCGCTGCCCTGCACCATGGTGGCCGAGCGCATCGTCGAGTCATCGAGGAACGGGGCGATCGTGGAGTTCCACATCGAGAACACGCCGAGTTGGTTGTCGTGCTCGGGATCGACCCAGGCGTGCAGCATCCAGCCGATGGACTCGTTGAAGTTGCCGCCCACCGCCTCGCATTCCGCCTTGGTGACGAAGAGGTCCCTGCCGGTGTTGCGCCCACGGCAGAGGTTGAAGTGGCTGTGCCAGTTGTCGAGATCGCCGCTGAAGCCCTCGGGGTGGTCGGTGCCGACCACGTAGGGCGGAAGGATGAACGCGGTGCCGACCAGTTGCATCGGGTCGCCGTCCCAGGCGCCGTTGACGCACTGGCCGACCCTGCCGCTGGGCAGGGTGTCGTCGGCCAGCGTGTAGAGAAGGATCTGCGGCTGGCTGGGATTGAAGCCTTCGTTCATGAAAGCCAGGTTGTAGAGGTGCGTCCCCATATTCGGGGTCTGGGTGCGGTCGGAGATGAACCCTTCGGCGCAGGTCGTGTTGATGTCGCGGTGCCGCTCCATGTAGGCGTTCAACTCGTCGAGTTCGGCCACGAGGGCGCCCAGTTCCCCGGGGGTGATGGCGAGCTCCTCGGGAATCGGGTCGCCACTCTCGTGCAGGGCCTTGAGTTCGAGGTAGGAGCACGGGAGTTCCGTGTCCTGACAGCGGACCTGGTCGCCGATCGGTCCCTCGACCTGGGTCAGGACGACACCGTCGGAGGTCTCCCGGAAGACATAGCGGGTGTAGCCGGGGGCGCCGCCGGCCTGCGGATCCAGGTCGTCGGGGAGCCTCCATGCAGCGTCGGCCTGCTTGAACCCAGCGGCCTGGGCGACGTAGGCCTGGAGCTGCTCGGCCGTCTCCACCGCATGGATGTCGATCGTGGTGGTGGGAGGGAGCGTGGTGGTGGTCGTGGTCGTGGTCGTGGTGGTGGTCGTGGTGGTCG
>Ga0209554_1000067_pt1 | contig 75579 bp, 78 predicted proteins | sample MarorgKNORR_S2LV_5_FD_188221 | JGI IMG/M metagenome (GOLD analysis project Ga0209554, IMG submission 188221) | Marine microbial communities from the Southern Atlantic Ocean, analyzing organic carbon cycling - Bottom_A/KNORR_S2/LV (SPAdes) (version 2) | ecosystem: Environmental > Aquatic > Marine...
GTGGAGGGAGCCCCGGTCGTGGAGGGAAGAACCGAACCGCCGTCCTCGGCTGCGTCCCCGCACGCGACCGATGCCAGCACCAGCGCCGCCAACCAGTACCACTTCATGCGTAGGTGGCGTCGCCACGGGCCCTTCGGCGCTCCTCCGCACGTCGTTCGGCCTCGATGCGCTCGAGCTCCGGCTCGTCCGAGTGGTCGGCGAACCGGATCATCTCGGCGATGGCGCGGTGGCCGGCGACGTCGGCGATGAGATGGTGCATCTGCTGGCACACCTCCCGATAGGACGGATGCCCCTGGGGGCTGGTCCGCAGTTCGATGACGTGCATCGCCTCGCGGGCGTTCATCTCCATCATGTACCGGATGCGGTACGCCAGCGAGACCGCATAGGAGGCCTGCTCGGGGAACGGGCCGACCAGGACGTCGTGGAGCGCAGCGGATCGGTCCATCGCCTCGTCGAAGCGTCCGGCCACACCGGCCTCGTCGAGGTCGGGCGGACGAACGTAGCCGTGCAGCGGGGTGAGCCGCTGCCACTCGATGGTCAGGAGCCGGTGCCGCTGCAGGTCCCGGAAGGCGCCGTAGTCGGAGAGGATGTCGAACCGGTAGGTCGGCCGTTCCAGGGCGCGTCCCGGACGCTGACGCCGATTGTCGCGGTCGCCCGTCAGCGCCGAGAGGACCCGCACCCTCTCCTCCACGGTCATGCGCCGGACCCGGGCCTCGACCTCACGGTCCGGGTGATGCGACGAGGGGTAGAGGGCGGCGGCGACCAGCTTCACCTCGGCGTCGGGATCGAAGTCGGAAAGATCGACGGTCGGCGCTGCATGGATCGGCTCGTCGGCCGGGAAGAACTCCTCGGAGAGCTCCTCGAGCCGCTCCCGGCTGTCGGCGCCGAAGCGGCCGATTGCCTCGCCACGGTCCGGAAGGTCGACGCGCTTGAGGAACGAGGGAATCACCTTGCGGAGTTCCCGCAGCATCAACTCGGCGTAAGAGCGGGCTTCCGGCAACGGGTGTGCCCGCATGCGGACCAGCAGGGCCTCGTACGCCTGGCCGGTGCCATAGATCCCGAGGTTCGACAGCGACGCCGCCGGGAGGATGCCCCGGACGGCATCGAAGGCCTTGGCGTTGATCGCCTGGCGATAGATGAAGTCGGAGTCACCGGGTTGCTTGGGCACCCGCTCCCTGAAGTGGGCGACCATCACGGGCACCAGATCGGCGTAGACCTCGAAGATGCGATCCAGGTCGGCGATGTACCGGGCCCCCACGGGCGAGGACAGCACCTCCGGATCCCGGTAGTAGCGGAAGCGCCCACCGGGCCGGTCGTCATAGGCGATGTAGCGGGTGGATTGTTCCAGGTACGACATCAGCCGGCCCCGCTCGAGGATCTTGGTCAACAGGTTCGACGCCTGTTCACACGCCAGGTGGACGCCGCCCAGCTGGGCGACGCTGTCGTCGCCGTATTCGAAGAAGATGCGGTCGTAGAGCTCTTCCGCCCGTCGCAGGCCGATCGTGGCGTCGATGCTCTCATCACCGCTGACGTCGAGTTCCCCCACGAACTCGTCGAGGAACAGCCGACGCAGGCTGAGTCGGGTTCGTGAATAGCGGGCGAACAGGGCTCCCTTCACCACCTCGGGCAGGTTGACGAGTGCGAAGACGGGCTCGTCCAGGTTGGTGAAGTAGCGCCGGAGAACGTCTTCTTCGCCCGGGGTGAACTCCTCGGCGAAGTAGGGCGTCACGGGCGCCGAGGTTAGGTCGTGGGGCATGCGGTCGCGCGGAGGCTCATGCCGGCTTCGCAGCCATCAGCCCCCGGCTCTGACGACCGCCAGTTCGGTCGCTGCCGCTTCCAGGAGGCCCGGTTCCATCCAGCAGTCGACCAACGTCATCGCCATCGCCTTGGCCCCGTCGAGCACGGCCTGATCTCCCTCAGGGCCGCCGGCGCAGGCAGCGAACGCTGTTGTGTGGATGACCACCTCCTCGGGTGCGGCCTTGATCATCGGATGGATGGCCGGCACCAGGTAGCTGACGTTCCCGAGGTCCGTGCTGCCCACGATCGCCACCTCGCTGTCGGGACGGGGGTCGCGCCCGAGGGACCTGGCGTTGACCAGGTAGCGGTCGAGGATGGGACGGCTGTCGACGACATCGTCGTAGGAGGGCTCGATCCACTCATGGTCCATGGTGCATCCGGCAGCGGCTGCTCCTGCCTCGAGGCACGCCAGAAGGCGTTGCTGGAGCAACTCGAGCCGGGCCCGGGTCGGTGAACGGGCATACCAACTCGCCTCCGCCCGTTCCGGGACGATGTTCGCCTTCTGGCCGCCGTCGATGAAGATCCCGTGGATCCTTTCATCCGGGGCGATGTGCTGTCGCAGGGCGGCCACGTTGACGTAGCCGAGCACGGCTCCGTCGAGGGCGTTGATGCCCTTCTCGGGTGCAGCGGCGGCATGTGCTGCGGCGCCGTGGTACACGACCCGGACCTGTTGGACGGCGAGGCTCGTGATGCGTTCGACCTCCGAGCCTGCCGGATGGACCATCAGAGCGGCGGCGAGCCCCTCGAACGCTCCCTGTTCGATGAGGCGAATCTTGCCACCCCCGCCCTCCTCAGCCGGTGTGCCGAGGATCCGGAGCCGTCCGCCCAACTCGCCGGCGACGACGGCACCGGCGAGCCCGGCACCCAGGCCGGCGGTGGCGATGATGTTGTGGCCGCAGGCATGGCCGATGCCGGGCAGGGCGTCGTACTCGCACAGCACGGCAACCTCGGGCCCTTCGCTTCCGACCCGTGCCTCGAATGCCGTAGGCATGCCGTAGGCGCCGCGGACCGGATCGAGTCCCTGCTCTTCCAGGATGTCGGTGAGGACCTGATGGGCGCGATGCTCCTCGAAGCAGAGTTCGGGGTGGGCATGGATGTCGTGAGAGGCGGTGAGCAGCACATCGGCCAACTCATCGACGCGGGCGCACACCCTCGCCTTGACCGCCTCGATGGTCGTGGCCGCACTACCCGGGTCGTCGCTCATGACCGGATGGTACCGGCGCGTCGTCGGCCGACCCGCACCTGTACCGCATCGGCTCAGAGGACGACCAGCAGTGCCTCTTCCTCGAGTCGAACCGAGAGGCGTCGAGCGCTCCCGACGCTCCGCCCGTCCAACCAGATGCTCGTGGCCCGTGCGAACTCGACCTGTTCGGCCCTCGTGCGCGTGTAGCGGATCTGGGGGTGGGGCACGTGTGTGCCCCCCGGCAGTCGCCGACGGGCGCCGAGACGCTGACCGAGGGGCAGGTCGGCGTCGAGGATGTCGAGTAGGCCGTCTCCCGGGTGGGCCCTGGGGGCGATGTTCCAGGCCCCCATGTGTGCGGCGTTGGCCGCCACCCAGACCCGGCCCCGGAGCCAGGAGCCCCGGGCCACCAAGTGTGAGCAGAACCAGTGCAGTCGGCCGTCGAGAAGCGCCGAACCGAGGTCGATGTGCAACCGCTGCCCCTCCTCGCCCCGCCATCGGTCGAGTCCGGGGGACCCCCCGAGGGTGCGCCAGAGGTCGCCGCCCGTGAGCGCCACCGGTGGGATCTCGCTGCCGTCCCGACGATGTCCGGTGACCAGGTCCAGCAGCTCGAGGTCAGAGGCCACCACCACGCCACCCTCGGGGAGTGGCCCGCTGGTTCCCCAGTCCCTGCGTCGCTCGATGCTCACCCGTTGCCCCCGGTGGCGGAGGCCGGCTCGGCCGGCGGCTCGATCTCGTCGTCCCCGGCGAACTCGCGGGTCAGGGCGACCACGCCGCGTTCGAGCTCGACGACGGCCTGGCGGGCGGTGCGTGCGACCCGGGGTGGTGCGACCTTCGCGACCTGCCGGAGCAGGTCGGCGACGAGTCGCACGTTGCGGACGAACTCGCCGCCGGTGAACGGCTTCTCGCCGGCGCCGTCCAATGCATCGGTCAGCGCACCTCCTGCCGTCCAGGACAGCACCGCACGGGCGAATCCGGTGTCCGGTGGGGGGAGGGTGTCGAGACCGGCCGCCTCCTCGGTCGCCGCGACATCCACCCAGAGTTCGACGAGGTCGGCGAGCCGCCTGCCGACAGGGCCGCCGAGGGTCTGTTCCCCGGACTCGCCCGGTCCCCGATGCCGGTAGGTGAGGGCGGACAGCACGGCGGCGAGGCCCGGTGGGTCGAGGTCGTCGAACAGGCCCGTGGCCAGCGACTCGACGATGAGGAGGTCCGCCTCGTTGTAGATGCCCGTGAGGGGCCGGCCCTTGTCGGTGAGCGCCCATCCGTCGGTCATCTGGCGTTCTTCGAGGACCTGCAGCAGCGCGCCGAGTCGGTCGACAAGGCCGTCGGGCGATTCGCCGCCTCGCCGTCGGCGCCGATTCCCCTGGCTTTCCCGGCGCTGCTCGATGCGCCGGTCGAGTTGGAACTGGCCGAACGATCGTCGGAGGAGGTCCTCCGCCTCCTCCCTGCTGCGTTCGGCCATCAGGTTGGCGACCATGTTGTAGGTGGGACGGAAGGCCGACCGGAGCGGGAACCTGGTGCTCCCGACGAGTCGGGCGATGGTGTCGAAGGGAACGAACGGCGACCACAGCACGAGCGCATGCCCCTCGGTGTCCATGCCGCGTCGCCCGGCCCGGCCCGTGAGCTGCGTGAACTGTCCGGGGGTGAGCACTTCGTGGCGCTCGCCGGTGAAGCGGGTGAGGCGCTCGACGACCACGCTCCTTGCCGGCAGGTTGACCCCGACCGCCAGCGTCTCGGTGGCGAAGATGATGCCGATCAGTCCGGCGCCGAAGAGTTCCTCCGTGACTTCCTTGAAAAGGGGCAGCATCCCGGCATGGTGGGCGGCGATGCCACGTTCGAGGCCCTCCCGCCAGACGGCCACCCCGAGGACGCCCAGGTCCTCCTGGGGCAGCCCGGCGAGCCGTTCGTCGATGACTGCGGCTATCTCTGCGGACTGATCCCCGTCGGTCAGCCGGATGCCGTCCCGGACCATCCGGTCCCGGGCCTCCTCGCACCCGACCCTGCTGAAGATGAAGTTGATGGTGGGCAGGAGGTCGCTCCGCTGCAGGTCCCGCAGTACCTCGTCGCGCCTCGGCGTCCGCCACTGGTGCGAGGAACGGCCTCCTCTCGACCCGCCGCGGTTCCCCGGTCGTCCCGGCTCGGCGTCGTACCGGCCGCCTTCCCGGTTGGACCGGCCCTTCACGAGGACGGGCAGGCGCTGCACGCGGCGCCCCTTCCGGCGCTCGCCGACGAGGTAGTGGGTGCGCAGCGGCACCGGGCGGCGCCATTCGACCACGACGTCGGTCGGGCCGTGCTGCAGGCGCAGCCACTCCCCCAGCTCCTCGGCATTCGACACCGTCGCGGAGAGGGCCACCAGTTGAATCCCATCGGCGAGGCCGAGGATGACCTCCTCCCACACCGGGCCGCGGTAGGGGTCCTCGAGGAAGTGGACCTCGTCCAGGATCACGCACCCCAGCGAGTCGAGCGCCTCGGAACCTGCGTAGAGCATGTTGCGGAGCACCTCGGTCGTCATCACGACCACGGGTGCGTCCCCGCGCACGGAGTTGTCCCCGGTCAGGAGCCCGACGTTGGACTGCCCGAGCCGACGACCGAGGTCGCGGAACTTCTGGTTGGACAGCGCCTTGAGGGGCGTCGTGTAGAAGGAGCGGCGACCTTCCCGGAGGGCCCGGTCGATAGCGTGCTCGGCGACCACCGTCTTGCCGCTGGCGGTCGGTGCCGCCACGAGGACGGAACGGCCTTCGTCGAGTGCCGCCATGGCGTCACGCTGGAAGCCGTCGAGCTCGAAGGGCCAGTCGTCCACGTCGTCGATCAGTCCCCGCGCCGACTGCGTCGGCGCTCGTGCACCCGACCGACGAGGATCGCCAGCTCGTAGAACAGCAGCATCGGCACCGAGAGGATGACCAGGGTGAAGGGGTCGCCACTCGGCGTGAGGAGCGCCACGAGTGCCACGATCCCGACGATCGCATACCTGCGGACGGAGCGGAGTTGGCGATGGTGGACGATGCCGGTCAGTTGGAGGAAGATCAGAACGAGCGGGAACTCGAAGCCGACGCCGAATGCGATCGTCATCTTGACCACGAAGCCGAGGTACTTGGTCGGCGAGAAGACGCTCACCAGGTCCGGTCCGCCGATGTCCATGAGGAACCCGAGTGCCCTGGGGATACTCCAGTAGGCCAGGGCGCCGCCAAGGGCGAACAGGAGCGCTCCGGTCACGACGAACGGGATCGCCCAACGGCGTTCCCGCCGATACAGGCCGGGGGCCACGAACCGCCAGAGCTGCCAGAGCAGCACGGGCACGGACAGCGCCAGGCCTCCGTAGCCGGCCACCATCATGCGGACGCTGAAGGGTTCGAGCGGATCGGTGACCAGCAGCTCGCAGCCCTCGCCGAACACGTCGCCGCCTGCCGAGTCTCCCTGCACCTGGCAGTAGGGCTCGAGCAGGAAGTCGAGAATCCAGGGATAGAGGATCCAGCAGGCAACGGCGCCGACGCAGATGGTCAGCAGCGAGACGAGCAGTCGGCGTCGGAGTTCCGCGAGGTGCTCCAACAGGCTCATCCGGTCCTGGGGAGCCCTCTTGTCAGTCGCCATCGGTCTCGGGTTCGGTGACCGGGTCTCCCGACTTGCGGGCGCTGCCACCAGGACTCGCCGTCTCCGTTCCCTGCACGCGGCGCAGCAGGGCTTCGCCGCTCATGCGGGCCTTGGCCTCGACGATCGGGTCCTCGACTGCCGAACGCAGCTCCTCCTGGAATCCGACGGTGACCTTGCGGACCTGGCGCAGCATCTTGCCTGCCTGCCGGACGGCGCCGGGAAGGCGCTCGGGGCCGAGCACCAGGAGTCCGACGAGCAGGAGTACGAGGATTTCGCCGCCGCCGATATTGCCCATGTGGGCAAGCCTACCGGTGGGTCCGGAGCGGCCCGTTTGCAGGAACCCCGCTTCCGGCGCAGGATGGTGGACGTGTCTCCACGGATCGTTCCACTCCGCTCGCCGGCGCTGCTGTTCGCCCACAGGGGCGGGAGGGCCCATGCACCGGAGAACACCCTCGAGGCGTTCCGAAATGCCGTGGAGATGGGTGCCACGGGCCTCGAGAGCGATGTGTGGTTGACCTCCGACGGCGTTCCCGTCCTGGACCACGACGGCCGGGTCGGACGGGGGCTGAGAAGGACGGCGATCTCGTCATGTCGCCGCGACGAGCTTCCCGGACACATGCCGAGCCTCGCCGACCTCTACGGGGAGGTTCCCGCCGTGGCCGATGGGACGGTGCAGGTGTGCCTCGACGTGAAGGACCCGGCTGCGGCGACGCCGGTCATGGCACTCGTCGCGGCGTTGGGCCGCAGTTCCGAACTCTGGCTGGCCCACCCCGACTGGCGGCAACTCGTCGAATGGCGGCCGGCCGACGCTGAGGTGCGGCTCGTCGATTCCACGCGCATGGACTGGATCCCGGAGGGCCCCGAACGCCGTGCCGCCGACCTCGCTTCTGCCGGTGTGACTGCGGTGAACCTCCCCACGTCGGAGTGGGACGGTGGCCTCTGCACGCTCTTCCACCGTTTCGGGATCGAGTGCTTCGGCTGGGACGCCCAGCAGCCCCGGCAGATCGCCGAGTTGCTCGAATATGGCATCGACGGCATCTTCGGTGACCATGTGGACCGGCTGCTGGCGGGCGGCCGGGCCTGAAGGCCGGCCGGGTCGATCAGGGGGCTCTCAGAGCCGGCCCAGGTCGCCGAGGGGCCACACCCTGAGGAAGGCCCGCCCCACGATGTTCGATTCGGGGACGGGTCCGAACACCCGACTGTCCCTGGAGTTCCGGCGGTTGTCTCCCATCACGAAGACGTGGCCGTCCGGAACCGTGCACCGGTTGATGGACCCGGCAGCGCCGATGCACCCCGGCGGCAGGGGGAAGCCGACCGTGCTGTCGTTCGCGACCAGGTAGGGCTCGAGCAGCAGGCCCCCTTCGATGTAGACCCGTCCGTCGACGACCTCGACGGTCTCGCCGGGAAGGGCGATGACCCGCTTGATCAGGTCGTTGATCCCGTCGGGCTCCGGGTTCGACTTTCGGAACACCACGACGTCGCCCCGGTTGACCTCGTGGAGCCGGTAGCTCAACTTGTTGACGACGATTCGGTCGCCGTCGGTCAGGGTCGGCTGCATGGAGGGAGACGGGATGTAGTAGGCGGCGAAGAGGAACTGCTTGACGAGCAGGGCGACGACCAGGGCTCCGAGGATGACGCCCACCCACTCGAGCACGCTCCGCATCGTGTTGGCGACATCGCCGGGAATCCCCATGTCGGTGTCCGACGGCGGTGGCGGCTCGATCGTGAGGTGTGGCGGAAGCGGGTCCCCGGGTCCGAAGATCGCTGCCCCTGCCGGTTCTCCGGCACGCTCGTAGGCCTCGGCGAACGGGACGAACTCCTCGGCGGGATCCTCCGCCTGGTCCGGATCGGGGTCCTCGAGGGTCGCCAGCCGCGGACGCCTGCGGGTGACCGCCGGTGTCTCCGGGGGAGGCAGCGGTGGAAGCGCTTCGACCGGTGGGGACGGGTCGGCGGCAACGGGTTCTTCGGGCTCCGGTTCGAGCTCCGGTTCGGGCTCCGGAAGCGGGTCGCCCGCACTGCGCGCCCTCGCCCGCTGCAGGATCTGTTCGGCCCAGTCGTCGCCCCCGCTGGAGGTGTCCCCGTCGTCCTGCACGGCAGCGAACCTAGCCCCCACCGGTCCGGATGCGTGGTCGGCAGTTCGTCATCCGGCGTAGCGGGCGAGGAGGCGGGCCGCCGCAGAGGACCGCAGGTCCTCGCCCAGCCCTGCGGGGGCCTCGACGACGACTGCAGCGGAGCCGAGGCGCAGGAGCAGCCTTTCGAGCCATGCCGTCGAGGCGACGGCGAGTCGGATGCGAAGACGGCCGTCATCGGCCTCCTGGATGCCAGCATGTGGATACTGCGAGATCACCCAACGGACGCTCGGCTCGAGCAGCAGCTCGACCTCAGGGTAGTCGCCCTCGGCCAGGAAGCCCTCGGGCCCGGCAACCGGAGATGCCGGTTCGGGGTAGCGCTCATCACCGACCCGGAAGCGGCTGATCCGGTCGAGCCGGAAGACCCGGGGTCCGTCGGCCATGCGACAGTGGGCCGACAGGTACCAATGGCCGGCATCGGCAGTGAGACCGTGGGGTTCCACGAGGCGGGTTGTCGCCTCGTCCCGGGCGTAGGAGTAGTAGTCGATCTCCACGACCCGACGGTCGGCCCTCGCCGCCTGCAACGCCGCAAGGAGTCCGTCGTCGGCGACACCGAGGCGTACGTCGATGGCGCCACGCACCTCGGGCTCGACCATCGCCGAGAGCTTGGTGAGAGCGCGGCCGAGGGGGCCGAGGTCGTCGCCGCTCGTGAACTCGGCGACCGACTGTCCGGCGGCGAGGAGGCGCAGGACCTCTTCGGGGCGCAACGTCATCGGACGTGCGAACCAGGACGTGTACTCGATGTACACCCAGTCGTCCTCGACCCGTGCCTCGATCATGTCCCCGGGGCCGAACGGGGCGACGCCGATCATCTGGACGACGTACCAGATGTCCTCGAGGAGGTCCTCGCGCGGATAGTCGAAGCGGCGGGTGACCTCCTCCAGGGGCATGCCCCCGGCGGCAGCGACCCAGGGGATGATGGCCAACAGGCGGCGGAGGCGGTCGATGGCGCCGAGCCCGTTCATGCCATGCCCTCCAGCCATGTGACGATGTCGTCCCGCAGCTCGTGCGGTCCGAGGACCTCGGCTCCCTCGAGGAACGTCAGGACGAAGGACCGGAAGGCCTCCCGGTTGCAGACCTCTTCCTCGAAGACGGCGGAACCGTCCTCGCGCTGTTCGACGACCGCTGCATCGCCGAGGTGGCTGAGCACCCATGGCACGTGGGCTGCATCGACGGCGAGACGCGCCGTGACCGGCTCGTCGTCCCCATAGCGCCAGGCCGGTCGTTCCTCGACGCCGGGAACCCGCTCGGGTCGGTCGAATCCATCGGGCACCCCCCGTTCGACCTCCGACTCGAATCGGTCGATCCGGAACTGTCGCTCGCCGCCCCTGGTGCGGTCGTGGCCCTTCAGGTGCCAGCGGCCGTTCCGGAAGGCGAGGTGGTAGGGCTCGACCACGCGCTCGACCCCGTGGTAGGTGAACGTGGCGGTCCGACGTTCGGCCACGGCATCCATGAGGACCCGTAGCGCCGGCTCCTCGGGGAGCCTGGCCACCGCGGTCACCTCCGACTCGTCGGGACGGCCTCCCAACCTCCAGAAGGGGTCGTCGCTCGGGGCGTCCCCGAGGCGCACGAGGTTGTTGGCGAGGTGGAGTGCTGCCAGCTCGTCGGGGGTGAGGCCGGGGAGATGGCTCCGGAAGAGGCTCCGGTCGATGCGGTAACCGACGACGGGCGGGTCGAAGTTGGGAGAATATCCGGTCACCAGCGGGATCCCCATGGCGCGGAGTTCGTCCTTGTCCCGCTCGAAGGTGCGCCGGAAGGTCTCGTCATTGTCGGAGTAGTGGTCGCGCAGTCCGGCGCGCAGCTCCTCGCGGGTCTTGGGCCATTCGGCATGGAGGAGCGCCGTGACCAGGTTCATCAGTCGCCTGAGTTTGCTCTCCACCGCCGCTCTGTGACCTCCTCACGAGTCGAACGACTCCATGGACATCGTAGGTGCTGGCGGCGTGCGTCCGCAGAGGTCGGAGAGCCGCGGTGTCGCCGGTTCTCAGAGCGACTCGATGAGCTTCTCGACGCGTTCGTCGGTCGAGCGAAACGGGTCCTTGCAGAGCACGGTCCGCTGCGCCTGGTCGTTGAGCTTGAGGTGTACCCAGTCGACCGTGTAGTCACGTCGACGTTCCTTGGCCCGTCGGATGAACTCTCCACGCAGGCGCGCGCGGGTGGTCTGGGGAGCGTTGTCGATGGCGTCGGTGATCGCCTCGTCATCCACGATGCGCTCGACCATCCCCCGTCGCTGGAGGACGTAGTACAGGCCGCGGTCCTGGTTGACGTCGTGGTACTGGAGGTCGAGCAGGGCCACCCTGGCGTCGCTCATGGATAGTCCGTGGCGCTCGCGGTAGGACTCGATGAGGTGGTACTTGGCCACCCAGTCGCATTCACGGTCGAGCGTCAGCGGATCGCGTTCGATGCCGTCGAGACAGTGCTCCCACATGGCGAGCGCCTTCTTCTCCTCGTCGTTCAGGTCGTGGTGCTCGGAGAACCGGATCGCCCGATCGAGGTATTCGCGCTGGATGTCGAGGGCCCGCACCTCGCGACCGTTGGCGAGGCGCACAGTCCGCCGACAGGTCATGTCATGGCTGATCTCACGAATCGCCCGGATCGGATTCTCGAGGGTCATGTCCCGCAGCTGGACCGTCGGTTCCTCGAGCATCCGGAGCAGCAGTCCGCAGGCCCCCACCTTGAGGAAGGCGGCGTACTCGCTCATGTTCGAGTCCCCGACGATGACGTGCAGGCGGCGGTAGCGCTCGGCATCGGCGTGGGGTTCGTCCCGCGAGTTGATGATGGGACGCGACCGGGTGGTGGCGCTCGACACGCTTTCCCAGATGTGCTCGGCCCGTTGGCTGACGCAGTACATGGCACCGCGTGCGTTCTGGAGGACCTTGCCGGCTCCTGCGTAGATCTGCCTGCTGACGAAGAACGGGATCAGGACCTCCTCGTAGTAGGACAGGTCGTCGCGGCGGGTGGTCAGGTAGTTCTCGTGGCATCCGTAGGAGTTGCCAGCCGAATCGGTGTTGTTCTTGAACAGGTAGATGTCGCCCCGGATGCCCTCCTCGCGGAGCCGCTCCTCGGCGCTGTGGAGCAACTGTTCGAGGATGCGTTCCCCGGCCTTGTCGTGGGCGACGACATCTGCCACCGAGTCGCACTCGGGCGTCGCGTACTCGGGGTGCGAGCCGACGTCGAGGTAGAGGCGTGCGCCGTTGGCCAGGAAGACGTTCGAACTACGCCCCCAGTGGACGACCTTCCGGAACAGGTAGCGGGCGACCTCGTCGGGGCTGAGGCGCCGCTGACCGTCGAGCATGCAGGTGATGCCGTACTCGTTCTCGATCCCGTAGATCCGGCGTTGCACGGGCGCCTCTCAGGTGCCGGCCGACGACGGGTGGGGCGAGGCGGTTCCGGTCACTCGAGCAGGCCGCCGAGGTCGTCGCCCTCGATCCGACGGAAGGATCGGCGCTCGCCGTCCCTGGCCAGCACCGCGATCTCCAGGTCGTCGGGAACCAGCTCCCGGTCGGGTCCGGCCAGTGCCCCCACGGCAACCCGCACGGCATCCTCGAGGGGCAGGCCTGCGGACCAGGCGTCCTGTAGGCGGTTGCCGATCACGTCGGCTTCTCCGCCGATGACGACATGCGTGGTGGTGTCCATCACGGTGCCGTCGTAGAGCAGGTGGAAGAGCCGGTCCTCGCCGACCTCGGGGCTCATCTCGGCCACGAGCAGCTCGACCTCGAGCGGCTTCATCTCGTGGGTGAAGTACTGGCCGAGGGTCTGGGCGTACTGGTTGGCGAGCCACCGGGCATCGACGTCTTCGCGACTGTAGGTGTAGCCCTTGAGGTCGGCGTGCCGGACGCCGGCGATGCGCAACTGGTCGAACTCGTTGTACTTTCCGACGCCGATGAACCCGATGCGGTCGTAGATCTCCGAGACCTTGCGCAGCGTGTTCGAGGGGTTCTCGGCGCAGAGCAGCACGCCGTCGGCGTAGGTCGCTGCGATCGCCGCACGCCCCCTGGCGATGCCCTTGCGGGCGTAGTCGGCTCGGTCCTTCATGATCTGTTCGGGCGAGACGTACAGCGGCATGTTCATCGGGCGCCCCGATCACTGAGACGTTCGAGCAGCACCGTGGTGCGGGCCTCGACCTCGTCTTCCGTCAGGCGTTCGAAGCCTCCGGGGCCGATCGTGGCGATGACCGGAAAGATGCCCCGGACGGGATCGGGCCCGCCGGTGGCGCTGTCCTCTTCCGCTGCCTCGAACAGTGCCTCGACGGCGATGTCGACCGCAACCCCTATGTCGAGGTCCGGGGCGTGCCGGAGCTTGATGACCGACGAGGCATGGACACCGCCGGAACCGCCGGTGGCATAGCGCCGTTCCTCGTAGCGGCCGCCCGTGATGTCGTACTGGAAGAGGCGACCCTGCTCGAGGCGCTCATCCCAACCGGCGAACAGCGGGACGACGACCATGCCCTGCAGCGCCGCCGTCAGGTTGCCGCGAACCATGAGGCTGAGCTGGTTCGCCTTGCCCTCGAGGCTGAGGGGCGACCCTTCGACCTTTTCGTAGTGCTCGAGCTGGAGTTGGAACAGGCGGACCATCTCCATCGCCGGTCCGGCGGCCCCGGAGATGGCGACGCCGGAATGGCGATCGGCCGGGAAGACCTTCTCCATCGAGTGGTGGCTGATGTGGTGTCCGGAGGTCGCCCGACGGTCCCCCGCCATGACCACTCCGTCACGGGTGTGTATCGCCAGAACCGTGGTGCCGTGGGTGATGACCCCGGCTTCGATCGGGCCGGAGATCTCCGGTGCTCCGAGGCCCAGGCGGTCAAGCAGACCGAGGAAACTCGGACCAGGATCCTGGTCCGGGGTGAAGAGGGGAAGCGTCACGGTTGTCGTGGACTCCGCAGGGCCGGGGGCCTGCGGCGCCTACTCCCCGCCCTTCTGGACGTAGCTCTTCACGAACTCCTCGGCGTTGCTCTCGAGGACTGTGTCGATCTCGTCGAGCAGGTCGTCGAGTTCCTCCTTGAGTCGCTCACCGCGCTCGCTGACAGCCGGCGCCCTGGTCTCCTCGACGGACTCCGGGTCGCGCTCGGCCCGCTCTCGGCGAACCTGTTCCCTCTCGGCCATGGGATGTCCTCTCCGGTCATTTGGTCGGCGACTCAGTCGGAGCGGCCCGAAAGTCGGTCGAGCAGATCCGTGATGTCGTCGCAGTCGTCGATGAGCGTAGCCACATGGGCGCGGCTGCCGCGGGTCGGTTCCATCATCGGCACCCGCCGAAGCGTCTCCTCGCCGACGTCGAAGACCATGGAATCCCAGTTGGCGGCGACGACGCGGTTCGGCCAGCGGTCGAGGCAGCGGCCACGGAAGTACGCCCGCGTGCCGTCGGGCGGAGCGGTCATCGCCAGCTCTGCGGCGGCCGGGTCGATGAGGGTCTCTGCTCCCACACGGGCAAACAGGGAGCGCTCGGGGCGCATGTCGTGGTACTGGAGGTCGAGTGCCATCAGCCGGAGGTCGCCGTACTCGAGGCCGTGGCGGTCGCGGTAGCCCTCGATGATGTGTCGCTTGGTCACCCAGTCGACCACGCCGACAAGGTCGTCGGGGTCCTCTTCGAGCGTCGTCAGGACCTCCTGCCAGCGGTCGAGGACCTGGTGGGCGATCGGACCGCCGGCCCCCTCGTCGCCCCGTTCCTCGACGTACTTCCGGCCCTGCTCGAGCAGGTCCCACTGGATGTCGAGGGCCGTCGCCGTCGTGCCGTCGGCAAGCTCGAGTGCGGTGCTCACGCTCGTGTCCCGTGAGACCTCCTGAAGCGAACGGACCGGATCGGCGAAGTGCACCTCGCGTTGGAGGAAGTCGTCCTCGACCATCGCCAACACGATCGCCGTCGTGCCCACCTTGAGGAAGGTGGCGACCTCGCACAGGTTGGCGTCACCGACGATGACATGGAGGCGCCGGTAGCGCAGCGGGTCGGCGTGGGGTTCGTCCCGCGTGTTGATGATCGGACGCTTGAGTGTCGTCTCGAGCCCGACCTGCTCCTCGAAGAAATCGGCACGCTGCGTCAACTGGAAGTCGACGTCGCTGCGGCTCCGGCCGGGCAGCTCGCACCCGACCTTGCCCGCACCCGTGAACACCTGACGGGTCACGAAGTGGGTCGTTGCATGGACCACGATCCTCCCGAAGGGCGTGGCCCGGTCGATGAGGTAGTTCTCGTGACACCCGTAACTGTTGCCCTTGCCGTCCGAGTTGTTCTTGTAGGCGACGATCTCCTGCCCCTCGGGGAGGACCTCACCGGCCGCTGCCATGGACTCGATCACGATGAGTTCGGCGGCACGGTCGAAGCGCAGCAGCTCGAGGGCGTCGAGGCACTCGGGGGTGCTGATCTCGGGATGGGCGTGGTCGACGTAGTAGCGGGCCCCGTTGGTGAGCACGGCGTTCACGAGGTGCATCTCGATTTCGGGGGCCATGGCGTCGAAGGCCGAGAAGCCGCGGAGGTCGAGCGACGGGCTCTCGTCGACGAAGTCCCAGCCGACCCTGGGGGCTCCGGGACCGTCGCCGGGCGCCGCTCGCCGGCTCAGGTAGGCGTTGATCAACAGGGAGGAGGCGCTGACCGGGTTGGGTTCGGGGGTCCCGCGGTGGAAGATGCCAAACTCGGTCTCGATGCCGAGGATCTTCGGGACGGCCATGCGCGGACCCTAGCGGGGTGCCGCTGTGGGCAGAGTGGAGGCTAGAGGTACTGGCCGGTGCCCACGGCCTCGATGGCCCTGCCGCCGCCCACTTCGTCGGACGCTGCGATGAGCGTGCGGACGTAGACGATTCGTTCGCCCTTCTTGCCCGAGATCTTCGCCCAGTCGTCGGGATTGGTCGTGTTGGGCAGGTCCTCGTGCTCCTTGAACTCCTGGCGCACGGCGTCGACCAGGTCGTTGGTCTGGATGCCCCGGGTCCCGCCGGCGAGCTGGCGCTTGATCGCCAGCTTCTTGGCCCGGCGCACGATGTTCTCGATCATCGCACCGGATGCGAAGTCCCGGAAGAACAGGACCTCCTTGTCGCCGTTCTGGTAGGTGACCTCGAGGAACCGGTTGCGGTCGTCGTCGCCGTACATGCTCTCGACGGCGGCGTCGATCATCCCGAGCACCGCCTTGTTGCGATCTCCGCCCCCCAGTGTCTCGACGAGCTCCTCGTCGAGCGGCAGGTCCTCGGTCAGGTAGCGACCGAAGATGTGGCCCGCAGCGGTCTCGTCGGGCCGTTCGATCTTGATCTTGACGTCGAGCCGGCCGGGTCGCAGGATCGCCGGGTCGATCAGGTCCTCGCGGTTCGAGGCGCCGATCACGATCACGTTGCGCAGGGCCTCGACACCGTCGATCTCGGCGAGCAGCTGGGGAACGATCGTCGACTCGATGTCGGAGCTGATGCCCGATCCCCGTGTCCGGAACAGCGATTCCATCTCGTCGAAGAACACGATGACGGGCCAGCCCTGTTCGGACTTCTCGCGTGCCCGTTCGAAGATCAGGCGGATCTGCCGTTCGGTCTCCCCCACGTACTTGTTCAGCAACTCAGGGCCCTTGATGTTGAGGAAGTAGCTGCGGGCCTCCCGGTCTCCAGCGAGCTCCGACACCTTCCCGGCCAGCGAGTTGGCGACGGCCTTGGCGATCAGGGTCTTGCCGCAGCCCGGCGGCCCGTAGAGCAGGATCCCCTTGGGTGCGGGGAGCTCGTATTCGGCGAACAGCTCCTGGTGGACGAAGGGCAGCTCGACGGCATCCATGATCATCTCGATCTGCTGGTCGAGCCCACCGACGTCCTCGTAGGTGACATCGGGGATCTCTTCGAGGACCAGTGCCTCGACCTCGTGGCGGGGCAGCCGTTCGAGCAGGACGCCCGACCGGGGATCGAAGAGTGCGGCATCGCCACTGCGCACCCCCTCGCGGAGCAGAGCCTCGCCCAGGTCGGCGACCCGTTCCTCGTCGGCACGCCCGACGACCACGGCACGTCGGCCGTCGGCGAGGACCTCCTTGACGGTCACCACCTCGCCGACCTGTTCGGGAGCACGGGCTCGGATGATGCTGAGGGACTCGTTGAGGAGCACCTCCTGGCCGATCTTCAGGTCGTCGACGAGCTCCGGATGGATGCTCACCCGCATCTTGCGGCCCGAGGCGTGGACGTCGGCCGATCCGTCCTCGTTGCGTCCGACGACCGTGCCATAGGAAGCGGGCGGCCGCGACAGCTTGTCGACCTCTTCGCGCAGTAGCTCGATCCGGTCGCGTGAGGAACTCAACGTGGTGTTGAGCTTCTGATTCCGGGCCATCGCCCGTGCCAGCTCCCGCTTGGCGTCCCGCAGCTCCGCCTCGAACTCGGCCAGACGGCGGGGGGCATCGACGAGCCGCCGCCGCAGTTCTTCGATCTCGGCTTCCAGGTCGAGGATCTCGGCGCGCACGGCTGCTCCTTCGCCGCCCTGCTCCCCATCGTGTTCGCCCACGACTCCCTCTCCTTGTGCCTCTGCGCGGGACCCTAGCCCTTCAGTTGGCCGGTGGAGGTGACGGATGGCCGCCACGGAAAGGCGCAGGCTGGCACCATCGTCAGGGGGCGCCGGTTACACTGCTGACTCGTTCTCCTGCATTCCGTGTCAGGTTTCTGGCGATGGACGATCCACTCACGAAAGGGACCCGCATCACATGAAGGTCTGGATCGATCAGGATCTGTGCACCGGCGACGGCCTGTGCGAGGAAATCGCACCCGAAGTCTTCGCCATGCTCGATGACGGTCTCGCCTACGTGAAGGACGGCGACAAGATTCTCAGCGATCCCGGTGGCGCCGAGGCCGTCGCACCGATCCCCGAGGCACTGCTCGAGGCGACCATCGAATCCGCCGAGGAATGCCCCGGCGAGTGCATCTTCATCGAGATCGACTGAACCCGACATCTGATCGAACGCACCGGGAGGCCTTCGGGCCTCCCGAGCCATTTTTGGGGCCGTCGGCTTCAGCGACAGTCGGTGGGCGGCACCGGTCGGTCACCCACCTCGTCGAGCAGTGCCCTGAGTTCACCGGCCTGTACGGCGAACGAGGTCCCGGCATCGCCACGGGAGTTGGCGAACATCACCCCCACCACTGCGCCGTCTTCGTCGACGACCGGTCCGCCGGAGTTCCCACGCGCCACGGAACCCTCGAGGAGCAACGCGTCCCTGCCACCTCCGATGTCGCCGTAGATGTCCTCGCCGGTGGCCCGGATCGCCTGCTGCACGATGAGTTGGCGTTCGATGGGCTGGCTGTCGTCGTCGAAGGCGACCAGTGCGACCGCAGACCCCACGACTGCCGATCCGAGGCTCAGGGGCTCGCCGAGGTCCTCGCCGACCCGGAGCACCGCCAGGTCGGACACTGGGTCGAATGCCACGACCCGGCTGCTCACCTCGGAACTGCCGACGCTCAGGATCGGCGACTCGATGCCGGCCACGACGTGCGCACTCGTGGCCAGCAGGTCGGACGCCACCAGGAAGGCGGTGCCCACCTGGGCCTTCCGGCAGTCGAGGCCGCGGACGGAATACGTGGCGGCACGGGTGGCGGCCAGGACAGTCGCAGGAACCTCGGTCGCTACAGGAAGGGGGACAACGGTCGTCGATGTCGTAGAGGTCGACGTGGAGGTCGATGTCGTGGCCGTCGATGTGCTGGTCGATGTCGTGGCCGTCGACGTGGTGGTCGATGTCTCCGAGACCGGCGGCCCGCTTCCCCCGGAACAGGCACCCATTAGCAGCACCACGACCATGGCGGCGCCGGCTGCGGCACCGACGCTGGTCATGTGCCCAGGAGTCGCGCGTGGCTGAGGAATCCGGTGTGGCCGACCATGCGGTGGGCCGGGCGAACCGCAACGCCCTCGATGTGCCAACTCCGATTCGTCACCTCGAGCGTCTCAGCGAAGGCGAACCCGTGCTCCTCGAGCGACTCCCGGAACCTGGCTGCCTGCACGATGCTCGGCGTGTAGGCGAGGATGATCCCGCCGCGTCGAAGTGCGTGCGCCGCATGGGACACCACCTGCCACGGTTCGGGAAGGTCGAGCAGGACACGGTCGAGGTCCGTCTCGTCGATGCCCTCGTAGACATCGCGGATGTGCACGTCGTAGCGGTCGAGGACGGCTTCTCCGAGCATGGCCTCGACGTTGGACCCCGCCCGCTCTGCGAAGTCCTCGCGGATCTCATAACCGGTCACCTGCGCACCCGCACGGAGGAGGGTCATCGAGAGTGCCCCCGAGCCCACCCCCGACTCGAGCACGCGGACGCCCGGGTGGATGTCGGCCAGCATCAGGATCGGGCCGAGGTCCTTCGGATAGATCACCTGGGCTCCGCGGGGCATCTTGAGCACGAAGTCGCCAAGGGTGGGTCGGAAGGCCACGAAGGATCCGCCGCGGCTCGACCGCAGCCGGCTGCCGTCCGGAGACCCGATCAGGTCGTCGTGATCGACCACGCCCGTATGGGAGTGGAACTCGCCACCGGCGGCGAGGGTCACGAGGTAACGACGGTCCTTGCGGTCCACGAGCAGCACACGGTCGCCTGCTTCGAACAGGTTGCTCATGCCGACACCCCGTCGGTCCTTCGTCGGGTCAGGGCGACCGGTGCGTCGCCAACCGGCGCACGCTCCCCGGTGGCGCGTTCGACGAGGCGGCAGAAGGCACAGACCTCGCCGTTTGCGGGGCTCCCACAGGTTGCGCAGGTTCCCAGCCCCTTGTCGCCCACCTCCATCCGGTCGCGGAACATGCCCGACGCCCGGTCCAGGAAGTTGAAGTAGAAGGTGTGCCGGGTGCCAGGCGACTGGGCCTCGACGGCGTTCAGGGCCGCCTTGTAGCCCAAATGGCGATTGCCCCCGGCCATGGGGCACTCCTCGACCTGATAGTCGATCCCGCGCAGCACGCAGTAGGCGGCGGTCTCCCGCTCGCCCAGTCGGACCAGCGGCTTGACCTTGCGGGGGAAGCCGCTTCCGGCAGGCAGGACCGGCAACTGTCTGGCCAGGTAGTCGAGCTCCCAGCGCAGGACGTTACCGAAGAGCACGGCGGCCTCGTCATCGAGGTTGTGCCCGGTGGCGAGAACGTCGTAGCCGCCGTCACGAGCCGCCTGGTCGAACAGGTGCCGCTTCGAGAGGCCGCAGGCGCTGCAGGGTGGCCGCCTCGCCGCACGTGCGCCCTCCGGGACGCCGAAGCCGTGCTCGGCCCGCAGGTCGACCTCGAGGAGGCGGAGGCCGCGCGTGGTGGCGAAGTCGCGCGCATGGCGTCCAGAGACGTCGCTGTAGTCGCCGATGCCGAGCCCCAGGTAGAGACCGTCCGTCTCATAGCCCAGGTGGAGGAGGATGTCCCACAGGGCGAGGGAGTCCTTGCCCCCGGAGACGGCCACGAGCACACGGTCGCCCGGCGCCAGCATCTCGAAGGCATCGATCGCCTTCCGGACCTGATCGCGGCACAGCCGCAGGAAGTGCTCCTCGCAGAAGTTGGCGTTGTGTCGACGGACATCGATGACCGCCGGCCCGCGGCACACGCGACACTTCATCTGGCACCACCGGAGATGACCGGGCGGATCTCGACCTCGGCATCGGCTTCGAGACGCGCGTCGCCAGGAACGAGGGTGCCGTCGCTGATCACGAGCACCGTCTCGCGGTCGATGTCGAGCCGCTGCAGCAACGCCACCACGGACAGTGGCCCATCGATTTCGAACACGCGGCTCGGGTTGCGAAGCTCGATCCTCATCGCCCGGAGGGGTCGGAGCCGTTGGTGGCGACCGTGGGCAGGTGGCGGATCTCGATCCCCTCCCCCACCCGGAGACGCTGCCGATGGACCACCGGGCCGGATCCCGGACGCACGACACGACGAACCAGGCGGCCAAGGGCGACGACGACCAGGATCGCCTGCCAGCCGCGGTGGCCGCCGAGGAGGCCACGACGGAGGCCTCGGCGCAACAGGCTCCCTGCGCCGGCACCCATCAGATGCGCCTGATCTCGACGGTCGTGGTCGAGCGCTGTCCGATGCGGCGTCCCACGAGGTAGGCAGCGCCGAGGAGCAGGGCGCCGACGACGACGGCTGCGGCGAGCAGCGGAATCCGGGCCTCGTCCGCCCGGCCGGTCGCCTCGCCGAACGTGCTGCGGATCTCCGATTCGAGGTCTTCCCGGGTCACCCGGTCGTCGCTCACCCGGTGCCTGCCGATCGTGAAACCCGTTGCAGGGCGATGGCACACAGGACCACGAGGGCGACGGCCACCAGGAGGTACGGCACGAAGGACCAGGTGTCGTCGAGTGGCCCCCAGCCCTGTAGGAGGCGAAGTGACCCGATGGCCGACAGGACGGCACCCACGCCCAGGAGGAGCGACCCCAGCACGCCGAACAGGAGGGTCCGGCCGATCGTGCGCAGCGGGTCGATCGTCTCCTGACGGACATAGCGCTTGAGCAGCGCCGCGAGGTCATCTTCGCTGGTCATGAGGCGTACACGCTATCCCTGCGACCCGTCCCCACCGCCGCCGGCCATGCGGTGGGCGACGACCTCCTCGGCATCGGTGAGGTAGCCGGCGAGCAGGGCCAGGCGATCACCCACCCGCGTCGCAGCCAACAGGCGCTGTCGATCGAACGGACCGAAGGGACCGGTGGCCGCCAGTTGGAAGGTGCCGTGGGCAGGGTCATCGGAACATTCGAAGGTGCTGGCAGCCACCGACTCCCCCAGTTCACTCAGCTGGGCGAGAACCCGCCTGAGGCGTGCGACAAGGCCATGGAAGAGGCCGATCTCCTCAGCCTGGTTCAGGCTGACGTCCGCGATGTCGGGCAGGTCGACGACGAGTGCCGTCGGGTACGGGTCGTCGGGAAGCCAACGAACCACCTGAATCCTCCGGGTTCCCTCGACGACGACGGACCAGCGCCCATCGCCGACCTGGCGTGCGTCGACGATCCGGGCGATCGTGCCCACCTCCGTACGGACCTCGCCGCCACCCACCTCGCTGCCCCGCTCGATCAGGACGACCCCGAACCGGCGGGGCCCCTCGAGCAGGTCGGCCAGCATCACCTGGTACCTCGGTTCGAAGACATGCAGCGGGAGTACCGCCGAGGGAAGGAGCACGGCCCCCAAAGGAAACATCGCCTCCCTGCGTCGATCTTCCGGGGACGGTCCTGCGCCCACGGGATCAGCGGGTGACGACGGGATGGGGCTCGAGCAGGGAGATTTTCGGTCCGTCCGGATAGCCCACGAGGGTGAGGACCACCTGGTCGTGGATGGCCCTGATGTTGTCGGGCATCGGGTCGGCGTTGGTCAACACGGCGAAGGTGAGAGATCTGCCGCCCAGCGTCTCGACGCGTCCAGCGAGGCTCACGACATCTCGCAGGGTGCCGGTCTTGGCCGCCACCCGACCTTCTGCGGAGGAACCGACCAGCCGATTGCGCATCGTCCCGGACTCGCCGGCAACCGCCAGTCCGGTGTCGAGGAGGCCTTCCGCCCCGGCGACCTGGGTGTCGAGGATCGCCACGAGGAGCGCACAGGAGACCAGGTTGCCGGGATCCAGCCCGGAGCCGTCGGCGCTCGCCGACCCGGAGAGGTCGAGACCGAGCCCCTCGAGTGCCCCGCGCATCGCCGTCAGGCCGGCCGACGTGCTGCCGGGCGCCTCGACGTGGGCGCCAAAGGCCTTGACGAGGATCTCCGCGGTCATGTTGTCGCTGGTGAGCAGCATCTGTCGGACGATGTCGGCGAGCGGCGGCGACTCGATTGCGGCGAGCTCGACCGTGGCATCCAGCGGGACGACGCCGGCCTGCGCAACCCGACGGATGACCAGGTTCCGTGCCTCGAGGAGGTCGTCGAAGAATGCCGCGGCGAACGCCGCCGGGTCGGGCGCCGGGGTGCCGTGGCCGTAAGCGGTCCGCTCGGGGTCCCAACGGGTGAGCCCGTCGTTGACGGTCAACGCGCTCAGCGGCCCCGACTGGGACTGGTTGCCCGGCCGGAAGCGCTCGGGCCAGGTCCCGACCCAGCGCAGGCCGTCGAACCGGCTCTCGTCGCCGATGACGGCACCGGTGATCGTGGTGATCCCGGCGTCACCGATCTGCGCCGCCAGCAGGTCGATGTCCGTGAAGGGCAACGGATCGTCGAAGCGCCCCGAATAGGCCTCGGTCGACAGGAGTGGGTCCCCCGCACCCACCAGCCAGATGTCGCCGTCGATCACACCGTCGACGGGCTCGACACGAGCCACCACCCGCGTGATGAACCGGTGTTCGGGTCCGAGTAGGGCGAGGGCGGCCGCACCGGTGAGCAACTTCTGGGTGCTGGCGGGGACCAGCGCCCGATCGGCGAGGTGTCCGTAGCGGCCGCGGCCGGACTCGCTGACGGCCACGCAGCTGTTGTCGGGAAGGGCGGTCGCAGCCGCCTCGAGCGAGACCACGAGGCGGCGGTCGGCTTCCGGTTCCTGGAGGAAGACCGGCACCCGCCGCACGGAGAACAACGGCGTGCGCACCTCGGGAGGCGGGATCGCCGATACCTCCCGCGGCGGACGGTCATGCTCCCGGTCGGACACGCGCGCCTGCCACGCCGAACCGACCGCAAGTGCCACGAGGAGCAAAGGGAGTGCGAGACGCCTGATCACGGCCGCATCGTAGGGGCGCACGCTCCAACAGGTGGTGCGCCCGCTGCCGGTATTTCCGGAGACTCCGCAGGTGCCCTTCCGCCACGCCACCGTCTAGGTTCCCCGGTCATGGACATCCTCGCCGCACTCTTCTTCGAAGGCCTCGACCTCCGGCCCGCACCGGGTGGGGCCACCCTGATCGACCTGACCGGCATCCACTTCAGCATGGCCGCACCCTCCCCTGTGCCGCTCACGATCGCACCCCACCTGATGGTCCTCTTCCGCTGCCCCGATGGCGGCTCGCCCACGGCGGCCCTCGAGGTCGTCTTCACCAGGGACGGCGAGCAGGTGGCCCGCAACGCACAGCCGCTCCAGGTCGAGCCAGGGAAATTCGGCTACCGCCTGGTCCGAGCCGAGATCGAGGTGGCCGACTACGGAACCATCGAGGCCCACTGCCGGATCGACCAGGGTCCGGTGACGGTCGTCCCCTTCACCCTCCTGCCTCCCGTCGACGCCGCCGCTTCTCCGGATACGGCCCCGAACGGTTCCTGACCCGGTGCGCTACGCCGTCGCCCTGTCCGAGCATCCCGACACCGGCGTCGCCCTCGGAGAGGTCGTCGGTCAGGTCCTCGATCGGCTCGGCCCCGCCCCCGACGTCGCGGTCCTGTTCCTGACCGGGCACCATGTCGATCGGTGCGACGAGCTCGGTCGAACGGTTCGCCGGACGCTCGGCGCCCGCCACCTCATCGGCGGCACTGCGGTCTCGGTCCTCGCCCACCGGCAGGAGGTCGAGGAGACGCCGGGAATCGTGCTCTGGGCGGGACACACCGGATCCGTCGAGGTCTTCAGGATGTCGGCGGGCGACCGCCTGCCCGACGGATTCGCCGACGGCACCTCCATCGTCATCCTTGCGGACCCGTTCTCGTTCGACGCCGTCGCCCTCAGCGCCGAGGTCCCGCCGGGGCTGACCCTCATCGGTGGACTGGCATCGGCAGCTGGCGGGCCCGGCGGCAACCGGCTCTTCCTCGACGACGACGTCCAGGCGGACGGCGCCGTCCTGCTCGCCCTGCCCCCGGGCCTCGGGGCCCGCCCCCTCGTCTCCCAGGGTTGTCGTCCGGTCGGCGAGCCGATGACGGTCACGTCCAGTGAGGGCAACCTGCTCCGGACGTTGGGCGGCCGACCCGCCCTCGCTCGGCTGCAGGCCATCTCCGAGGCCGCCGCTCCATCTGAGCGTGCGCTCCTCTCCCGGGGGCTCCATGTGGGCCTCGTCGTCGACGAACACCGCGAGGTGTTCGGTTCCGGCGACTTCCTGATCCGGGGCGTGCTGGGCGCCGACCGGACAACGGGTGCCGTCGCCATCGGCGACCATGCTCCCATCGGCTCCACCGTCCAGTTCCAGGTCCGCGACGCTGATGCCGCCTCGGCAGAACTCCGCCAACTGGCGGCGGCCTGGCGTGCCGACTCGGCCCTGGTGTTCACCTGCAACGGTCGGGGCTCGCACCTCTTCGGAAGGCCCGGGCTCGATGCCGAGGCCCTGGTCGACGGCCTCGGGACCACCGACGTCGGGGGCATGTTCTGCGCCGGCGAGATCGGCCCGATCGGCGGTCGCCACTTCCTCCACGGCTTCACCGCCTCCACGCTCCTGCTGGGAGCGGAACCCGTCGGCTGAGCACCCGGAACCCGCCTCGAATCGGCGCGGAACGGTGCCCTTTCCGTCCGGCTCGCTCGGATAGGGTGACCGGCCACGCCCCCGACCGGAGCCACAACGCCAATGAGTGCCCCCTCGGACGCCGCCCTCGAATCCCGGGCCGTCAACATCATCCGCGGACTGTCCATGGACGCTCCCCACGCCGCCCGCTCCGGTCACCAGGGAACCGCCATGGCGCTGGCCCCCCTGGCCCACGTCCTGTGGACCAGGGTGCTCACCTACGACGCCGGCGACCCCGACTGGCCCGACCGCGACCGCTTCATCCTCTCGGCGGGGCATGCCTCGATCCTCCTCTACTCGATGCTGCACCTGACGGGACACGGCCTCACCCTCGACGACCTCCGGCAGTTCCGGCAGTGGGACTCCGCCACCCCCGGCCACCCAGAGGTCGGACACACGGCAGGCGTCGAGGTCACGACGGGGCCCCTCGGCCAGGGCCTTGCGAACGCCGTCGGCATGGCCGTGGCCGAACGCAACCTGCGGGCACGCTTCGGCGCCGGCGTCAGCGACCACCACACGTTCGTCATCTGTGGTGACGGCGACCTCGCCGAGGGCCTCAGCCACGAGGCGGCGTCGCTCGCCGGGCACCTCGGCCTGGGACGCCTCGTCGTCGTCTACGACGACAACCACGTCACGATCGACGGCCCGACCGAGCTGGCGCTCTCCGACAACGCAGCGGCCCGGTTCGCGGCCTACGGCTGGCACGTGATCGACCTCGGCGAAGCCGCCGAGGACCTCGACGCCATGGAGGCGGCGCTCCGCGCCGGAATGGCGCAGCACGACCGGCCCACGCTGATCGTGCTGCGAAGCCACATCGCCACGCCCTCCCCCGACACTGACTCGCCGGCCGCACACGGCTACTCCCTCACCGACGACGGCATCGCCGAGACCAAGCGCCGCATGGGGCTTCCGGACGACGAGTCATTCCACGTCCCCGATGACGTGCTCGCCATGTACCGGGAGGCCGGCGCCCGTGGCAGCGTCGCCCGTCAGGCCTGGCAGCAGCGCCTCGCCGCATGGGACGGCGACCGTGCCGCCTGGGATGCCTGTTGGGCACGCTCCGGGCAGGAGGGGTGGGCCGACGCCCTCCCGAGCTGGGAGCCCGGCCAGAGCGTGGCCACCCGCAAGGCCGGCAACGCCTGCCTGACGGCGCTGCTCGACGAGGTGCCCGGCCTGATCGGCGGCGGGGCCGACCTGACCGGCAACACCGGCACCACCATCGCCGGCCACGGCGTCCAGTCCGCCGACTGCCCCGAGGGACGCCAGCTCTTCTTCGGCGTTCGTGAACACGCCATGGGCGCCATCTGCAACGGCATGGCCCTCCATGGCGGCCTCCTCCCCGTGGGCGGGACCTTCCTCGTGTTCAGCGACTACATGCGGGGCGCCGTGCGCCTGGCGGCACTCAGCGGGGCCAAGACCCTCTTCGTCTGGACGCACGACTCCGTCGGTGTCGGCGAGGACGGGCCGACCCACCAGCCGGTCGAACACGCCGCCGCCCTGCGGGCGATCCCCGGGCTGCGCGTCTTCCGACCGGCCGACGCCAACGAAACGGCCGGCGCATGGCGTGTGGCCGTCGAGGGCGACGGTCCCACCGCCTTCCTGTTGACCCGCCAGGACGTGCCGGTCCTGGCCGGCACCGACGACCACGCGGCGGTCGCCAGGGGCGCCTACGTCCTCGTGGACGCCGACGGACCGGTCGAGGTCGTGATCATCGGCACCGGAAGCGAGGTCGCCGTCGCTCTCGATGCGGCGGCCACCCTCACCGCCGGCGGCACCGCCGTCCGCGTGGTATCCATGCCGTCGATGGACCTCTTCGGTGCACAGGACGCCGCCTACCGGGAATCGGTGCTGCCACAGGGTGTGCCCGTGGTGTCGGTCGAGGCCGGGGTCACGTTCGGTTGGGGCGCCTGGGCCGACGTGTCGGTCGGCATCGACCGCTTCGGGGCATCGGCACCCGGCGACGTGGTCATGGAACGACTCGGGATCACCCCGGCGGCAGTGGCCGAGGCGGCCCGCGGCCTCCTCGACAGGAAGCCCATCGACCAGAAGGAAGGCGTGGCATGAGCCGACTCCGTGAGCTGTTCGACCAGCACGGCCAGAGCCCATGGCTCGACAACCTGCGCAGGGGCTGGATCACCTCCGGCGAGCTGCAGGCGCTCATCGACCGGGGCGTCCGCGGCATCACGTCGAACCCGTCGATCTTCCAGAAGGCGATGACCGGAACCGACGACTACGACGAACAGCTCGCCACCCTCACCGCAGCTGGCCGCTCGATCGAGGACTCCTACTGGGAGCTGGTGACCCGCGACATCCTCGACGCCCTCGACCTGCTGCGCCCCGTCCACGAGGCGACGGACGGCCTCGACGGCTTCGTCTCGGTCGAGGTCGATCCAAGCCTCGCCGCCGACACCGCCGGGACCGTGGAGGCGGCCCGCCACCTCAGCCGCATCATCGACCGACCCAACCTGTTCGTGAAGATCCCGGCCACCGCCGAGGGGATCCCAGCCATTCGCACGATGATCGGCGAGGGGTGCAGCGTCAACGTCACGCTCATCTTTTCCCTCGACCGTTACGAGGACGTGATGGAGGCCTACATCGCCGGGCTCGAGGACCATGAGGGCGACCTGTCGGGGATCGCATCGGTCGCCTCGTTCTTCATCAGCCGCACCGATACCGAGATCGACCGTCGACTCGAGGCCATCGGCACGCCGGCGGCCATGGGCCTGCGGGGTCGTGCGGCCGTCGCCCAGGGGCAGGTCGCCTACGACCTGTTCCGCAGCGCCTTCTCCGGCCCCCGCTGGGAGGCGCTCGCGGCACGGGGGGCGAGGGTGCAGCGTCCACTCTGGGCATCCACATCCACGAAGAACCCCGCCTACCCCGACACGCTCTACGTCGACACGCTGATCGGGCCAGACACCGTCAACACGCTCCCCGAGGTGACCCTCGAGGCGTTCGACGACCACGGCACGCTGGCCCGCACGGTGGACGCCGACCCGGAGGGGGCCCGCTCCACGCTGGCCGCCGTCGAGTCGGCCGGGGTCGACCTGGGTGATGTCGCCCGTGTCCTCGAGGAGGAGGGCGTTGGCGCCTTCGTCAAGTCCTTCGACGAACTGCTCGGCACCCTCGGGCAGAAGGCCGAAGCGCTCGCCTGATCTCCGGGCCCGACACGCCCGGGTCCGTTGCATTTCGCTACGGACTGCTACGGTCCCGCCATGCCCGGCGCATCCCTCCCCTCGCTCGAGGACCGCTGTTCGATCGCCCGCACCCTCGAGGCCGTCGGCGACCGCTGGACCCTTCTGATCCTGCGGGACCTGTTCCGGGGCGTCCGCCGCTTCGAACGCCTCCACGAGGACCTCGGCATCGCCCGGAACCTCCTCACCGACCGACTTCGCCGCCTCGAGGAGGCCGAGATCGTCCAACGGGTGCCCTACCAGGATCGGCCGGTGCGTCACGAGTACCGGCTCACGGGTAAGGGGCGAGACCTGTCTCCGGCGCTGATCGCCCTCATGGCCTGGGGCGACCGCTGGTGTGCCGAGGACGGACCGCCCACCCTCCTCGTCCACGATGCCTGTGAGACCCCGATCGAACACACGGTCCGATGCCCGTCCTGCGACGAGCCGGTGGCCGCCCACCACATCCGGAGCCGACCCGGCCCTGGACGCCATGCACTATCCCCCGGAGCCGCCCGATGACCATCGACCAGGTATCTGCAGCAGCCGGCGGGTTGCTCGAACTCCCGCCGGCCGAACTGTTCGCCGCAGCCCGTGAGCGCCGTGACCGGGCGCACGGCACCCGCATCACCTACAGCCCCAAGGTCTTCATCCCCCTCACGATGCTCTGCCGCGACCGTTGCGGCTACTGCACCTTCGCCCAGCCGCCGGCCCGGCTCGAAGCCCCGTACCTCCTGCCTGAACAGGTCGTCGACATCGCCAGGCGGGGAGCCTCGGTGGGATGCCACGAGGCGCTGTTCACGCTGGGCGAGCGACCGGAAGAGCGCTACCCGGTGGCACGTGACTGGCTCGACCGCCACGGCTACGAATCCACCGTCGACTACCTCGCCGAGGTCTCCCGCCTCGTGCTCGACGAGACCGGCCTGCTCCCCCACTCCAACGCCGGCGCCCTCTTCGAGGACGAGTTGGCCCGAATGCGGGAGGTCGCCCCCTCGCAGGGGATGATGCTCGAGACGCTGCGACCGGACCTCGACTGCCACCGCGGCGCCCCCGACAAGACGCCCGAGCGAAGGCTCGCCACCCTCGAAGCCGCCGGCCGGCTTCGGATCCCCTTCACGACCGGCATCCTCGTCGGCATCGGCGAGGAGCGCATCGACCGGATCGCTGCCCTGGAGGCGATCGCCGGGTCGCATCGCCGACACGGACATGTGCAGGAGGTCATCGTCCAGAACTTCCTCCCGAAGCCAGGCACCGCCATGCACGCGGCGCCGCCGTGCCCCCGGGACGACTACCTCGAGGCCATCGCCATGGCCCGCCTGATCCTCCCCGACGAGGTGCACGTCCAGGCGCCGCCGAACCTCTCCGACGACTTCGGTCAACTCCTCGACGCAGGCATCGACGACTGGGGCGGCGTCTCCCCGGTGACGGCCGACCACGTCAACCCGGAGCGTCCGTGGCCCGCCCTCGAGCGCCTGCGGGACGTGACCGAGCAGCACGGCTTCGGCCTCGCCCCCCGGCTCACCCTCCACCCGTCGTACGTGCGCCGCCCGGAGGTCTGGCTCGACGACGCTCTCCGGTTCCCCGTCATGGACAGGGCCGACGCCGAGGGCCTCGGCCGCGACGATCCGGGGGCGGTCTTCCCGGAGCGCATCGAGACCATCGCCGCAGAGGACGGCGCCGAGATCCGCCAGATCGGCCACGACTCGACGGCCTGGTACTCGGGTGCGCCGGTGTCCCCGGTCGACCTCATCGGGGGATCCCCGGCTGCAGGCGGCCGGATCCGCGAGATCCTCGACGGCGTGCTCGACGGGCAGGAGGCCGGGGCCGACGAGCTCCTCACCCTCTTCGCAGCACGCGGCCCCGAGGTGCGTGCCGTCGCCGAGGTCGCCGACGAGCTCAGGCGCCGGGTCGTCGGCGACGTCGTCACCTGGGTCGCCAACCGCAACATCAACTACACGAACGTCTGTACCTACAAGTGCCGGTTCTGTGGATTTTCCAAGGGGCCACTGTCGCTGAACCTGCGCGGCACCCCCTACCTCCTCAGCCTCGACGAGATCGCCAGCCGCGCCGCCGACGCCGCACGGATGGGGGCCACCGAGGTCTGCCTCCAGGGCGGCATCCACCCCGACTTCGACGGCGACTACTACATCGACGTCACCCGGGTGGTCCGCGACGCAGTCCCGAACATCCACGTCCACGGCTTCACCGCACTCGAGGTCACCGAGGGGGCCCGACGCCTCGGCGAGCCGCTGGCCGACTACCTGCGACGCCTCATGGACGCCGGGCTGCGCTCGCTGCCCGGCACCGCCGCAGAGATCCTCGATGACAGCATCCGCGCCGAACTGTGTCCCGACAAGATCAACACCGAGGAGTGGCTCGAGGCCCACCGCACGGCGCATGGTGTTGGCCTGCGCTCCAACATCACGATCATGTTCGGATCGATCGAGGGCACGGAGCACTGGGTGCGGCACCTGCTGGTGTGCCGCGATCTCCAGAAGGAGACCGGCGGCTTCACCGAGTTCGTGGGGCTGCCCTTCGTACACATGGCGTCACCCATCTACCTGCAACGACGGGCACGCCGCGGCCCGACCTTCCGGGAGACGCTGCTGATGCATGCCGTGGCCCGAATCGCCCTGCACGGACTCATCGACAACATCCAGGGATCGTGGGTCAAGATCGGCTTCGACGGCATCCGACAGATGCTCCAGGCCGGGTGCAACGACCTCGGCGGCACGCTCGTCGACGAGAACATCTCCCGAGCCGCAGGCGCCGAGCACGGCCAATCCGCCCACGAGTCGGACTTCCGGGCACTCGTCGAACCGCTGGGGCGGACCCTCGAACAGCGCAACACGCTCTACGGACGCGTGTCCGCCGGCGAACGTCTCGAGGTCCACCGCGCCGACGACGGCAGGGTCCTCATCCCGGTGGTCGGCGCCTGAACCCACCTGAACCGGCTCGAACCCGACGGCTTCCAGCCCTGGGTCATCGTTAGGGTGCCGGCATGAGCCTGCGGAACTACCGGACCGGCGACGACGGCCTCGACGCCGCCATCGAGGAGCTGGCACAGTCGACGGGCCGCCACGGCGACCTCGACATGATCGCCGAGATGCTCGTCTCCGCCGTCCGCCTGGCACGGGAGGAGGTCGGCCGAGGCGACCTCAAGCTCGTCAACAGCGCCCTCAAGGAGCTCCGGCACGCCTTCTCGGTCTTCGAGCCGTACCGCTCCATCCGCAAGGCCACCGTCTTCGGCTCCGCACGCATCGCCGAGGGCGACCCCGCCTATGCGGCCGCACGCGACTTCGGGGCCGCCATGGCCGCCCACGACTGGATGGTCATGACCGGTGCCGGACCAGGAATCATGGCCGCCGGCCTCGAGGGGGCGGGCCGTGACCGTTCCTTCGGCATCAACATCGAGCTCCCCTTCGAGGCCGAGGCCAACGAGTTCATCCTCGACGACCCGAAGCTCGTCAACTTCAAGTACTTCTTCACCCGCAAGGTCACGTTCATGCGCGAGTCCCACGGGTATGCGCTGCTGCCGGGGGGCTTCGGCACGATGGACGAGGCCTTCGAGCTCCTCACCCTGATGCAGACCGGGAAGACCCCCCTCACCCCCGTCGTGCTGCTCGACTCGCCGGGAGACACCTACTGGTCGCACTGGACCGACTTCATCACCAGCGAGCTGGTGGCAAGGAACCTCGTCTCCCGGCACGACCTGGCGCTCGTCCACGCAACCGATGACCCAGAGGCCGCCGCCGCACACGTCCGGGGCTTCTACCGGACCTACCACTCCATGCGCTACGTGCGTGGGCGACTCGTCCTGCGCCTCGAACGCGAGGTGGGTGACGACGAGGTGGCGACGCTCGACGGCGAGTTCGGCGACCTGCTGGTTGACGGCCACATCGAACGCTGCGACGTCACACCTGCCGAGCTCAAGGACGGCGACGAGGTCGACCGGCCCAGGCTGCGGCTCCACTTCGACCGCCGCTCCCACGCCCGGCTGCGGCAGCTCATCGACGCCCTCAACGACGCCACACCCGACGCGACCCGCGACGTCAACCGCTAACCGTCGGCCCACCCGGCGTCGTCGGGCTCACGGAGCAGGTTGACCGCCTTCTCGACGGCCCGGCGGGCCCTCGTGAGCCGACGCTCGTCGACCGGGAGCTCGTGGCCCCCGGCGTCGATCGACTCGCGGAGCCGGATGATCGCCAGATCGGCCAGCTCCTCGCCGATCGCCTCGAGGCGTTCCCGGATCTCGTCGAACTCACCGGCCATGCGGGTCTCCCCCCGATCCTCGGATGGACTCAGCGACCACCTCGAGCGGGTGGCGGACATCATGGCCGACGGCTGCCAGGTGCAGGGCACAACCCGGGTTGGCGCTGACCACGGTCCGGGCACCCGAGGTGGCCGTGGCACGTTGGATGGATGCCGTCTTGCGGAGGCGGACAGCGCCGGCCAGGCCGGGTTGCAGCATCGAGAACGCTCCCCCGGCTCCACAGCAGAGGCCCTCGTCGTCGAGTTCGACGACGTCCGCGTAGGGGGCCAACACGGTCCGCACGCTGCCGTGGCAGCCCTGGGCGTGGCGCATGTGACAGGGATCCTGGACGATCACGGTCGTGCGCTCCCCCACCGGCGCCGGCATCCGCTCGACGTTCTCCGCCAGCCATTCGTGGACATCCCGCACCCGTGCCGAGAACGCCGTCGCATCCGCCGTGCCGAGGAGGGTTCCGTACTCGCGCAGGGCGGCACCGCACCCCGCCGAGTCGACGAGCACCGGGACATCCGGGGGAATCGCCGCCATGACCCTCGTCGCCAGCCCACGTGCCCCTGCGTCGAGGCCCGCATGGGTGTGCAATGCCCCGCAGCAGCCTGCCGAGTCGCCAGACCGGCGGACCCTCGCCCCAGTCGCCTCGAGGACCGCTTCGACCGCCGCATGGACCCCGGGCTGCCAGGCGTCCATCACGCAGCCTGTGAACAGGACCACGTCGCCTTCGGACCTTCCCCGTCGCCGAGGATCCCGCAGGGGCATCCGTGCGGGAACGGGGAGCCGCCCGGGAAGCAGGTGGAGCCTCTGCATGACGGCGAGCGCCCGACTTCCCACACGGAGCAGCCTCGGTCGGACCAGGACGAAGAGGCCGGCCCGCAGGCGCAACGACACCCGACGCCCTGCGGTCACCACGGTTCGCGTGTCGGTCATCAACTCACCGAAGGGCACAGCCGAGGGGCACGCCGTCTCGCAACCGCGACAGAGCAGGCAGGTGTCCATCGACTCGAGCCACTCCTCATCGGGCAGGGTCTCCCCGCTGTCGACGGCGCGCATGAGGGCGATCCGGCCCCGGGGGGAGCGCCGTTCGTCGCCGGTGACCCGGTACGTCGGACAGTGGGGCAGGCACAGCCCGCAGGCGACGCAGGAGGTCAGGGCGTCGTCGCGGAGGTCGAGGACTCCTCCCGTGCGCGCCGTCGGGGAGCCGCTCATGCCGCGATCCGGTACGGGTCACGACCGGGGTTCAGGCGGCCCGTCGGATCGAAGCCGGACCTGATCCTGGCTGCGAGGGCGAGGACCCCCGCCTCCGGTTCGACGGCCGCCACCTCGACGGGTCCGTGGACGATCCCTGACCCCACCTCCAGCACGCTCCTCTCCGGCAGTCGGCCGGTCCAACGGCTCCGGTAGGGCGGCAGCACCGGAGCGTTGGCGATCTCCGCCAGGCCGAGAGCGGCACCGAGTGCGTCGGCCTCCGCCTCGACGTCCTCGTCGTAGCCCTCCAGGCGCACGCTGACACGATGGCCGTCCCACAGCACGGTCGACGGGCGGTGACACATGCGCCGGACCGCCTCCGGTGTCGCCGGCCCCTGCAGCCAGAGCGACCGCTCCGGAGACGGCCAGGTCCGCAGGATCACCTGACCGATGAGGCCGAGGGTGCCGAGTGACCCGACGAGGAGGCGGCACAGGTCGTAGCCCGTCACGTTCTTGACCGTCGGACCGCCGGCCTTGTACAGCGCACCGTCGGAGCCCACGCAGTCGGCCTGGAGGAGCGCATCCCTTGCGGATCCGACCCGCGCCCGCCGGAGGCTGCTGTGCCCGACCGCCAGCACGCCGCCGACGGTCGCGCCGGACGGGCCCTCTAGCGCCACCTCCTGCCCACACTCGGCCAGCGCCTCGGCCAGTTCGACGAGTGGCGTGCCGGCACCCACGACAACGGTCATCTCGGCCGGATCGAAGGCGACGACTCCGGACGGCGCACGGACCTCGCGACACCCCTCGGCCGGAGACCCACCCAGCAGCCACCGGGTCGATCCTCCCCGCACACAGACCGGGTCCGACGGCCCGACCTCGTCGCGGAACTCCTCGAGGCGGCTCACACCCACACCCCTTCCGGGATCACCGGCAGGTCCCGGATGTCGCCACAGCTCGCCCCGCTGGGCAGGACCTTGTGGGGGTTCGCCACGCCGTCGGGGTCGAAGGCATCGCGCAGCGAACGCTGTGCGGCCAGGTCCTCGGGTGAGAAGAGCAGCGGCATGAAGCGGCGCTTCTCGAGCCCGATGCCATGCTCCCCGGACAGCACGCCGCCGACGGCGAGGGACAGGCGGACGATCTCCTCGCCGGCGGCCAACACGTGCTCCATGACCCCGGGCTCGCGGTCGTCGAAGACGAGCAGGGGGTGCAGGTTGCCGTCCCCTGCGTGGAAGACGTTCATCACGATCAGCCCGTGGCGCTCGGCGATCTCGTTCACCCCGGCGACCACCTCGGCCAGCCGGGTACGCGGGATCACGGTGTCGTGCAGGTAGTACGACGGCTTGATCGTGGCGATCGCCCCGAAGGCCGCCTTGCGGCCCTTCCAGATACGTGCGCGCTCGTCCTCGTCGGCGGCGATGCGCACCGAGCGGGTGCCGTGTTTCCGGGCGACGGTGGCGACCAGCTCGACCTCGCGGGCGACTCCTGCGGGCAGGCCGTCGAGTTCGACGATCAGCACGGCAGCCGCATCGAGGGGATAACCGGCGTTTGCGAAGGGCTCCACCGCCCGGATCACCTGCTGGTCCATCATCTCCATCGCCGCTGGGACGACCCCGGCTGCGATCACGGCGCTCACCGCCTCTGCCGCCTCCTCGATCGTCGCGAAGTCGAGGAGCAGCGTCCGGACGGCCGGAGGGTCGGGGGTGAGCCGGACGGCGATGCGCGTCGCGATGCCCAGGGTGCCTTCCCCTCCGACGAAGGCGCCCCGCAGGTCGTAGCCGATCGGGTCCCCCTCCTCCTCGCCGAGCACGACGACCTCGCCGTCGGGGAGCACCACCTCGACCGCCGCCACGTGCACGCTGGTGACGCCGTAGAGCAGGCAGTGGGGGCCGCCGGAGTTGTTGGCCACGTTCCCGCCGATCGTGCATGCCTGCTGGCTGGAGGGGTCCGGTGCGAAATGCAGGCCGGTTCCCGCCAGGTGTTTCGTGAGGTCGAGGTTGACGACACCGGGTTCCACCCATGCGATACGCCGATCGACGTCCACCTCGAGGATGCGGTCCATGCGGGTGGTGACGATGACCACGGGGTCGTCACAGGGCACGGCGCCGCCGGCCAGGCCGGTGCCCGCCCCACGCGGTACGAAGGCCCGACCGTGGATACGGGCGATGCGTACACATGCCGCCACCTGCTCGGTGGAGCCGGGGAGGCAGACGACGCCAGCCCGTCCGCCGCGGATGATCGAACCATCGCGGCTGTAGAGGTGCCGGGCGGAGGTACCCGCCTCCACGCGGTCAGCGCCGATCGCCGCCTCCAGGTCGCGTGTCAGCGGATCGTCCGGGCGTCGTCGTGGCCACAACATGCACCCAGTCTGCACAATTTGCGGTCTCCTCCCACGAACCGGGGATTCACGTCTCCCGTGCCGCGTCGAAGGGGGCCTGCGGGTGTAGGAAGGACACCGTGAGTCGCCTCCGCACGTTCGTCACCCGGGGCGACACCCCGGTGCTGGCACTGTCGATCGCCCTGGGCGTGCTGGTCGCACTGGTGATCGCCGGCTTCGAGTACCTCACCGCCTCAGTCCTCCTCGAACAGATCGCCCACCGGCCGCTCTGGCAGATCGCCATGGCCCCGGCCATCGGACTCACGATCGCCACCCTCCTCCTCCGCTCCATCGGCCGGGGCGTGGGTCCGGCCACCTCCGACGAGTTCATCCGCGTCTACCACGAGCGCAACCCGCGCCTTCCGCTGCGCCACCTTCCCGCCAAGCTGCTGGCCGGGATCGCGACCATCGGCTTCGGCGGAGCCCTCGGCCTCGAGGGTCCGTCCATCTACACGGGTTCGACGATCGGCCTGACCGTGCACGACCGCTTCCGACGGTGGCTCCGACGCGAGGATGTGCGGATCCTGCTCACCGCCGGCGCAGCCGCCGGCGTCGCCGCTGTCTTCAAGGCCCCGGCCACCGGCGTGCTGTTCGCCCTCGAGGCGCCGTACCGGGACGACGTCACCCGGCGTGCCCTGATCCCCTCGCTGCTGGCGGCGGCCACCAGCTACGTCGTCTACATCAACATCATCGGCCCCGATTCGGTGATCCCGTTCCTCAACGATCCCGAGAGCCGGCTAGGGCTCAACCTCATCGACGCCCCCCTGTTCACCGAGGACGGCCTGGTCTGGATCCACCGCGACCAGCTCAGCGCCCTGTTCACCGGCGTCGAGATCAGCGACGTCCTGGGCGCCATCCTCCTGGGCGTCCTGGCCGGGCTCGGCGGCCGTTCGATGGCCTGGCTCGTCCGCTGGGCGAAGGGGATCGCCAAGCAGACCCACGTCGTCACCCGTCTCCTCATCGGCGGCTCGTTCCTGGCCGGCCTGGCGCTCATCGCCGAGGCCCTCTTCGATTCGCCCCTGACCATCGGTCCGGGATTCTCGGCGATGGAGTGGGTGGTCGCACCCGACCACGGTCTCGGCCTGATCGCGTTGCTCTTCGGCCTGCGGATCGCCGCCACCATCGTGACGCTCACCGCAGGCGGCGTCGGCGGGCTGTTCATCCCGCTCGCCGTCCAGGGTGTCATCCTCGGTTCCTTCGTCGGCGTGATGGTCAACTCGGACCGCCCCGGCCTCTACCCCATTCTCGGGCTGGCGGCCTTCCTGGGCGCCGGCTACCGGGCGCCGATCTCGGCGGTGATGTTCGTCGCCGAATCGACCGGAGGAGCCTTCGTGGTCCCCGCACTGATCGCCGCCGCCGTCAGCCAGTTGGTTGCCGGCTCATCCTCGGTGGCCGAACACCAGCACAGCGTCCGCCTCGGCCACCTCGAACGGCGCTTCACGCTGCCGGTCACCTCGGCGTTGATCACGGACGTGCTGACCGTTCCACCCGACGCGACCCTCTCCGAATTCGTGTACCTCCACGTGCTCGGGCGTCGTGAACGTTCCGTGGCCGTCGTCGAGGGCGGCACCTACCTCGGGATGGTCAGCCTCACGGAGCTCTCCGACATCGACCGTTCGGCATGGGACGACACCACCGTGGGGACGGTCCTGCGCTCCGACCTGCCCGAGGTGAAACCCTCCTGGACGTTGCGCGACGCGATCGGCGCCATGGGCGACTCGGACGTCGACGTGTTGGCGGTGACCGGCGCCGACGCCTCGTTCATCGGAATCGTCCGGGAGGACGACATCCTCAAATTGGACGAGATCCTCGAGGAGACCGGCGGCTGACCGCTCGGGGTGTCGGGAACTACCGGGGACTCACGCCGAGGCGTCGAGTTCCTCCGCTGCTTCGGTTTCCTCTTCGGCCCAGGCGTCGTACGCAGACGAGTAGCCCTCTTCCGTGGCCGCCGGGGCCTCGTCGGTCGACAGGCTGTCGAAGATGGATTCCAGATCGAGGTCCTGGTTGCGCTTCAGCGCCCGTGCCTCTTCGAATCGCCGATGGCGGCCCTTTTTCACGGCACCTGCTCCCGGATCGCTGGTCGTTCAGCCCAGCATCCTATCCAGTCTCACCCGACAACCGGGGTCCCCGGCCGGCAGGTTCACGTTTCGTCCCTGTCCTCGAGCAGCAGGCCGCCCTCGCCGTCGAATGCCAGGGCCGCACGTCCAGCCAGCAGGTCGTTCAGGGCCTCGCCGACGATGTCGTTGCGCCAGCCGGATGCCAGGCGGGTGCCCTCCTCACCGCGAACGAGTGCCTCGATGTCGGAGCGCGTGCCCAGCAGCGTCGGGTCGAGTTCGAGGTCCCTGGCGGCCTGGGAGACCCAGGCGGACACCAGGGTCACGGCGGCACGCTGGTCACCCTTGCCCCGGTTGGAACGTCCCGGCGCCGGCGGTACCGGCGGAAGGTCGGCGGCATCCCCGATGGCCTGAAGGACCGCTGCACCTGCACCATTGCGCAGGTGGCGTCCTTCCACGCCCCGTACTCGGCGCAGCGCCTCCTCGTCTGCGGGATGGTCCTGCGCCACCGCAACCACGGCCAGGTCGGGAAACACCGACCGCACCGGCATGTCGCGGGCGGCGGCCTCGCGTTCCCGCCATGCGGCGATCGACCGTGCCCGGTCGAAGGCGGCACCGCGCAGGCGCCGGACCTCTTTGATCCGCTCCCATGCGGCCAACGGCTCTCGTGGTCCCCGGCTGCGGTCCAACAGCGCCTGACACTCGTCCTGTGCCCAAACCAGGCGCCCCCGGGAGGTGAGGTCCTCGGTGAGCTGGTCGTGGATGACCAGGAGGTGCAGCACGTCGGCTGCGGCGTACTCGAGTTGCGAACCCGAGAGGGGACGTGCCAACCAGTCGCTGAGGCGATCGCCCTTCGGAAGCCGGATGTCGAGCTCCCGCTCACACAGGGTCGTCAGCGACGGTGTCGACATTCCGACGAAGCCGGCCGCCACCTGCGTGTCGAAGAGATGTCTCGGCGCCGTGCCACAGGCCCGGTCGAAGACCTCGAGGTCCTGTCCGGCGGCGTGCATGACGAGGAGCACGTCGGAATCGAGGACGGCGGCGAATGCCTCCAGGTCCACGGCGAGCGGGTCGACCAGCGCCAGTCCGTCGCTCCATGCGATCTGCAGAAGCGCCACCTGCGGGTAGTAGGTCCGTTCACGGTGGAACTCGGTATCGACGGCTATCCGCGGCTCGTCGAGCAGCCGACGGACCAGGGACTCGAAGGCCTCCTGCTCCTCGATGGGTGCCGGGGCAGGGCGATCGGAGCCGCTGACGTTTCCTCGTGCGATGCCGCCGCGTCGACGTCTCAGGTCGGCGGACCCGACTCGACCGGGAAGCCGCCGACGACCCAGGCATCGGTGCCCCCGAGCACGTTCACAGCCTCGACGCCGCGGGACTGCAGGAACTCGGCGGCAGCCATGCTCCGGCCTCCCTTGGCGCAGATCAGCAGCACCGGACTGGCGGTCGGGATCTCGTCCGCCCGGGAGGAGATCTCGCCGAGGGGGATCGGCCGCGCCCCGGGGACCCGGACCTCCTCGAACTCGTCGGGCTCGCGGACGTCGATCAGGACCGCACCGGCAGCGAGTCGCTGCTCCAGTTCGTCCACGTCGATCTCGAGAATGTCCATGAATGGTTCGACGTCTTTCAGAATGCTGCGAGGGGGAGACGGCACAGGTCCGCCGAGCCGCACCCTAGTCATGGGAGCCCGTCGGACCACGCCCGCTCAGACCCCGGTCCCTCAGGTCGTCGGGCGTGTCCACGTCCCGGAGGTGGCCTTCGTCGACGATCAACAATTCGACGACGGGCAGCATCCGACCCGCCCGCCATGGCGCCCGCTCCCCGGCCTCGAACGCCTCGGCCAGCGTCGCCCGTGCCCCGGGCGGCCAGAGGGCATGGAGCCACTGTGGCACCCCGTCGAGCATCGGCAGGACCACGGCGTCCGGCACCGAGTTCGTGTGATCGAGGATCTCGCCGATCGTGGCCGCCGAGGCATCCGGGAGGTCGCAGGCAAGGATGATCACCGGTCGCTGTCCGTCCTCGTCGAGGGCGGACAATGCCGTCAGGATCCCCCCCAGCGGCCCTTCCCCGGGCCAGCGGTCGGGAATGAACCCGTGGCCGGTCCCGGGGAACGTCGCAGGATCGCCACCCACCAGGCACACGGGCGACACGCCCGCTCCATGGAGCGCCTCGAGTGCGGCCATCACCATCGGCCTCCCGTCGACCTCGAGGGTCGCCTTGTCGGCGCCCATGCGCCGGCTGGCGCCTCCGGCCAGCACCGCTCCGGCCACCCCCCGATCGCCGGTGGCGGTCACCTGTTCGCCAGCGGTCCCGCCGGGTCGAGTTGGCGGAGGAACAGCTCGCAGCGCTCCTGCTCATCGGATTCGCCGATCTCTCCGGCCATGCGGGCAAGGCCGTCCAGGCAGCGCAGGAACCCGCGGTTCTCGGGGCACTTCCATCGGACGTAGCCGGAACCGCGCCAGCCGCTCTGGCGGAGCCGGTCGAGTCCGCGGTGGTAGCCGACCCGGTAGGCGGCGTAGGCCTCGACCCGATCACGGGCCAGGTCCCCGACCGAGGCCCATGCGGCGAGGCAGCGGGGCCAGCGGGCTGCGACCGCCGCCACGGCGTCGCGACGGACGCTCTCGCGGGTGGCCAGTGCCTCGTCGAGCGCCTCGAGGCAGCCGACCGACTCAGGGTCGAGGACGGTCTCCGGAAGGCCGGTTCCCGACAGGCTCACCGGATGCTGGTCGCTCACGGGGGTGGAGGGTACCCCTCCCCCCACCCGGGAGGGGTGGTCGGTAGGGTCCGGCCGTGCCAGAGAGCCTCTACGACCTTCCCGAACTCGTGACCCTGCCCGGTTGGGCCGACCCGGAACTGCTGGCGAAGGCCAGCGTGCTCGGGCTCGCCGCCCTCGTCGTGGCCGCCTTCCTGATTCTGCGCATCCTGCGCAAGGTCGTCGCCAAGGTGCTCCTCGTCGGCCTCGTCGTGCTGCTCGGCGTCGGGCTCTGGGACCAGCGCCTCGAGCTGCGCTCCTGCGCCGACGAGTGTTCCTGCACCCTGTTCGGCCAACCGGTGCAGATTCCGCTCGACCGGAACCCGCGCTGCCACAGCGGCTGACCCGCCAGTCTCGGGACGATTCAGGCGGGACGATTCAGGCGGGAGCGGGGATGCGTTCGAGGCGAAGTTCGTTGGTCGCCCGCGACGTGGGATCCGTACCAGCCAGCACGGCCACCAGCTCACCGGCCTCCACCCCACCCTGATCACGGGCGAGTTCCAGGGCCTCTATGACCCGCAGGTCGATCTCTCCGTCCTCGGGGAGATGGATGGGCTCGGTCCCCCAACTCAGCGTGAGTTGCCGCACTGTCCGTTCGTCGGCGCTGAAGCCGAGGATTCGCGCCGAAGGCCGGAAGCGGGCCATCGACCGGACCGTGAACCCCGAGCCCGACACGCAGACGATCGTGCGGATGCCCAGTTCCTCGACGGCACGGGCGGTGGCCACGGTCATGGCGTCGGTGATGGACGTGCCGGGATCGGCGGCGTCGGTGAGTCGGAGCTCGGCCAGTTCGGCGGTCCACCCGTGGTGGTCGAAGTTCTCGTCCGCATGCCGGGCGACACGGGCCATCGTCGCGACGACGTTGGCGGGATCGATGCCCACGGCGGTCTCGCCAGAGAGCATGACGGCACTCGACCCGTCCCAGATGGCGTTCGCCACGTCGGACACCTCGGCACGGGTCGGCTCCGGACCTTCGATCATGGACTCGAACATCTGGGTGGCGGTGATCGCCGGGCGACCCAGCGATATGCACTGGCGGATGATCTGCTTCTGGAGCACGGGCAGGACCTCGATCCCGCACTCGTTGCCGAGGTCGCCCCTGGCCACCATCACGGCGCCGGACTTCTCGATGATCCCCGTGAGGTCGGCGATGGCCGCCGCCGTCTCGATCTTGGACACCACCAGGGGGCCGTGGGGATGGGGCGGGGTCCCGAGCCGGTCGAGGTCGGCCGCCGACCGGACGAACGAGAGGGCGATCATGTCGACCTCGTGCTCGAGGAAGAACTCGACCGCATGGAGGTCCTCGGGCGTGGGGGCCGAGACGGAAAGACGGTCTGCCGGGATGTGGAGGCCCGGCCGACCTGAGAGGACGCCACCATGGATGACGGTGGACGACAGCCGGTCGCCATCCCGGTCGCCCAACTGCAGGATCACCCGCCCATCCCCGATGCTCATGCGGCCGCCCGGCTCGACGTCGCGGAAAAATGCCTCGTAATCGACCTCGATGACGGCGGCCCGGCTCCGGAGGTGGCCGATCCGCAACTGCACCGCTGCGCCCTCGACGAACACGACGGGATCGTCGCCGAAGCTGGCGGCACGCACCTTGGGTCCGGGGAGATCGACGAGGACCCCGACCGGGCGGCCCTCCTCGGCGGCGATGCGTCGGATGGCGGACAGGCGTTCGGCGTTTTCTTCGAGGGTGCTGTGCGCCATCCCCAGCCGGGCCACGTCCATGCCGGCACGGATCAGGTCCCGGAGCACCGGCTCCCGCTCGGATGCGGGGCCGATCGTCGCGATGATCTTGGTGCGCCGGGCCATCGGGCCACGCTACCGGTACGGCCGAAGTGCCCGTTGAGGTGTGCTCCGCGGAATGCCGCTCACTCAGGCGCCGGCCACGCCCTCAGGTGCCGGCGGCATCATCGAGGTCGGGCAGGTCGGCCGCCGCCAGGCGTGCCAGGAGCCGATCACGCACCGAATCCCCCTTCTTCCGGGCCGGGTCGCCCGTCACCCGCCACCCGAGACGGCTGGAGTAGAGCAGCGGCGGCTCCCCGAGACGCCCCTCGCCGAAGGCCACCACACGGGCGAAGAAGAGATCGTGGTCGTACTTCCCACTGATCGTGTCCTCGACCTCGCAACCCAGCCAGGCGATCGCCTCGGGAACGACCGGCCAGCCATCGAGGTCCTCGAGCCACTCGTCGGCGATGTACCGGAACTTGCGACCCGGGTAGCTGAAGTACTGGCCGGCGTCGATCTGGTCGCCGGCGAGGATCGAGACGGCGAAGCGGCCGGAGGCCTCGATCAGGGGGTGCGTGTCGTGCTTCGGCGAAACCGAGGCGACGAGGATCGGCTCCTCGAACGACACCTGGCACACCCAGTGGGAGCAGTAGGCACGGGTCGTACCGCCATGCGTCGATGCGACCACCTGGACGCCCTTCATCATCTGCCCGAGGCAGCGCTTGAGCTCCCGGTCGATCACTGCACACACCTCCCCTGCTGCCCACTGACTCTCCGGGCCGCACGGTACCCGGTCGCCGCAGGGGGACTCGGTAGCGTCGGTCCGTGCACTCCCGATCCTTCGAGCCCCGGCACCCGTACCTCGACCACGCCGGTGTACTCGCCTTCGCCCACCGCGGGGGCGCCGAGGAGGTTCCCGAGAACTCGATGGCGGCCTTCCGGCACGCCGTCGAGCTGGGCTACCGCTACCTCGAGACCGATGTCCACCTGACGGCCGACGGCGTCGTGGTCGCCTTCCACGACGACGTCCTCGACCGGGTGACCGACCGCAGCGGACGCATCGCCGACCTCTCATGGGACGAGGTGTCCGCTGCCCGAATCGCCGACACGGAGCCGATCCCCACTCTCCTCGACCTCATCGAGGCGTTCCCCGACGCCTGCATCAACATCGACCCCAAGGACGACGCAGTCGTCCCGGCGCTGGCCCGCATTCTGCGCCAGGCCGACGTCCTCGACCGGGTCTGCCTCGGTGCGTTCTCAGACCGCCGCCTCGCTCGGCTCCGCGACCTGCTCGGGCCGACCCTGTGCACCTCCGCCGGTCCACGGTCCATCGTCGGATTTCGCGTCGCCTCGTTCGGACTGCCCATGCGGCAGCCGCCCTGGCACTGCATGCAGGTCCCGACCCGCTCCAACGGCATCCGCCTCGTCGACCAGCGCTTCGTCACGGCCGCACACGACCGCGGCCTCCAGGTGCATGTCTGGACCGTCAACGACCCCGAGGAGATGCACCTCCTGATCGACCTCGGCGTGGACGGCATCATGACGGACCGGCCGAGCGTCCTGCGCACGCTCCTCATCGAGCGGGGGCTCTGGGCCTGAGCCTCCGCCCGTACGACTCCGCACGGCACGGCATCCCGCTACCTTGGCGTCATGACCGAAACCGTCAGCCTCGACCTCGATGCCATCCGGGTCTTCCTGCACCTCCTCGGCGTGTGCGGCTGGGTCGGCGGGCAGTTCGTCATGATGGCCCTGGTCCCGGTCCTGCGGAAGGTCTCCCCCGAGGCTCCCCGCCTGGCCGCTGCCCGTTTCGGCAGGATCGCCTGGTCCTTCTTCGCACTCGCCGTCGTCACCGGCGTCTGGAGCCTGGCGACGGTGGACCTCGCCGGCAGGGCCAGCGGATACCACCTCGCCCTGCTCGTCAAGCTCCTCCTCGTCGGGGCCTCCGGTGCGGCCGCAGCGATCCATGGCAGCACCTCCTCGGTGGTCGTCCGGGCGGCAACCGGGGCCGTCGCCGGCCTGGCTGCCCTCGGAGCACTGCTCGCCGGCTCCGTGATGGTCGCCTGAGCGCACGCACCCGGCATGTGCGCTCCCCTCCTCCGAGCCTCCCCCGGTTTCCGGTCCGAGGGTCCGCTCCAGGGCGCCATCGATGTCGAAATCGATGGCGTTATCGAGCCCTGACCGGCGGTTTCTGTGGACCGCCTGTGCACGACCGGCCATCGGTTGGGGAAATCGGTCCCAATGCTGGGGATTTCGACGATTCGGGTTGACCCCCGTCACTTCGCACCCCATGATGCCCTCACGCCGAACACGGCAAGGGGAATCGGATCCGGACGGACCGACGAACCACCGAAGGAAAGAGCTCTCGGGCTCGGACCGGAGGAGGAGCGTCGAGAGCCTGGTGAAGCCCCCGAGACGAGTTCGGGGAGGACCAAGACCACGCTGGTCTCTTCGGAGGACAGCGGGTCGGCCGCAGACACGGAGGTGTCGAGGCCGGAAGGTTCCGGTAAGGCTCTCGAGCCGAACCGGAAGCAACCGGACGAGATACCAGCCGGGTCCGGGCCGCACCTGGTTGCGCCGCCGCCGACGGGCGATGGAGGCAAGAAAGGTGTGGAACGGAAACGGTGTGTCGGGCGCCCCCGGTCCTTGCGGTGCCGCCGGGCACCGCAAGGCGAAGGAGTGCCGGATCCCGTCGGGGATCAGTGGTTGATCTGGGTTCGAGTCCGGGCACCGTCGGGTCGCCCGGAGATCGAGCCAGGGTGAAGCCCCCCGGGGCAGCACCCCGAGTCCGGATCGTCTGACGGGACGGACCGGAGGGTGGTAACGGGACGAGGAAGTGGCTCCGAGGAGTTGACCGGTTCGCCGGGAGGCTACTCGGGGCCATTCTCCGTTTTCGGGGGCCGTCCCTGCAGCGAAGTCGAGGCTCAGGGCACGTACTCACCCATCACGGCGAGCACGGTCAGGGCGACCATGCCGAGGCCCGAGATGACCGGCACCAGGCGCCGCAGCCGGCCACGATCGACCAGGGCGGCGAGGGCCACGACGATGGGGAACCCGTTGAGGGCATACCGTTCGAGGCTGTTGAGGTTGTCAGCCGCCAGTGCCACGACGAGGCACGCAGCGCCGAAGGCGGCGTGTCCGAGCGGCAGTCGTCGGAACGCCATCACCGCCAAGACGGTGAAGCCGATGGCGAACGGAATGTGGAGGCCGTCACCGAGTGCATCCGGGCCGAACAACTCGCCGAGTCCGGCGAGGAGGCGGCGCACGGGGTCGATCGGATCTCCCCGCAGCTCACGCTGCACGATCAGGGGTGCGAACGCCTCGTCGACGAGGGCCGACGCCCACCACACGAAGGCACCGAAGCCGACGGGACCGCCGATGACCGCCGCCGTCCGTGCGATGCGCTCCCTCGGCCCGGCCGCACCCCAGCCCGGCCACACCGAGGCCAGGGCGGCCACCGCCAACAGTGCACCCGTCGGACGGGTCACGGCCGCCGCCGACGCCAGCACGGCCGCCCACCACCAGTTGCGTCGGGCCAACGCCAGGAATGTGGCCACCGCCAGCAGCAGGAAGAGCGCCTCGGCATAGCCCCAGACCAACACGAAGGCTGGCGGGAAACAGGCTGTCAACCAGACGGCCCGCCCGGCGAGGCCAGCGTCGCCGGTCACCTCGCGGACGAGGCGCAGCAGGAGGGCCATCGCAACCAGGGCGGCGACATTGGCCAACACGACCAGTGCCACCCCGGCTCCGCCGGGAAGCACTGCATCGAACAGGCGGCCGAGGAGCACGAATCCCGGAAAGAAGCGGATGCCCTCCTGGTCGACCCCCGAATACCCCGACTCGACGAGTGCCCGGTACCAGGCGCCATCCCATGCGAGCAGGCCCTGCCCCACCTGGAGGGGGCGCTCCCCGTCATGGATGTGGTCCACGTAGAGGCGGACACCGAGCATCGACCCGACCACCAGGAGTCGGGCGACGACCCAGGCTGGGAGCACGGCGGCCAGGTCCCTGCGGAAGGTCCCTGTCACGAAGGTGGATTCCCGAAGACGTTCAGGTTCGCGGCGTTGTAGAAGTCTTCCCCGTTTGCCGCCACCAGGTGCCGAGAGCCGCCCAGTCGGGCACTCAACTCGCCGTGGAGGCTCCCGCACTGCCGACCGTAGTTGCGGTAGCCGTCGATCCAGATCATCCAGACCCTCGCCGAACCGCCCGCTTCGGCAACGATCGCCTCGGCCGCCGCAGCAGGGTCGGCTGACCGGTTCCGATCGGCGTAGTCGACCCAGTCGACGCTCCTGCCGTCGTCCAACACCGGATACGCGATGGTCCTGAAACGATCGCCCAGCAGGAAGTGACCGGCCGGCGCCAACTGGTCCGGGCAGAAGACCACGAGGTCACCATCGGTCCCCTGGTCGGCGACCACCCCTGCCGCCACGCCGACCTGTGTCCGGTCCCGACTCAACTCGCGGGCGACGGAGATCCACGAAAGGCCGATGAGAAGCACGAGTGCCAGCGATGCCGCCGGTCGTGGGAGTCGGGAGAGCCCCACCCCGGCCGCAAGCACGACCGGCACGAAGCAGAACACGGCATAGCGCCCCTGGAACGCAGTCTGGGTGACGAGGCTGGCGCCGGCGCCCAGCAGCATCGTGGCGAAGCCGACCCCGACGGCGGCCCACAGCCAGGTCAGGTCGGTCAGGCCCAGCTCCGCCCGCTCGCCCCGGGTTCCGAACCCGAGAACCACCAGCACCGACAGGACCACGGCCACCAGGAGCGCCTCGGAGCCACGCCCGCCGCCGAACGCCTCGAGCGCAAGTGCGGCGACCACGGTCGGCCTGGGCCCCGGCGACCACGGCGTCCCCGTATGTGCCAGCTGGTACCAGAAGACGGGAATCCACGGCACGAACGCCAAGGCACCGACGGCCACGGCCAGGAGAAGCCTCGGCGCCACCGCCCACCGCCGTGTGACCGTGAGGACGAGGAGCCCACCGAGGAGGACGGCCACGAGGAACAGCGACCAGTAGTGCGTGTAGAGGAGCAGCGCCACCACCACGGCGACCGCCGCCAGGCGACGTACATCTGGTCGGCGAACCGCCGCATCGACCGCCAGGTGCCCCAAAAGGAGGAGCACGATCAACAGGGCGTACATCCGTGCCTCGGTCGCATAGCGAACGGCGAACGGGCTCGAGGCCATGATCCCCAGCACCAGGGTCGAGGTGCGTGCGTCTGCATGGCGCCGGGCGACCAGCCCGATCAGCACCAGTGCCACGAGCCCCAGCAGCCCCGACAGTGCCCGCACCGCGAACGCCGTGTCGCCGATCACGGAGCTCCACGCCGAGAGCAACACGTAGAACAGCGGCGGATGCCCATCGTGCCGGAGGGCCTCGGCGAGGCCCCCGATCGCCTGGTCGGCAAGGGCGACCGACTGGGCCTCGTCCAGCCACAACGGGGAATCGGCCACGAACCTCAGGACGACCCCGACCAGCAGCGCCACCACGGTGACCACGCCGATCGACGAACGCAACACCGCTGACGAGCGGGCGTCCCCCGAGGAGGACGTGGAGGACGACGCTGCCACGGCCCCCGATGGTACCGGCCACCCGGAGGCCGGTGGGTATGCTGCGCGCCCGAGCGAAGGTCGGGCTGGCCAACCCACCCGACGGACGTTCCGACCCACCTCATGAACCCTGCCGAGCCTCCCCACAGCGACACCGACGCTGAACGGACCGTGATCATCGGTGCCGGCCCTGCGGGCCTCACGGCCGCCTACCAGCTGGGCAAGGCCGGCAGCCGGGCCACCGTCCTCGAGGCCGACGACGTCGTGGGCGGCATCAGCCGGACGGTGCTGCGCGACGGCTGGCGCTTCGACATCGGCGGCCACCGATTCTTCACGAAGGTCCGGGTGGTCTCCGACCTCTGGCACGAGATCCTCGACGACGACGACTTCCTCGTCCGCCCCCGCATGAGCCGCATCTTCTACAAGGGCCGCTTCTACGACTATCCGCTGCGCGCCGGCAACGCACTGCGGAACCTGGGCATCATCGAGGCCGTGCTGTGCGTGCTCTCGTACCTGTGGGTACGGATCCGGCCGCCGGCCGACCAGACCACCTTCGAGGGCTGGACCGCCAGCCGATTCGGCTGGCGGCTGTACCGCACCTTCTTCAAGACCTACACCGAGAAGGTCTGGGGCGTACCCGGCAGTGAGCTCCGGGCCGACTGGGCAGCCCAGCGCATCAAGAACCTCTCCCTCTTCAGCGCCGTGCTCAACTCGCTGCTCCCCCGCCGCAACCAGAAGAACATCACCAGCCTCATCGAGGAGTTCGAATATCCCCGCTACGGACCCGGGATGATGTGGGAACGCTGCCACGACAAGGTCCTGGCACTGGGCGGCGACGTCCGCCTCGAGCACCGGGTGACCCGGATCGAACACGCCGACGGACGGGCACACACCGTGGTCGCCGAAGGCCCGGACGGTCCGGTCTCCCTGCCAGCCGACCATGTCATCTCCTCGATGCCGATCCCCCACCTCCTCCAGGCCATGCACCCCCCCGTGCCCGACGAGGTCGCCGCAGCAGCAGCAGGCCTCCGCTTCCGCGACTTCATCACCGTGGCCCTCGTCGTCCCCGAGGAGGACGGCTTCCCCGACAACTGGATCTACATCCACGCCCCCGACGTCGACGTCGGCAGGGTGCAGAACTTCGGACGCTGGTCCCCGTACCTCGTCAAGGACGGCCGCACCTGCCTAGGGCTCGAATACTTCGTCAACGAGGGCGACGACCTCTGGACCTCTGACGACGCCGACCTGATCGCCAAGGGCAGCCGCGAGATGGCCCATCTCGGCCTCCTCGACCCGTCCCGCATCGAGGCCGGGTACGTGGTCCGCATGCCGAAGGCGTACCCCATGTACGACGGCGAGTACCGGGACCACGTGGCGGTGCTGCGGGCATGGCTCGAGGCCAACACACCCAACGTCCACCCCGTGGGGCGCAACGGCATGCACCGCTACAACAACCAGGACCACTCGATGCTGACCGCCATGCTCGTGGTCGAGAACATCCAGGGAGCCGATCACGACGTGTGGCAGGTCAACGTGGAGGAGGACTACCACGAGGAGATCCGACCACGGAAGTCCACTGCGTCCGGTTGAGCCGACCCCTGATGGCCCGGCCGTCCTCCCTCGTGTCGAGCCTCGTGCCAACGACGCCCTTCGCCCGCCGACTTGGCCTGATCGCCATCGCCGGCCTGGCGCTCCGCCTGCTCTACGTCCTGCTGGTGACCCGGGGGGCGACCCTCACCGGTGACGCCACCTACTACCACGAGGCGGCCAACCTGCTCGCCGACGGCCTCGGCTTCACGGAGCCCTACCGATACCTGTACGGCGGTGCCCAGGAGTACCTCTTCGTCGACGACCCCTCCCTCATCACGGCGTCGGCCAACACGGCACTCCCCGTCGGCCACATCGAGCCCACCGCCGGGCATCCCCCGCTCTGGGTGGTGATCCTCGGGCTCTCGTCGCTCGTCGGCATCACCAGCGTGCTCGGCCACCAGCTGGTCTCGGCATGCGTCGGGGTCGCAGGCATCGTCCTCACCGGCCTCCTGGGCCGTGAGGTCGGTGGCGACCGGACGGGCCTGCTCGCCGCCGGGTTCGCCGCCGGATACGCCTTCCTGTGGCTCAACGACGGCTCGATCATGTCCGAGGGCCTCGTGGTCGCCCTCGTGGCCGCCAGCACCCTGGCGGCACTCCGCCTGCGTGTGGACCCAGGGATCCGATCTGCCGTCCTCCTCGGCCTGCTCGCCGGGCTGGCAGCCCTGACCCGCGCCGAGCTGCTCCTGTTCCTGCCCTTCGCCGTGCTCCCGGTCCTCGTCGACCGGAACCGCTCTCCCTCCGATCGCCTCCGCAGGACCGCCACCGTCGGGATCGTCGCCCTCCTCGTCATGTCCCCCTGGCTGCTGCGCAACCTGGTCAGCTTCGAGGAACCGGTGCTCCTCTCCAACGGCTCCGGCGTGCTGCTCGCCCAGACCAACTGCGACGCCACCTACTACGGCGACAAGGTGGGCTACTGGGAACACCTCTGCGCGCTCCCCCAACCGGTCGGCGACGACGGTGGCACGCTCGACGAGTCTCAACGTGACGCTGTCTGGCGCCAGCGAGGCCTCGACTACGCCGCCGCCCACAAGAGCCGCCTGTTCGGCCACGTCATGCCACGGAGGGTCGCCCGCCTCTGGGCGCTGCACGACCCGATCGGCCAGTTGCGGGCCGACATCCTCGTCGAGGGACGATCCTTCCGGGCCTCGGTCGTGGGGCTGGTCCAGTACGCGCTCCTGGTTCCAGCGGCGATCGGCGGGGCTGTCCTGCTGCGGCGACGACGCCGACCCCTTCTCCCCCTGCTCGCCTGGCCGGCCATCACCACATTCGTCGCCGCACTCGCCATGGGCACCACCCGCTACCGGGTCAGCGCCGAAGTCATCATCGTCGTCCTGGCCGCCGTGGCCGCCGATGCGCTGCTCGATCGGCGCCGGGCCAGGGCACCGGCCTCATCGGGCTGAACGCCGAGCCACCCCTACACTGCGCCGATGGCCCACCCCGTCAGCGTCACCCTCGACGTGGAGGATCTGCGTCCCTCTCCCGACCTTCCGGAGCGGGCGGTCATCATGACGCATCGGGTCCTCGACCTGTTTGCCGAGGCCGACATCCGGGCCTCCGTGTACGTGGTGGCCGACCTGGCACAACGCCGCCCGGAACTCGTCCGCCGCGCCGCCGCCGAAGGTCACGAGATCGGCCTCCACGGCCATGCGCACGTGCCGTTGCCAGTCGTGGGCGAATCCCTGTTCGCCGAGGCCACCCGGAGCGCCCGATCGCTCCTCCAGGACCTCTCCGGGCAGCCGGTCTCGGGCTACCGGGCGCCGATGATGTCGCTGGTGCCGGCCAGTTCCTGGGCCGTGCAGATCCTGACGGACCTGGGCTTCACCTATTCCTCGAGCACCCTCCCTGCCCCGAGCCCCCTGTACGGATGGCCGGGGCTGCCGCGGCGGGCGTTCCGCTGGTCGACGGGCCTCGTCGAACTCCCCTGCCCCCTGGTACGCGTCCCCCTGCTCGACCTTCCCTACCTCGGCGGCACCTACCTCCGGGTGCTCCCCGACGCCGTTCGACGCCACGGACAGCGACGGGCAGGCCCCGACGAGGTCCTCTGGACCTACTGCCACCCCTGGGAGTTCGACACCGACGAGCCGTACCACCCGCATGACCACATCGGGACGATCGCCAGCCGTGTCGCCTGGCTCCGGCGGGGACGCATGGAGCGCAGGGTCCGACGCCTCTTGGCCGAGCCGGTCGCCGCTCCGCTGGGCGATCGTGTCGAGGCGCTCGCCGTTCCGGAGCTCCCCGTCGTCGACCCGGCGCAGGCGCCGGTCCTCGGCCGGGCGGCGCGCTTCGCGAACGGGCGCCTGCGTTCGGGCTGATGCCGTACGCAACCACAGCCGACCGGCCGGCGTTGCGGATACCAGCCACCTTCTCCGGTCGGCTCGCCATCATCGCCGCCCTCGGCGGCCTCCTCCGGGTGCTCTACGTCCTGTTGGTCCTGGCCGACAACCCGCTCAGCGGTGACGCCGCCGGCTACCACCATGCGGCCAACCTCTTCGCCGACGGCGCAGGCTTTCCGGAGCCGCTCCGGCACATGTTCGGCGGCGTGGACCTGATCGTGCGCAACGGGGCCGAGATCATCGTCGCCACCCCCATCGGACACCTCGAACCGACCGCCGGCCACCCACCTGTCTGGACGGTACTGCTCGGCACCTTCTCGTTCCTCGGCGCCGTCACGGTGCTCCAGCAGCAGGTCGTGGCGGCCCTGCTCGGGGTGCCGGCGATCGTGCTGGTCGGGCTCCTCGGTCGTGAACTCCGTTCTGAGCGGCTCGGCCTCATTGCCGCCGGGCTCACGGCCGGCTATGCGTTCGTCTGGGTCAACGACGGCCTGCTCATGGCCGAGACCGCTGCCATCGCCGCAGCGGCCGCCACCTCATGGGCTGGGCTCCGGTTCGCACGGGACCCGTCGCGTCGCCGGGCGATCGTGTTCGGACTGGTCGGCGGGCTGGCCGCCCTGTCCCGGGCCGAACTCCTCCTCATGCTGCCGCTCCTGACCGCCGTGGTGCTCCTGCGGGCCCCGATTCCCTGGCGGGAACGCATCATCCGGACGTCGGTGGCCGCTGCAGCCACCCTGCTCCTGCTCGCTCCCTGGGTGATCCGGAACATGCTCGTGTTCGAGGAACCGGTCTTTTTGTCCAACGGTGCGGGAACGGTCCTCGTGCAGGCGAACTGCGACCCCACCTATCAGGGTGACTTCCTGGGCTACTGGCGCCTCGAGTGCGGCCAGCCGGCACCCTTCGGTCCCGCCGGCGGGCACCTCGACGAATCCGAGCGGGATGCCGTGGTCCTCGACCGGGCGCTGGACTACATCGGCGACCACCGGACGCGCCTCATCACGGTCGTCATCCCTGCCCGGATCGGCCGGATGTGGGGCGTGTACGACACGGTGGACCAGCTGCGCCTCGATGCCCTCGTGGACCGTCGACCGCTCGCCGTGTCGACGCTGGGGCTCCTCCAGTACGTCGCCATCGTCCCCCTGGCGGCTGCCGGGGCGGTGCTGCTCTGGCGACGCCGCGAGTCGTTGCTCGCCGTTGCGGCCTGGGTCCCGATCGCCACCCTCACGGCGGCGATCTCTTTCGGCAACACCCGCTACCGGACCGCCGCCGAGGTGTCGCTGGTGGTGTTGGCGGCCGTTGCGCTCGACGTCCTGGCAGAGCGCCAACGTCAGCCGGCGCAGCCCCCTGGCGGATCGTCGTAGCGGGGGTCGAGGGTCCACTCCCCTGTCCACCATTCGCCCTGAGGATGGCCCACCTGCGGGCCTCCGATCGGGACGCCCACCACGTGCCGCGTCCTCAGGAGCTCCGCCACGGCCTCTCCGAGGAGCGCCGCACCCGCCGGGCAGAGGTGGCCGTCGTCGTTCCCGTCGCGGATCTTGCGGACCTGCTGGAGGGTGCCGTCGACGGCGATGCCGGCGCGTGTGAAGGCGCCGGAGGAATCGCCGAGGAGCGAGCCAGTGACGTATCCGGCATCGCGGAGCCCGCCGACGACCGAGGCGACCAGGTCGTTCACGAGGTTCCGGTGCTCCTCGAGGCCTTCTCCGGGTGGCGTCGGTGGCAACCCGATCCACACGAGGAACACACCGGCGTCGGTGATCCGGCGGGCCACCTGGTCGGCTCTCGAGCGATAGGAATCCGGGTCGGCCAGTGCCTCGCCGAAGTCCCACCCCCCGAGCATGAGCGTGATCACGTCAGGGTGCGTCCCGAGTGCGTCCGACAGGTAGTCGTCGAATCCGGGCCGCAGCAGGCCCACGCCGCCGAACGAACGGGTATCGACCTCGATGCCTACCCCGGTTTCGGTGAGAATCGCCTCGAGGGCCGCCCGGATGCCGGGATCGGCGTCGTAGGCGACGCTGTCGCCGAGCGTGACCACCCGGAGTGGCTCCCTCGAACCGGACCCGCACCCGGCGGCAAGGAGCGCGATGGCGACGAGTACCGCCGGAATCACGGAAGAACGCGCCACGATATCGAGGTTACTCCGGGCCCCTCGGAGACCGGGAGTAGGCTCGGCCGCCGATGAACCGACGCCGTCTCCTGGCCGCCCTGGGCCCGTTCCTCGTGCTGCTGGGCCTCTGGATCGCCCTGCTGCCGTTCAGCCGTCCCCTCCCGGGCGGCAGCCACTTCGATCTGGAGGCGACGCCCCGGGTCGGGTGTCGGACGCCGGTGATCGGCGCCTTCACCGACGACCGGCCGCTGGGCACCGTGTACACCACGCCCCGTCCCATGGAGGGAGATCCGACCGTCGAGGTGGAGGTGCCCTGCGAGGGACGTGCCCGATTCCGCCTGGCCCTCGGCATCACCCTGCTGGCCGGCGGGGTCGTCGTCCGGCGGAAGGTCAACGACACATGACCGACCTGGGGACGACAGCCGACCTGTTGAACGATGTCTTCTCGCCCGACCCGCCGATTCAGGCAGACGAGCTCGACTGGTACTACGAGCAGAACCCGGAGGGCCGTGCAGCGGTCGGACGGGTCACGGAGGGCGACCGGCAGCTCGGCAACTACGCGCTGGTACCGCTGCGCTTCGACGGCGCCGACGGCTCGGTCGTCCGCCTCGGGCTCGGCGTGGACCTGGCGGTGCATCCGGACGCCAGGGGAACCGGGGCCTTCCGACGGACGGTCGAGGACAGCTATGCCGAAGGGCGCTCCGCTGGACTCGACGGCATCCTCGGGATCGCCAACCTGGAGTCGGCACCGCGGATGGTCGCCACGATGGGATGGCGACAGCTCGACCCGCTCCCACTGCGCCTCCTCTTCGCCACTCCCTGGTCGGGCCGCCATGAGCACCATGCGGTCACCGGAGGCTTCCTCTCGAGCGGCCGCCTCGACGAGTGGCTGCCACAGCGTTCCGGTCCAGGCGACTCCGGCCATGCGGCCACCTGGTCGGCCGAGCAGTTGCGCTGGCGCCTGGGAAGGCACCGTGCCGACTACGTCGTCCATGTCCTCGACGACGTCGTCCTCGTCAGCACGCGCACCCGCATGGCCGGGGTCCGCTTCGCCGTCCTGTTGAAGGTCATACCCCGGCGGCCGCTCGAGGGACCGCTGCAGGGCGGGCCGTTGGCCGCTGCCGTCGGCGAGGTCCACCGCACCCCGTTCGTGGTCCACTGGGGCCACAACCACGATGTCCGGTTCCGTGGCGTGTCGATCCCCCGGCGGTTCATGCCCAGCCCGCTCGAGGTCGTCCTCTTCGGCTTCCACGACGGTTTCGACGCGTCGGCCTTCGAGCTCAGCAGCTTCGAGTTCCTCGACTTCGACGCCTTCTGATCGCTGCGCCCTGACAGGCGGCGGGCCGACCGGACCGCTCCGGTACCGTGACGGCGTGCGCACCGCCGTCGTGATCCCCGCCTTCAACGAGGCCGAGGCACTCCCGGGTGTCCTCGCCGAGTTGGCGGCGGCCGTCCCGGAACACGAGATCATCGTCGTCGACGATGGTTCGACGGACGACACCGCCGAAGTCGCCGCTGCGGCCGGCGTGACCTGTCTCCGCCTGCCCTTCAACCTCGGCATCGGTGGCGCCCTCCGCCTCGGCTTCCGCTTCGCCGCCGGGGAGGGATTCGATCAGGCCTACCAGTTCGATGCCGACGGACAGCACGACCCGTCCCAGATCCCGGCGCTCCTCGCGGGCCTCGAGCACGCCGACATGGTCGTCGGCACGCGCTTCGCCGGTGGCGACGCCGCCGGCGGAGGCGAGGGAGGCGCCTACCGCGTGGGTCGCGGCCGCAGCATCGCCATGGGCCTGCTCCGCTGGTTGGTCCGACGGGCCACGGGCCGGCGCTTCACCGACACCTCGTCGGGCTTCCGTGCCATGCGACGACCGGTCCTCGAGTTGTTCGCCACCGAATATCCGGTCGAGTACATGGACTCCGTCGAGGCACTCCTGCTCGCCGTGCGGCGTGGCTTCACCGTCATCGAGGTGCCGGTGCGGATGCGCGAGCGCCAGGGCGGCCAGCCGTCGACCCGGAACTTCCGGCTGGCCTACCACTACGTCCGGGTGCTGATCGTCCTCGCTGCGGGCATGGGACGGCGCAACCGACTCGGTGCGACCACATGAGCGACACCGCCCACCTCGTCTTCGCCGTCCTGGCGCTCTGCGCGCTGGGGCTGATCATCCGCCTGGTGCGCATGCAGGCGCTCAAGGCCAAGTATTCGGTGCTCTGGCTCACCGTCGGGGCGCTGTTGGCGGTCGCCGCCGCAGTGCCCGGCGTCCTCGACTGGGTGGCCGACCAGGTCGGCGTCGCCTATCAGCCCGCCCTGTTCCTGCTCCTGGGCTTCGGCTTCCTCCTGCTGTTGGCGATGCACTTCTCCTATGAGCTCTCGCGCCTCGAGACGAGGGTCCGCACCCTCTCCGAGGAGTTCGCCCTCCTCCGCCACGAACTCGACGAAGAGCGGGACTGAGCGGCACCCTCCGAAGGCCGGTCGGATGTCGTGCCCGGAATGCGGCGGCACTGCTATCGGGGCGCCAACCACCCGTCGGCCACCAACTGCTCCTCCAACTGCACCGCCAGGAGGTCGGCGCCGACCTCGAAGAAGTGGACCCCGTGCTCCTTGCGGATGGCAACGATGCTTCCGTCCTCGTTGACGATCTCGTCCCGATAGCTCCCGTCCGACGTGCCGAGCACCTGCATGGAGTCGAGCATCGAACCGGCAGGCCCCCATGCGTCCATCGTGGCCTCCCAGACCTCGTTGATCTCGTCGACCGCTGCGAACCGGGCGTCGCGCATCAGCGGCGTCGTCCACCAGTAGACATGCCCGCCGCCGGCCAGCCAGTGGGCCACAGCCTCGTCGGCGCGTTCGGCCATGACCTCCCGCCAGCGGTCGCTGCCCGCTGCAAGTGCCTCTCCCTCGACCACGTATCCCTCGAACTCGTTGGCGCCGATCATCATCACGATCACGTCGGGCCGGACCTGTGCCACGGAGAGGTCGTAGTCGGTGAGGACGTCTTCGTCCCAGTCCCAGTGGGGCACGGTGAAGCCGAAGCCGAGTGCCCCCCTGCCGGTGAGATCCACGTCGTCACGGGCGCCGAGGACCCGTTCGAGCCCGTATTGGAGGTCAAGCATCAACGAGTCGCCGACCGCAAGGATCCGCAGCGGCTCGTCTGACGAGCCGGTCCGGGGCGCCATGGTCGTCGCCGGGGGCGGCGGTTCGGTGGTCGGAGGAATTCTGGTCGTCGTGGATGGAGCCGTGGTCGTGCTGGTCGTGCTGGTCTGTGCGTGGCTGGTGCTGGTCGTCGGCAGCGTCGTGGAGGAAACAGCGGTCACGGTCGCCGGCAGCGTCGTGGAGGAAACAGCGGTCACGGTTGGTGGCAGCGTCGTGGAGGGGCCGGTGGTCGCCGCCGTCGGACGGGTCGCAGGCGGCAGCGTGGTGAGGGTCGGCGTGGTCTCGAGCATGCCAGCCGCAGCATCGAGTGGGCGATCGAGGCGCAGCGAACGGCTCACCCGTCCCACGGGGTCGGCCCAGGCCGTGGCCAGGCTCCGGCGCCAACCCTCCGGCTGGGTGTCAGCCCAGGTCCGGACCGAGTCCGGTGCGAGCAGGCTGCCCCCCAACAGCACGAGGAGGCTGACCGCGAGGACCCGGACGGCCGGTCGGCGGAAAGCGTCCATCAGGCGGCGAGCGTACCCGCGCCCCCGATTCGAGCTGACCACTCAGTGTGGTTGTACGACCGCTGTCGTTCAAATGGTCCTCCATCCGGCAGCGGCCACGGGCATCCTTTGGTCGACACATGCACGATCCGGTCACCGGTGATCGGACTGCAGTTGCCAACCAAAGGGGATTTACCAATGATGTCAACCATTCTCACCCTCATGGTGATGGGGATGATCTTCCAGGGGGTACTCGCCGTCCTGGATTCCATCCTCGACACGGTCGGGGTCAACGCCATGCTGAACGGCATCCCGGTCGTGGGTTCGAACCTGACCCTGATCTGGGCCGTCGTGTTCGTCACGGTCAGCGACATCAGTGGAGCCGGCTACGCCACCTCCCTCGATGTGCTGGGCCTTGGCTCCATCGGTGCGGACATCGGGCTGGCAATCGTCATCCTGGCGTTCATCCCGGTCAAGGACGCTGCGATCAGCGCCCTGGGCAAGGGTTTCGCCCGCGGCTGACCACGCCGCTCGAAACGCCCCGTCGCCTCCGGGCGGCGGGGCGTTTCGCCGTTTTGGGGCGGACTGGGAACGTCCGGACCCCGATTGCTACGTTCCTCCGACACCCGACGATCCCGGAGACACCCATGGCACGATTCGACGGCAAGGTGGCGGTCCTGACCGGCGCCGCATCAGGCATCGGCCGGGCCACGGCGATCCGCCTCGCCGACGAGGGGGCAACGGTCGTCGGCCTCGACATCGACGAGGATGGCCTTGCGGCGACTGCCGAGGCGGTCGGGTCGATGGACACGATCATCTGCGACGTGAGCCGACGGTCGGAATGCCACGCTGCCGTGGAACGTGTCGTCAGCGACCACGGGCGCCTCGACGTCTTCGGCAACATCGCCGGCATCGCCAGGAGCCACCACGTCCCGGACGTCACCGAACGCGACTGGGACCGCATGGTCGCCGTCAACCTGTCCGGCGTCTTCTGGTGTGCCCAGGCCGCCATCCCGCACCTCCTCCAGGTCGACGGCGTCCTCATCAACATCGCCTCGAACGCCGGGCTCATCGGTCAGGCCTACACCGTCCCCTACTGCGCCACCAAGGGTGCGGTCGTCAACATGACCAGGGCCCTCGCCATGGAATACGCCAAGACGGGTCTCCGGGTGAATGCCATCGCCCCCGGCAGCGTCAGGACGCCACTGGTCGAGAACTACCAGATGCCAGAGGACGTCGACTTCGCCCTCATGGCCGGCTACATGGGATTCCGGGAGATGTCCCGCCCCGAGGACATTGCCGCCGCCTTCGCCTTCCTGGCATCCGACGAGGCCAGCCAGATCCATGGGGCGGTCCTGTCGGTCGATGCCGGCCTGACCGCTGGCTGAGCGGCGCGGGCAGGCCACTACCGTGCCCGGCGTGGAAGATCCCTATGTCCTCGGCGTCGACCTCGACGGCGTCTGCGGCGATTACACGGTCGTCTTCCGCACCGTCGTCGCCGAAGAACTGGGGCTGGACGAGGACCAGCTTCCCCTCGAACGGTCGTGGGACTTCAACGAATGGAACCTCACGGCAGAGGACTTCGAACGGCTCCACCTCATCGCCGTCGCCGAGTACCGGATCCTGCGCACGATGCCCGTCATCGAGGACGCCGCCGAGGCACTCTGGCGACTGTCCGACGCCGGCGTGTGGATCCGGATCATCACGCACCGGCTCTACGTGAACTGGAGCCATGCCATCGCCATCGCCGACACGGTCGAGTGGTTGGACCAGCACCGCATCCCCTACCGGGACATCTGTTTCCTCGGTGCGAAGCCCGAGGTGGAGGCCGACCTCTACATCGACGACGGCCCCCACAACGTCGAGGCACTGCGGGCCACCGGCAACCGGGTGATCGTCTTCGAGGCGCCCTACAACCGCCACCTCGAAGGGCCGCGGGCCAGGGACTGGGCGGAGTGCGAGCACCTGGTGCTGGTCGATGCCGCCGAGCAGGGCTTCACGCTGCAGACGCAACTCCCCGGTTTCGAACCGGGCACGAACCGCCTGCCCGACTGAGGTCTGCTCAGCGCCGCTCGTACCGGGGGGTGCGCTTCTCGGCAAAGGCCCTCGGGCCCTCCTTGGCGTCGGCCGAGTCGAACACGGCCAGCCCGTAGGCCTGCTCGTGGGCGAAGGCGTCGGCCTCGGGCATCCCGGAGGTCTCCCGGAGGGTCCGTAGCACGGCCTCGACTGCCAGGGGGCCGTTGGCGGCGATCGTGTCGGCGATCTCACGGGCGCTGGCGAGGGCCTCGCCATCGGGCACGACCCGGCCGATGAGCCCGAGTTGCTTCGCCTCGGAGGCGCTGACGTGACGACCGGTGAGCAAGATGTCGGCCGCCTCCGTGAAGGGGATCTGGCGTGCGAGCCGGACCGCCGAGCCACCCATCGGATACAGCGACCAACGGACCTCCGAGACCCCGAAGGTGGCGCTCTCCCCGGCAACCCTGATCTCGGTGCCCTGCAGGATCTCCGTGCCGCCGGCGATGGCCGTGCCCTCGACGGCTGCGATGACGGGCACCCGGGGGTGCCGGGTCTTGAGGAGCCCGTCGAAGATGAAGCCGGAGCCCTCGCGCTCCATCCGGCCCTTCACGTCGTAGTCGTCGGTGGCCGCCTCGTCGCCGGCCATGGCTCGAAGGTCCATGCCCGACGAGAAGTGCCCACCGGCGCCGGTGAGAATCACCACCCGGATGTCGAGGTCCTCATCGACGAGGTCCCAGGCGTCGGCCAGGCGGGCGAACATGGCATACGTCATGGCGTTGCGGCGCTGCGGCCGGTTGAGCGTGACCGTCAGGACGTGGCCGTCTTTTTCGACGAGGCAGTCGGTCATGGCTGCACCTCAGGCCCCGGCCAGAACGGCGCGGGCGACCTCGAGGTCCTCACGGCTCGTGACGCCGATCCAAGGTTCGTCGGTCCCCACGACGTCGATCCGAAGCAGCCCCTCGGCGCGCTGCTGGTCGAGGGCCTCCGGCAGCAGGAACTCGGCGGAGGGGTCGTCGCTGTTCATGACGTGGAAGGCGGCCCACTGTCCGGCCAGGCGGGCGATGGCGGCCTCGGGCAGGCCCCACAGGTTCATCGACACCGGGGCATCCTCGGAGAGTTCTCCCGACGGGTCATCGGCGACGATGCGGCCGCCCTCGCGCCGGATGCCGTGGGTCTCGACCAGCTCGGCGAGGCCTCCGTCGACCACCCGGCACACGCCCCGGGAGACCGAACCGGCGGTCGAGAGGGTGCGGCCCAACTCGAAGGCGAGGATCACCGCCCGGTCATCCCCGTCCGCCAGCAGCGCCCCGACCGTGCGCCGCACACCCGTCGGCCCGTAGTGGTCGTCGGCGTTGAGGACCACGACGGGTCCCGGACAGGCGCCGGCGGCACTCACGACGGCATGGCCGGTGCCCCAGGGCTTGCGCCGTGCAGGGCCGTGTGCGTCCTGGTGGATGATCGTGAGGGGGAGGTCCGGTCCGTGCTGGCGGGCGAGGTGTTCCCGGAGCAGGGCGTCGAGGTCGGTTCTGGCCACGACGACGATGCGCCCGATGTCCGCTGCGAGGGCGTCCCTGATCGCATAGTCGAGGAACGCCTCACCGTCCGGGCCGACATCCACGAGCTGCTTGTCGCCGCCGAACCGGGAACCCAGCCCGCCGGCCATCACGAGGAGCGTGATGGCGGAGGGGATCACGCCGAAGGAGCCTGTCCGCTCCGTCCGCCGCGTAGGAAGGCCTCGCGGGCGGTGTCGCCGATCCCCCGCAGGTTGAGTTCGTAGGTGAAGCCCTGCTCGTAGCGGTAGCTGCGCTGCACGTCGATGGGGTCGATGCCGTTGAGGCTGGCCTTGGCCGCACGGATCGTGGCTGCGTCCTTGGCGGCGATGGCCGTGGCCGCTTCGGTGGCCCGGGCCGGGAGGTCGGCGGCAGGGACCACGTCGAGCACGGAGCCGTAGGCGAGCAGTTCGGCTGCCGTGGCGGTCTCGCAGCTGTAGAGCATCCAGCGGGCCCGTTGGGCGGGAACCAGGCGCATCAGGTGGGTGGCGGCGCCGAGTGCGCCGTTGTCGACCTCGGGCAGCCCGAACACGGCGTCGTCGGCGGCGATCACGAAGTCGGCATTGCCCGCAAGGCCGATGCCCGATCCGAGGCAGTGGCCCTGGACAGCGGCGATCACCGGCACGGCACATTCGTAGACGGCCCGGAAGGCCTCGAAGCACGAGCGGTTGGCCTCGAGGATGCCCTCGTTGCCGGCGAGCGACTGCATCTCCTTGATGTCGACGCCGGCACAGAAGCCCCGTCCCTCGGCACACAGGACCACGACCCGGACATCGGGGTTGCGCCGGTAGCCGTCGAGCAGGTCGGCCAGTGCGTAGCCGTCGGCGATGTCGAGCGCGTTGACCGGCGGCTTCGACATGGTCACCGTGGCGACGCCGTCGGCGATCGTCTCCTGAAGCGGCACCCGACGACCCTAGCGGCGGAGCAGGACCGAGGAGCCGTGCCCGAAGAGGCCCTGGTTGGCGGTGACGCCCACCCGTGCTCCCTCGACCTGACGCTCCCCTGCCCGACCTGACAGCTGCCAGGTCAGCTCGCAGACCTGGGCGATCGCCTGGGCCGGCACGGCCTCGCCGAAGGCGCCCAGCCCGCCGCTGGCGTTGACGGGGATGCGCCCGCCGATGCTGGTGGCGCCCGAGCGCAGGAGCGACTCGGCCTCGCCGACCTCGCAGAGGCCCATGTGCTCGTACCAGTCGAGCTCGAGTGCCGAGGACAGGTCGTAGACCTCGGCCAGGTCGACGTCCTCGGGACCGATCCCCGCCTCTTCGTAGACCCGGGCGCCGATCGACTCCTTGAAGCCCAGGTCGGGCGGCTCGACGGCGGCGGCCGAGTCGGTGGCCAGGTAGGGCAGGTCGATGACCGTGTCGGGGTAGGTGGGCGTCACCAGCGAGATGCCGGCAACCCGCACCGGGTCGGCCACACCGTGGCGCCGTGCGTAGTCCATCGAGGTGACCACCAGCGCGGCGCCGCCGTCGCTGGTGGCGCAGATCTCGAGGAGGCGCAGCGGATCGGACACGACCGGCGAGTTGGCGACGTCCTCGATGCTGAACTCCTTGGCGAACCGGGCGTTCGGGTTGTGGACCCCGTGACGGCTGTTTTTGGCCTTGACGGCTGCGAAGTCGTCGGTCGTGGCGCCGTGGAGGGCCATGCGGCGACGGGCGTGCAGGGCGAAATAGACGGGGTTGGTCGCCCCCACGAGGTGGAACCGCAGCCAGTCGGTGTCGTCGGGGCGCCTGCCCTCGTTCGGTGCGAGGAAGCCCTTCGGGGTCGTGTCGGCGCCCACGACGAGCGCCACATCGCAGGCGCCCGACAGGATCTGCCCACGGGCCACCGACAGTGCGGTCGCCCCGGATGCGCAGGCTGCGTACGAACTGGCCACCTGGGCCCCGGTGAACCCGAGTGCCCTGGCGAAGGTGCTCCCAGCCACGTAGCCGGGGTAGCCGCAGCGGACGGTGAGGGCTCCGGAGACGAACCCGACATCGCGCCAGTCGATGCCGGCGTCGGCGATGGCCTCGCGGGCGGCGTGCACGCCGTAGTCGACGAAGTTGCGACCCCACTTGCCCCAGGGGTGCATGCCGGCCCCGAGGACGGCGATCTCCTCCATCAGGCGCTCTCCCCCGTGCTCCCGCCCGCTGCGACGGGGCGCCACTGCCAGGTCAGGTACACGTGGTCGTCGTCCTCATAGAGCGTGCCGAGTACCAGCTCGACGGCCATGCCGACCTCGAGGTCGGCGACCCCCCAGTCCGGGTGGACCTGTCCGAGGACGACCATGCGCTCCTCGTCGAGTTCGACGGCGGCGATGGTCACCGGCTCGTAGGGCTCGGTGATCACGAAGGGCGGGGGCGGTGGATAGGCGCTGTTCGTGAACGACCAGATACGACCGGTGCGCGACAGGAGCACCTCGTCGACACCGGCACCGGGGGCCGCCGGGTCGGAGCCTCCGAGGTCCTTCGGGAAGCAGTAGCCGCCGGTTGCGGTCAGGTGTCCGCCGATCAGGTGCGGAGGGTCGTCGAGGGTGAACAGCCCCTCGACCGCCGGCACGCGTGTCTTCGTTCCTGCGGACTCGGTCATCGGCTCCCTGTTCCGTGCGGTGCTTCCGGTCGATGAGTGTAGGAGGCGCATTCCCCCGGGACCGAAGCCGCCTCAGTGGAGGATGCCGCCACCGTCGACGACGATGGACTGGCCGTTGACCCGTCTGGCGGCGTCCGAGCAGAGCCACACGGCGGCGGCTGCCACATCGACCGGGTCGAGCAGCTCTCCGTTCGGCGTGGCCCTCTTGACCATCTCCTGTACCCGGTCCGTGAGCTCGTCGCCAGCACCACGCAGCATCGGCGTGTCCGTCATGCCTGGGAGGATGGCGTTGCAGCGGATCTCGTGCCGCAGGTACTCCCGGGCAACCAGGCGGGTGAGCCCGAGGACGCCGTGCTTGGCAGCCGTGTAATGGGGCTGGCCCGGGGCGGGCACGAGCCCTGCGCCGGACGAGGTGTTGACGATCGCCCCGCCCGTGCCCTGGGCGACCAGGTGGCGCAGCTCGTGCTTGAGGCAGAGGAACACCGACGTCAGGTTGACGGCGATGACCTCCTCGAAGACCTCGCGTTCCAACTCGTGGAAGGGCGTGCTCGGGTGGTTGATGGCGGCGTTGTTGAAGGCAGCGTCGATCCGTCCCTGCGTGGCGGCCACATCATCGACCCATGCGGCGACCGCCGACTCATCGGTCACGTCGAAGGCGTGCGCCGATGCCGATCCGCCGGCCGCCCGGACTGCCTCGGCGGAGGCCTCGAGGCGCTCGGCGTCCCGGTCGGCGAGTGCGACGTGGTCCGCCCCCTCGGCGGCGAACAACAGCGCCGCGGCGCCCCCGATCCCGCCAGCGGCGCCGGTGACCAGCACCACCTTTCCCTGCATGCTCCCCACGTGCCGACCTCCCTGGTCTCGACTCCCCCACAGAGTGTCCCGTCGAACACCCCGGCGACCAGTCCCGCAGCCCGAAAATGGCGACAATCCCCACGGGAATCGCCAGAATGTGACCCATTTCACGCCCTGCGGCCGATCTGCTCCTTCACAGCACGGCCCGCGACTGCTACTGTCGTCGGTGCTGACAACATCCCAGTGGGAGAGACCCCGACTCGATCGGGGCGCCGAAGGAGCAACCGCCCCCGGAAACTCTCAGGCAAACGGACCACCGGGAGAGGCAACTCTGGAGAGCGACCGGACAACCGGTCCACCGAAGGGGCAAGCCGATCGGCAGGGTCCCCAGGACCCGGCCGGACGGTGTATCTCTCAGGTTTCGGACAGAGGGGGGCGCTAGAAGAGCGCACCCGACCCCGGAGACCAGAGATGCAACGAAGCACCCCGGCCCCATCGAACACCCTGGACCATCGGGCCCAGGAACTCCACGCCCTGCCCCTGCAGGACCTGCTCGACCGCGGGGGGTTCCTCCCCCGCCACATCGGGCCCGACGAGGCCGACCTGGCCCGCATGCTCGACGTCATCGGCGTCGACTCCGTCGAGCAGCTGCTCGAGCACACGATCCCCGAGAGCATCCGCGAGACGTCGCCGCTGGCGCTGCCGCCCCCCGTGCCCGAGGCCGAGGTGATCGAACGCCTGCGGGCCCTCGCCGACCGCAACGAGGTCGTCACCAGCCTCATCGGCGCCGGCTGGTACGACACGCACACGCCGGCCGTGATCCAGCGCAACGTGCTCGAGGATCCCGCCTGGTACACCGCCTACACGCCCTATCAGCCCGAGATCTCGCAGGGGCGCCTCGAGGTGCTGCTCGGCTTCCAGACCATGATCGCCGACCTGACGGGCATGGACCTCGCCAACGCATCGCTCCTCGACGAGGCGACCGCCGCCGCCGAGGCCATGACGCTGCTGCACCGGGTCGCACGCGGCGAGGGCGACGTCTTCCTCGTCGATGCCGACTGTCACCCACAGATCCTCGCGGTCATCGAGACCCGGGCCCGGCCGCTGGGGCTGCACGTCGCCGTCGCCGACCCCTGGGAGGCCGAAATCCCCGCCGGTTGCTTCGGCGCACTCCTGCAGTACCCGGGCAGCAGCGGCCGCCTGCGTCCGCTGGGTCCGGCTGTCGAACGCCTCAAGGAGGCCGGAGCCGCCGTCGCCGTCGCCGCCGACCTGCTCGCACTCTGCCTCGTCGAGTCGCCCGGCGAGGCCGGAGCCGACGTGGTCGTGGGTTCGGCCCAGCGGTTCGGCATCCCGATGGGCTTCGGTGGGCCCCACGCCGGCTACATGGCCGTCGCCGACGTCCACCGGCGCATGCTCCCCGGCCGGCTGGTCGGCACCTCGGTCGATGTGGCCGGACGCACGGCCCACCGCCTGGCGCTGCAGACCCGCGAGCAGCACATCCGCCGCGAGAAGGCCACCTCCAACATCTGCACCGCCCAGGTGCTGCTGGCGGTCATGTCGGCCCTCTACGCCGCCTACCACGGCCCCGACGGCCTGCGCCTGATCGCCGAGCGCGTCCACCGGCTGGCCTCGATCGCCGCCGACGGCCTGCGTCGCCACGGCCTCGCTGTGCACAGCGACGCCTTCGTCGACACGGTGACCGTCCACGTGCCGGGCCGGGCCGACAAGGTGCTCGCCGCCGCCCTCGAGCACGGATGCAACCTGCGGCGGATCGACGCCGACACGGTCGCCTTCAGCTTCGACGAGACCACCACCCCGGCGGTCGTCGAGTCGGTCTGGCTGGCATTCGATGCCACCGAGGCCTCCGTGGCCGAGCTGGACGGTGCCTCCGCCGCCATCCCGGACGCCCTCCGTCGCACCACCACCTACTGCACCTCGCCGTTCTTCACGACGCACCGCAGCGAGACCGAGATGCTTCGCTGGCTGCGCCGACTCGCCGACCGCGACCTCGCCATGGACCGCACGATGATCCCGCTGGGCTCCTGCACCATGAAGCTCAACGCCACCACCGAGATGCAGGCGATCAGCTGGCCCGAGTTCGCCAGGATCCACCCCTACGCACCCGTCGACCAGGTGGCCGGCTACCACGAGCTCATCGGCGACCTCGAGCGGATGCTCTGCGAGGTGACCGGCTACGACGCCGTGTCCCTGCAGCCCAACGCCGGCTCTCAGGGCGAGCTGGCCGGGCTCCTCGCCATCCGGGCATGGCACGACGCCCGCGGCGACCAGGACCGGGTCACCTGCCTGATCCCGTCCTCCGCACACGGCACCAACGCCGCCAGTGCCGTCATGGCCGGCATGCAGGTGGCGGTGGTCCAGTGCGACGCAGTCGGCAACGTCGACATCGACGACCTCAAGCAGAAGGCCACCGACCACCAGGACACCCTGGCGGCGCTCATGATCACCTATCCGTCGACGCACGGCGTCTTCGAACCGCAGATCGTCGAGATCTGCGACCTGGTCCACCAGTTCGGCGGTCAGGTGTACCTCGACGGCGCCAACCTCAACGCCATGGTCGGGCTCGCCCGTCCCGGCAGGTTCGGCGCCGACGTCTCGCACCTCAACCTGCACAAGACCTTCTGCATCCCCCACGGAGGCGGCGGCCCGGGCGTGGGGCCGGTGGCGGTGCGCGAGCACCTCGCCCCCTACCTCCCGAACCACCCGATGTCCCCCGAGTCCGGCCCCCGGTCCGGCATCGGAGCGGTGTCTGCCGCCCCCTTCGGATCCGCAGGCATCCTGCCGATCTCGTGGGCCTACATCACGCTGATGGGCGCCGAGGGGCTCACCAGGGCCACCGAGGCCGCCATCGTGTCGGCCAACTACATCGCCGCCAGGCTCGGCAGGCACTTCCCGATCCTGTACACGGGCGTGGCCGGCTTCGTGGCCCACGAGTGCATCGTCGACGTGCGGGTCCTCAAATCCGCCTACGTGACCGCCGAGGACATCTGCAAGCGCCTCGTCGACTACGGCTTCCATGCGCCGACGGTGTCGTTCCCGGTGGCCGGGACCCTCATGGTCGAGCCCACCGAGTCGGAGGGGCTCGCCGAGCTGGACAGGTTCTGCGACGCCATGATCGCCATCGCCGGCGAGGCCGAGCGGATCGCCGCCGGCGAGTGGCCGGCCGACGACAACCCCCTGGTCAACGCCCCCCACACGGCCGAGGACCTGGCCGGCGAGTGGACGCACCCCTACGACCGGGAGACCGCCGCCTATCCCCTGCCCGAGCTGCGTGCCGACAAGTACTGGCCGCCGGTCGGACGCGTCGACAACGCCCACGGCGACAAGAACCTGATCTGCTCCTGCCCCGACATCAGCGAGTACGCGTAGGCGGCGCCGGACTCACTGCGGAAACGAGCCGACCGGTACGGTCGGCGGCATGGCCACCCAGATCCAAGAGGCGAAATCGACTGACACCGGAAACGACGACGACGATGCCGCTTTCCGGGAGCGGGTCCGCGCAGTGCTCGCGGCGAACTGCTCACGTGCCGGTGAGCGCCCCGGGACCATCGGCGACGACGACCCGGAGGGTGTCGCCACCGCAAAGGCCTTCCAGGCGTCGCTGGTCGATGCCGGGCTGGCCGGGCTGACCTTCCCGACCGAGTACGGCGGAGCGGGCCTCACGACACGGCACCTGGAGCTGTTCAACCAGGAGGTCCATGGCTGGTACCTGCCCAACATGCCCCTGTCGATCTCCCACGGCATGTGCCTCCCCATGCTGAACCAGTTCGGCACGCCGGAGCAGAAGGCCCGCTTCATGCCCGACAACATCAGCGGGGCCACCATCTGGTGCCAGATGTTCTCCGAACCGGGCGCCGGCTCCGATGTGGCCGGGCTGTCCACCCGGGCGACACGGGACGGCGACGAGTGGATCATCGAGGGCCAGAAGGTGTGGACCTCGGGCGCCCACTACTGCGACTACGGCATCCTCGTGGCCCGCACCGATTCCTCGCAGCCCAAGCACAAGGGCCTGACCATGTTCATCGTCGACATGCGGCAGGAGGGCGTCGAGGTGCGGCCGTTGCGCCAGATCTCCGGCGGCAGCGGCTTCAACGAGGTCTTCTTCACCGAGGCCAGGGTGCCTGTCGACTGGCAGCTGGGTGACCTCGGCCAGGGCTGGAACCTGGCGATCTCGATGCTGATGTTCGAACGGGTCTCGATCGGCGCCGGGGGCGGGAGCGGCCTCAACGCCGACCGGTCTCCGGGGCTCATCCAGGCGGCCAGGGCGCTGGGGCACGGCGACGACCCCGTCCTCCGGCAGGGGCTCGCCGACCTGTGGATCCGCGAGCAGATCAAGGGCTACATCGGCCAGCGCATCCGGACTGCCGTGGCTGCCGGTCGTGTGCCGGGGCCGGAGGGCTCCCTCGCCAAGCTGAACGGCTCCCTCCTCTCCCGCCGGGTGCGCGATGTCTCGCTGGCGATCGCCGGGACCGCTGCGCAGGCCTGGGACGCCGACGACGCCCAGGGCGACCGCTGGGCAATGGGCTGCCTCTCGACCGCCGGCATCAGCATCGCCGGGGGCACCGACGAGGTGCAGCGCAACATCATCGGCGAACGGGTCCTCGGACTGCCCAAGGAGCCCGACCCGTACAAGGGCGCCGCCTGGGAAGAAATCCCCCGCAGTTGAGGGTTCCGTGTTCATCGACCTGACCGACGAGCAGAAGGCCCTCCGGGCCGAGTTGCGCGACTACTTCACGGACCTGATGACCGACGAGGTCCGGGACCGGATCGCGTCCGCCGAGTTCGCCGAGAACCTCGAGTACAAAGAGCTCATCCGCCAGATCGGTCGGGACGGCTGGCTCGGTGTGGGCTGGCCAGTCGAATACGGCGGCAAGGGGTTCACGCCGGTCGAGCAGTACATCTTCTTCGACGAGTCGCAGGCCGCCGGCTGCCCGATCCCCTTCCTGACCACCAACACCGTCGGGCCGACCATCCGCCGCTACGGCACCGACGAACAGAAGGACCGGTTCCTCACCCGGGTGCTCGCCGGCGACGTCCATTTCTCGATCGGCTATTCCGAGCCCGACGCCGGCACCGATCTGGCCGCACTGCGCACCCGGGCCGTCCGCGACGGCGACGAGTGGGTCATCAACGGTCAGAAGCTGTTCACCAGCCTCGCCTACAACGCCGACTACGTGTGGCTGGCGGCCCGCACCGACCCGGACGCCCCAGGCCACAAGGGCATCACGATGTTCCTGGTCGACACCACCGACCCCGGGTTCTCGATCCAGCCGTTCGTGACCTTCGGCCAGACGCACACCACGGCCACCTTCTACGACGACGTCCGGGTCCCCGACTCGATGCGTGTCGGCGAGGTGAACGGCGGCTGGGGTCTCATCACCAACCAGCTCAACCATGAACGGGTGTCGCTGTTCCCCGCCGCACGCCTGACGCGCATCACCGACGACGCCATCGCCTGGGCCCGCTCCACGCATCTCGCCGACGGCCGCCGGGTCATCGACCAGGAATGGGTGCAGGTCAAGCTGGCCGAGGGCCGGGCCCTGGCCCGCCACCTCGACCTCCTCAACTGGTACGTGGCCAACGAGAACACCCACGGCCGCATGAACCCCGCCGACTCTTCGTCGGTCAAGGTGCACGGTTCCGAGAGCATGCACCGGATCTACACGCTCCTCACGGAGGTGATCGGGGCCACCGGACACCTCAGGGAGGGCTCGCCGGGTGCCGAGCTCTCGGCCGGCATCGAGTCCGCCTACCGCTCGGTCTGGGTCATGACCTTCGGTGGTGGCACCAACGAGATCCAGCGCGACATCATCGGCGTGGCCGGGCTCGGCCTGCCCCGCGAGAAGCGCCGCAGGGGCTGAGGGGCGCACCATGGACTTCACGCTCGACGAGGCCCAGCAGGCCGTTGCCGACCTGGCCGACCAGATCATGGGCGACCGCCTCGACATGGAGCGTCTCCTCGCCATCGAGGAAGCGCTGGATCGTCCTTCAGGGAGCCGTGGCGCCTGGTTCGACGCCGACCTCTGGGCCTCGCTGGCGACGGCCGGTCTCGTCGGCATCGCCCTCGGCGAGGACGTGGGCGGCGGGGGCCTCGACGCCGTGGCCCTGGCGGTCCTGCTGCGGGCGCAGGGCAACCACGTGGCGCCGCTGCCGCTGCTCCCCCACGGGGTCGCCTCCCTCGCCGTGGACCAGTTCGGGAACGACCGGCAGCGCCAGCGCCTCCTGCCCGGGTGTGCCGACGGCAGCCACATCCTCACCGTCGCCGTCCAGGAGTACCTCGACGACCGGATCCGGGAGCCGGGGGCCCGGGTCGTCGACGGCTCACTCCACGGCACCAAGATCGTCGTCGAGGCCGCCGACCTGGCTGGACATGCCGTGGTCACGGCCACCGGGGACGACGGTCCGGGCCTCTTCCTCGTCGACCTCTCGAGCGGCGGCATCGACATAGGGCGCACCGAGGGCCGATCGACCCGCCTCGAGCCCGTCTGGCAACTGGACTTCGACGGCACACCGGCCGAACCGCTCGGGGGCGCCGACGCCGCACCGGTCGACTGGCTGGTCGACCACCTGCTGATGGCGATCTGCGCCACGCAGCTGGGGGTGACCGAGCGGGCACTCCGGTTGACCGCCGAGTACACCAGCGAGCGGGAACAGTTCGGCCGTCCGCTCGCCACCTTCCAGGCCGTGACCCAGCGACTGGCCGACCAGTTCGTCAACGTGGGCGGCATCCGCCTGGCGACCCTCTCCGCAGCCTGGCGCCTGGCGCAGGGGCTCGACGCCCGTGAGGACCTCCTCATCGCCAAGTGGTGGGCGTCGGAGCGGGCCACAGAGGTCGCCCACGCCACCCAGCACTGCCACGGCGGCATGGGCGTCGCCAAGGACTACCCCCTGCACCGCTACACGCTGTGGAACAAGCACCTCACCACCTCGCTGGGCGCAGGCACCCAGTCGCTACGCGCCCTCGGCAGCCTGCTGGCTGAGGCCTGACCACCCGTGGCCCACCACGACCTCCTGATCATCGGTGCGGGTTCCGGCAACTCGGTCATCGGCCCGGAACTCGACGACTGGGACATCGCCATCGCCGAGCCATGGGTGTTCGGCGGCACCTGCCTCAACCGGGGTTGTATCCCCTCCAAGATGCTGGTCCACGCAGCCGACCTGGCACTCGCCGCCCGGCATGCTCCGGCACTCGGCGTGCACACCACCTTCGATGGCGTGGACTGGCCGGCCATCCGGGACCGCATCTTCGGACGCATCGACCCCATCGCCGAGTCGGGGCTGGAATACCGGCACAGCCTCGACCACGTCACCGTCTACGAGTCCGAGGCCCGCTTCACCGGGGACCGCACCTTCGACGTCGCAGGAGCCCCGGTCAGCGCCGACCGGGTCGTGCTGGCCGCCGGCGCCCGTTCCGTGGTGCCGGACCTCCCGGGTCTGGCCGACACGCCGTTCCACACCTCCGACTCGATCATGCGCGTCGACGAGCTGCCCCGACACCTGGTCATCCTGGGTGGCGGCTTCATCGCCCTCGAGATGGCCCATGTCTTCCACGGCCTCGGGAGCCGGGTCACGATCCTTTACCGGGGCGACCTCCTGCTGCGTCGGGCCGACGAGGACGTCCGGCGGCGGATCACCGACATCTACGCAGACCGCCTCGACCTGCGACTCGGGACCGAGGTGGAGCAGGTGTCCCACGACGGTGCGTTCCGGTTCGATCTCTCCGACGGCTCGACCCTCGAGGCCGACGCCCTTCTCGTGGCCACCGGCCGGCGGCCGAACAGCGACCGCCTCGACGTGGCCGCCGGAGGAGTGGATGTCGACCGGGGCGGCTACGTCACGACCGACGAGTTCCTGCGAACATCGGCCGAGGGCGTCTGGGCACTGGGCGACATCACCAACCCGGCCCAGCTCAAGCACACCGCCAACGCCGAGGCACGGGTCGTGGCCCACAACCTGTCGGCCACCGGCGACCTGTGGCCGATCGACCGTTCCCTGACGCCCGCTGCCGTGTTCTGCCACCCCCAGATCGCCTCGGTCGGACTGACCGAGGCACAGCTGCTGGCCGATGGCCGTCCCTTCCTGCGCTCGCTGCGCGACTACTCCGACATCGCCTACGGCTGGGCCATGGAGGACACCACCGGGTTCGTCAAGCTGCTGGCCGACCCCGGGACCCGCCTGCTCCTGGGCGCCCACCTGCTCGGCCCCCATGCCCCCACCCTGATCCACCAACTCATCCAGGGCATGGCCCACGGCCTCACGGTCGACCAGATGGCCCACGACCATCTCTACATCCACCCCGCCATGTCCGAAGTGGTCGAACAGGCGTTGCTCGAACTCTGAGAACAACAAGGAGAATCACACCATGCAGGAACTGAGGGGGAAGGTCGCCGTCATCACCGGCGGGGCATCGGGGATGGGTCGGGCATTCGCCGACCGCTTCGCCGCTGCCGGCATGCGCATCGCCATCGCCGACATCGAGGTGCCGGTGCTCGATCAGGCGGTCGCCGAGCTCGAGTCTTCGGGCGCCGAGGTGATCGGCGTGTGCTGCGACGTCTCCGACCACGAGTCGGTCCGGGACTTCGGCCGGGCGGTCGAGGAGGCCTTCGGGTCCGCCCATGTGGTCTGCCTCAACGCCGGCGTGGCATCGGGCGGCCTCATCGCCGAACAGTCGCTCAAGTCCTGGCGGTGGGTGCTGGGCGTGAACCTGTTCGGCATCGTCCACGGCCTCGACGTCTTCCTGCCGGGTCTCATCGAACAGGACGAGGGCCACGTGGTGATGACCGCCTCGATCGCCGGGCACACCTCGTTCGCCGGCCTCGGCCCCTACAACGCATCGAAGCACGCCACGGTCACGATCGCCGAGACCCTCTACTCGGAACTCCGCGAGGTGGGCTCCGGGGTCGGCGTGTCGTGCCTCTGCCCGGGATTCGTCGCCACCAACATCTTCAGTGCGGAGCGCAACCGCCCAGAGGTGCTGCAGGACACTCCGGGCGAGCCCGTCAGCGACGAGGACCGGCTAGGCCGCGAGGCGGTGCTGGAGTGGATGGCGGCCAATGCCATGCAGCCAGCGGCAGTGGCCGACATGGTCCACGATGCCGTCACCTCCGACACGTTCTGGATCTTCACCGACGAGGACCACCTCATCCAGATCGCCGAACGCCACGAGCGCATCCGCACCCGCCAGAACCCCAACGCCAAGCGCATCAGCGAGGACCTCTTCGACTGACCTGACCTCCCGGGCGTCAACGGCACGTGGCCCCTCTCCTACGAGCCCGGCAAGGATGAACAGACGGAGGCTTCCCTGGATGGCAACCCGCGTTGCGTCGCCACGGTCCGTGTCCAACCCGAAGGTCACCAGCAGGGAAACGTCCCGGAGGACGAGGACCACGCACCGTATGCTCGCCGGATGGGCAGCACCACGGGAACCCTGTTCCGAGTCGCCACCTGGGGCGAGTCGCATGGGGGCGGCATCGGCGTCGTCGTCGACGGTTGCCCGCCGCGCCTGGCGTTGTCCGTCGAGGACCTCCAGCACGACCTCGACCGCCGCCGTCCGGGCCAGAGCCGCCTGACCACCCAGCGTCAGGAGGGCGACGAGGCGGAGATCCTCTCCGGTGTCTTCGAGGGACGCACGCTCGGCACGCCGATCGCCGTGCTGGTCCGCAACGCCGACGCCCGCCCGGAGGCCTACGAGCACCTCAAAGACGTCTACCGGCCCTCCCACGCCGACTTCACCTACGACGCCAAGTACGGCGTCCGCAACTGGCAGGGCGGCGGTCGGGCCAGCGCCCGCGAGACCATCGGCCGGGTCGCGGCAGGAGCGATCGCCCGGCGGCTCCTTTCCGACGCCGCCGGCATCGAGGTACTCGCCTGGGTCTCCCAGGTCCACACGATCGGGTCCACCGTCGATTCGGGCTCCGTGACCCTCGAGCAGGTCGAGGCCGACCCCACCCGCTGTCCCGACCCGGACGCCGCCGCCGCCATGACGTTCGCCATCGAAGACGCACGGCGCAACGGCGACTCGCTGGGCGGCATCGTGACCTGCGTGGCACGCAACATGCCTGCGGGGCTGGGTGAGCCGGTCTTCGACCGCCTCGAGGCCGACCTGGCCAAGGGGATGCTGTCCCTGCCGGCCGTCAAGGGCTTCGACATCGGGGCCGGTTTCGACGCCGTCGCCATGACGGGCCTCGAGCACAACGACCCGTTCGTCCCCGGAGCCGACGGCCCGACGACCTCCAGCAACCGCTCCGGCGGCGTGCAGGGCGGCATCAGCAACGGCGCCGACCTGTTGTTCCGCGTGGCGTTCAAGCCCACGGCCACCATCAGCTCGGCCCAACAGACGGTCGACACCGACAACAACCCGGTCACGCTGGAGGCCAAGGGGCGCCACGATCCCTGCGTCCTTCCCCGCGCCGTGCCCATGGTCGAAGCCATGGCGCTGTTGACGCTGGCCGACCACTGGCTGCGCCAACAGGCGACGGACGTCCTGGGCGCATAGCCCCCACGTCTGACCCGGACAGCGGGCGGGCCAACTCGTACACTTCTCCCCATGCCCCAGACACCGACCTCCGGATCCCTCGACGCCGCCCTGCCCATCTACTACGACCTGCCGAGCTTTGCCACGGTCGAAGAAGAGCGCCGGCACCGCCAGGAACGCCTGGCTGCAGCGTTCCGGATCTTCGGCAAGTTCGGCTTCAGCGAGGGCGTGGCCGGCCACATCACCGCCCGCGACCCCGAGCACACCGAGGCCTTCTGGGTCAACGCCTTCGGCCAGCCGTTCGCCGACATCAGCGTCTCCGACCTGCTGCTGGTCTCGCACACCGGCGAGGTCCTCCACGGCAGCTACGCAGTCAACCAGGCCGCCTTCGCCATCCACTCCGGCATCCACATGGCCCGCCCGGATGTCGTGGCCGCCGCCCACTCCCATTCGCTGTACGGCAAGGCGTGGTCGTCGCTCGGACGGATGCTCGACCC